>Ga0208080_1000057_pt1 | contig 51926 bp, 46 predicted proteins | sample NGESurdeep092012_3_FD_184476 | JGI IMG/M metagenome (GOLD analysis project Ga0208080, IMG submission 184476) | Arctic peat soil microbial communities from Barrow, Alaska - NGEE Surface sample 210-3 deep-092012 (SPAdes) | ecosystem: Environmental > Terrestrial > Soil > Wetlands > Peat ...
GGCGTGGCGTTGACCTTAATGGGAGGCTCCTTCCTCGGCCAGGCGCACCTGCGCCAACTGGACCGCTACTCCGTGACGGGAGATCTCAGCGGCGTGGACGCGCGGCGCACCGTCGCCATGTACTCCCGCGAGCCGCTGCCGTGGGACGCCCTGGTGTTCGGCGCGGTGACGTTGGACGGCTCACTCAAGAACAGCAAGGACTTGCGCGCCGGCGGCAACCTCACGCACCTCGACAAGCACTGGCATTATGCCGCCGGCGTGCACCATCCCGCGAAGCGCAAGCCGAACGACGGGCTTTCCCTCGTCCCGCCCCGCTCGGCGCTCTGGCTGAATGCGAAGGGAGAGCGCATCGGCCCCGTGCCCCTCGTCGGCTCGACCGACACGCGCTTCCTCGTGGAAAGCATCCTCCGGCAGCCCGGCCAGTACTCATGGCAGATCCTGAACAACACGATCGCGAAAAAGGAGCTCGCGGTCTCGGGCGGCGACTACATGACGGCTTTCCGCCATAAGAAAAAGCTCCTCATGGCGAAACAGCTGCTGCTCGGGAACCAGGAGCTCGTCGACCGCCTCGTACGCGAATGCCCGGACGACATCGTCACGGCGCGCTCGCTCGCCGAGCTCGTGGACAGGATGAACGCACGCAACCTCGACGGCCTGCGCACGGACCTCGCGACGGTCGAACAGGTCGTTCGCGACTACGACGCGCAGATCGACCGGGGGCCGGCCTACTTCAACGACGACCAGCTCCGCCGCCTCTGGAGTTTCCGCCAGTACCGCGGAGACCGGATCCGCCTCTGCAAATTCCAGAAGATCCTCGATCCCAACGCGATGCCCCTCATCGCGATCCGCGAGTTCATCCTCTCGCGCAAGAGCCTCGGCGGCATCCAGACCGATCTCGGCTGCCGCGTCCTGCGTGGCGACGGCTCGGCGATCGACGGCCTCTATGCCGTCGGCGAAGCGGCGGGCTTCGGCGGCGGCGGCATCCACGGCATGGGTTCTCTGGAGGGAACCTTCCTCGGGAGCTGCGTCCTCACGGGACGCGTCGCGGCTCGCACGATCGCGGAAGCGTCCATATGACGAGGTCGGTCAGGATCGGCGCGAAGAGATCCGGCGCATGGCTCGTGCGGCACGCCCTCGAGCAGCTCCCCGTGACACACACGTTCGGGATTCCGGGCGTGCACAACACGGAGATCTACGACGAGCTCAACCGGTCGGAGAAGATCCGGCCGGTGCTCGTCACGCACGAGGCCGGCGCGGCCTTCGCGGCCGACGGGATCAGCCGAACGAGCGGCGGCACGATCGGAACGCTCGTGATCGTGCCCGCCGCCGGCATCACGCATGCCATGAGCGGCATCGGCGAGGCCTTCCTCGACGGGATCCCCATGCTCGTGATCTCGGGCGGCACGCGCACGGATGTCCCCTTCCGCTACCAGCTCCACGAGCTCGACCAGCAGGCCCTCGTGAAGAATCTGACGAAGGGCTCGTGGCACCCGAAGACGCACGCCGAGATCGTGCCCGCGATCTTCGAGGCGTACCGCACAGCCGTGACGGGCGTGCCCGGCCCCGTCTTCGTCGAGATCCCGGTGAACCTCCAGCTCTTCCAGGAGACGATCGACGAGCTGCCCGTCTTCGAGCCGCCCGCACCGCCGGAGGCGCCCGAGGCGAGTCTTCTCGAAGCGGCGATCGACCTCCTCGAAAAGGCGCGGTCGCCCGGCCTCTTCGTGGGGTGGGGCGCGGTCGACGTCGCGGACGACGTGGCACACATCGCCGAGCGCCTCGGGGCGCCGGTCGCGACGACGCTGCAGGGCCTTTCGGCGTTTTCGGCGGCGCATCCTCTGCACGCGGGCATGGGCTTCTCGCGGGCGGCGGTGCCCGCCGCCGAGAATGCGTTCCGGAATTGCGACTGCCTGCTCGCGATCGGAACGCGATTCGCCGAGATTCCGACGGGCAGCTTCGGCTGCACGGTCCCGGAGAACCTGATCCACGTGGACATCGATCCAGACGTTCTCGGCGCGAACTTCCCAGCGAAAGTCGCGATCGCGGGCGACGCGCGCGCCGTCGTGCCGCAGCTTCTCGCCCGCCTCGTGGAGCGCGGCATCGAAAGGCCGGAACAGCGCCGGAAGCACGAGACGCGCATTTCCTTCGACAAGAAGGCGTATCGCGAGGAATGGCTCGCCCGCCGCAGCGACCGGGTCAATCCCGCCCGTTTCTTTGAGTCTCTGCGCCGCCAGCTCGGAGACGACGCCCTCATGGTCGTCGACGACGGCAATCACACGTTTCTCGCGGCCGAGCTCTTCCCCGTCACGAAGCCTCGCCGCTTCGTGAGCCCGACCGACTTCAACTGCATGGGCTATGCGGTCCCCGCCGCCATCGGAGCGAAGCTCGCGAAACCGGACCGGCAGGTCGTGGCGATCGTGGGCGACGGCGCGTTTCTCATGACGGGCCTCGAGATCGTTACGGCCACGACGTATCAGGCGGGCGTTGCCTTCTTCGTGTTCCACGATGGCGAGCTGTCGCAGATCTCGCAGGGGCAGGAGATTCCCTACAACCGCAAGACGTGCACCGTGCTCGGGGAGATCAGGCTCGAGGGCGTCGCGCTGGCGACCGGCGCCGCTTTCATCCCCATTGCGGACGACGCCGGCATCGACGGTGGCATTCGCGAGGCGCTGCGCGTCGCCGGCACGGGCCGGCCCGTCGTCGTGGACGTGAGGATCGACTACGGAAAGCGGACGCGGTTCACGCAGGGCGTCGTGAGGTCCGTGCTCAAACGGTTCCCGCTCGGCGACAAGCTCCGGTTCGTCGGCCGCGCCCTCGTGCGGAAAGTGACAGGCTGATAATCGTGCTCGGGATGGAGGTCGGCATGAATCGATTCCGGATGACCCTTTCACTCGGGATTCTCGTATTCCTCGCGGCGGCCGCCCATGCCGCCGACCCCTCGTATCGCGTGGCGCGCACGATCGCCGCGGGCGGGGAGGGCGGGTGGGACTACCTCACCGTCGACGCTTCGGCCCGGCGGCTCTACGTCTCGAGGGGCACGCGCGTTCTCGTCCTGAACGCCGACTCGGGTGCGCCGGAAGGCGAGATCCCGAACACGGAGGGCGTGCACGGCATCGCCCTGGCCCCGGATCTCGGCCGCGGCTTCACGAGCAACGGCCGCGCGAACACGGTCACGATCTTCGACCCGAAAACGCTGGCCACGCTCGGAACCGTCAAGGTGCCCGGGGAGAACCCGGACGCGATCCTCTATGACCCGCTCTCGCATCGCGTCTTCACCTTCAACGGCCGCACCGCGAACGTCACGGCCATCGAGGGCGCGACCGGCGCCGTCGCCGACACGTTCGCGGTCGGGGGAAAGCCCGAGTTCGCGGTCACCGATCTCGCGGGCCGCGTCTACGTCAACATCGAGGACAAGAACGAGATCGTCGCCTTCGACTCGCGCACGCTGAAGGTCGAGGCGCACTGGCCTCTCGCGGGCTGCGATTCGCCGACGGGTCTCGCGATCGACGTGAAGGCGAAACGCCTCTTCTCGGGCTGCGGAAACCAGGTCCTCGTCGTCCTCGGCACGGGGGACGGTCGCGCCGTCGCGAAGGTGCCGATCGGCAAGGGCACGGACGCCGTGGTCTTCGATCCCGACGCGAACCTCGTTTTCAGCTCGAACGGCGACGGCACCCTGACCGTCATCCACGAGGACTCGCCCGACGCGTTTCGCGTCGTCCAGAACCTCGCGACAAAGGAGGGCGCGCGCACGATGGCCCTCGACCCGAAGACCCACGCGATCTTCCTCCCGACGGCGCGCTTCGGGCCTCCTCCGCCGGCGACGCCGGAGAATCCGCGCTCGCGCCGGCAGATCGTGGCCGGCAGCTTCGAGATCCTCGTGGCCGCGCCCGCGGTGAAGTGACCGGCGCCCGTCTGCCCCGGTTCGCGCCCCTCGCAGCCCTCGCGCTCCTGGCGGCACGCCCGGCGTTCGCCCAGGCGGCGGACTCCGCTCTCACAGCCGAGCTGAAACGGTATCTGCGCGACGGGGAGGCCGTTGCGACCGCTCCCGCCAGCTTCGACAGCCGGGACTGGGCGGAAGCGGCGGCGATTTCCGGCGGCCTTAGCATCGCATCCGTGATCTCGCTGGACACCGTCGGGTTCACGGCGCGGGCTTTCTTCTAGGACCTAGCTCTGCGATTCGGCAAGAATTGCGTCGGAGCGCGGGAAGTTTATTCCCTTGACTCCACGCGATTCCGGCCCTACTGATTAGTCAGCCCCGCGCGCCGGAATTCACGGCGGGGCCGGTCGGAAAGGCTCACAGGCAAGGTCACAAAGCCGCCCCAGCATGTCCGGGATTCGGAAGGGCAGCGCAGGACCAGCGCATAGCACGCGCAAAGCCGCTCCGCCGCCGGCGGGCCCCTCGCGGGGTGTACCGGAGCCCGGGGGAACCGGCGCCCCTCGGGCTCCTCTTCTTTTCTGCGGTCAGCCTCCGAGGCGCCGGCCGATCTTCGTCGCTCCGTCGCGCGCCTTCGCCACGACACGGCCCTCCGCGTCCAGGAGGACGGGGATCTCGTTTCCCCATCGCGCCGCGAGCGCCGGATCGGAGTCCACGTCCACGACCTCGAGCGTGCCGCCGAGCGTCCGAACGAGCGGCACGACGACGCCCTTCATCTCCTCGCACAGATGGCAGCCGGAACGCGACAGAAGCCGGAGCGCGGGAGGCGGACCCGCTCTTGGCCGGCGGAAGAGCCTCACGTGGGCGGGGCGGGTGGGCCTGCGGCCGCGGGGCGCGGGAGGCGCGTCACGATGCGCCACGAGTAATGAAGCCCCGACACCGTCGCGAAGACCGCGACGAGCCGCATGCACGTCGTCGCGACGACCACGGGCAGCCGGTGCACGTTCACGAGGAGGATCGCGACCACCGTCGAGATCTCCAGGAACGTCGTGAGCTTTCCGAGGATCGAGGGCGGAAAGTCGCGAATGCCGAGCGCCAGAAACATGACGAGGCAGATGGCGAGGGCGAAAGCGTCGCGGAAGACGGTGAGCACGAGAAGCCAGACCGGTATATGGAGGGACGTCGGAGTGGAGGGCAGCGTGAAGACGACGAACGTGGAGACGAGGAAGAATTTGTCGACGATGGGGTCGAGCCAGGCGCCCAGCGGCGAGCCCATGCCGAACCGGCGGGCCACATAGCCGTCCACGACGTCGGTGATCGCGGCCGCGAGGAAGATCGCGAGCGCGACGCCGTGCCGGCCGCTGAGGATCGCCATGATGAGGAAGGGAAGAGACGCGAGCCGCGCGAACGTCAGAAAGTTGGGCAGCGTCCAGGGGCGCAATTCCATGAAGGATGCCTCAGCCGGTCCCGAGTGAGGACGCCGGCCGGCCGACTGGTGGGGATCCGGCCTCCGGGGAGTCGAGCTTGACGTAGACCGCCTTGCCCTTCGGGACGATGAGCTGCTCGGCAGCCATTTGCGACATCGTGCGCGAGACCGTCTCGCGCGAGGAGCCGATCGTGTCGGCGATCTCGCGCTGCGAGGGGCGTACCACGACGGACCACCCTCCGCCCGCCTTCCGTCCGCGCGTCGCGGCGAGCTCGCGGAAGTAGCGCGCGAGCGCGGCACGATCCTCCGGCGAGACTCCCTCGAAGAGAGGGACCTTCGAGAAGAGCTCCGTGACGATCATCAAGAACCCTCCACTAACGGGCGAGCCGAAGCGTCGCGTCGATGGCGGCGAACGCCTCCCGACCGCTGACCTGACGGGACGCCGTTTCGGAGAGTATGCCGCAGGTGGCGAGCGCCGCGGGCGCCACGAGGCAGTCGTCTTCCGGATCCCCGCGGAGCGCGGCGACGCGCCGGAGGTGCCCCGGCATCTCGCTGCGCGAGACCGGCACGTCCGCACCCACGTGGTGCGTCTCGCGCGAGACGGAAAAGAAGCCGAGCGCGATGGCCTTGACGAGGGCATTTCGCCCTGGGCGGTCGAGGATGTCCGTCGCGACGTCCGCCCCCGGCGGCAGGCGGGCAGACGCCACCTCGGGCACGAGCGTGACGAGGAGCGTCGCGAGCTGGGCGCGCGTGACGCGCGGAGACGCCACCGCCTTCCGCGCGAGGGGCGGCAGGTTCTGGACCTGGAATTCCAGGCGGGCCGCCGCCTGCTTGGCGACCATGACCGGATCGCTCCTCGCGAGGTCCCCATAAAGCGCGTCGGCTTCGGCGAAGCGCGTGGTCTTCATGGCGAGGGCCGCGAGCGCCTCCGTGAGCGCGGCATCGGCCGGAGCCCGCTCGTGGGCCGTCCGGGCGGCCGCCCAGGCGTCCTCGAGCTTTCCTTCCGCCTCGGCGGCCGATGCCAGGACGTGATAGCCGGCCGGAGAGTCCGGATCGACCTCGACGAGCGCGAGGGCCGCCCGCCGGGCCGACGGAAGGTCCCCGCGCGCGAGCGCCGGCTCCGCCTCATCGCGAAGCGAGGTCACGAACGCCGCGCGCAACTGGGCGACGCGATCCCGATAGCGATCGTCCTGGGGCACGAGGCGCACCGCCTCGCGGTATCCGTCGAGCGCGTCGCGGAGCCGCCCCTCGGCGGCTTCGCCTTCCGCGCGCGTCGCGAGGGCCGCGGCGCGGGCTTCGGGCGACGAGGGATCCACGGGGTGCGGTGCCGGCGAACAGGCCGTGAGAGCCGCGGCGGCCAGAACGAAGACGAGGAGAAGCCGTCGCGTCAAACCGCCGGCGTCCGCGCGGGGGCGGTCATGGGCGCCGGGGGGCTCCCACCCAGAGAGGTCACCGAGGAGATGGAGTGCTTGTAGATCATCTCCTCGCGCCCGTCGACCTCGAGGACGAGCGCGTACTTGTCGAAGCGGCGGATCCGTCCCACGCGCTTCTTCTCGGAGAGGAGCATGATCTCGACGAGCGTGTTGTCCTTGCGAAGCTGGTAGAAGAAACCGTCCTGGACGTTGATGGGCGGCTTGCTCGGTCCGATCATGGTCATCCCCCTTCGTGGGTAACGGAAAAAAGAGGTCGCGCCTCACGCGCGACGAAATCGACGAGATCGGACCGGTCGGCGCGCACCGGGACGAGATCGCTTTCGCGCCGAAACCACGCCTCCTGCCGCTTCGCGTACCGCCGCGTGTCGCGCAGGAGCCGCTCTTTCCACTCCGCCTCGGAGAGCGCGCCCGAGACGAACGCCGCCGTGTCCCGGTAACCAATCGCCGCGAATGCGGGCGCCGCGAGCGGAACACCCGCCGCGAGCAGGCGACGCACTTCCGCGGGCAGCTCGTTCACAAACTCGGACTGAAACCTCCTCGCGATTCTTCCATAGAGCATCTCGCGCGGCAACGTGAGAAGCACCTTGACGGACGGCTTTTCCCACACGGGTCCCGGCCGCTCCCGGAAGAGGCGCGACGGGCGCTCTCCGGAGAGGAGGAGGATCTCGAGCAGCCGGATGGCCCGCGCGGCGTCCGCCGCGCCGACCCGATTCGCGCTCTCGGGGTCGAGGAGAGCGATCATCCGGACGAGGAAATCCGCGCCGCGGCGCGCTCTCACCGCCTCGAGAGCGCGCCTCACCTCGTCGTCCCGGCGCGGCCCCTCGAAGAGCCCGCCGAAAAAGGCGCGCACGTAGAAGCCCGTGCCTCCCGCCAGGATGGGGAGCCGCCCGCGCCCGAGAATCTCCTCGCAGAGGCTCCGCGCTTCCATGGCGAACTCCCCGGCGCTCCAGGGCTCCCGCGGGTCGCGCGCGTCGACGAGGTGGTGCGGCACGCGCGCCCTGAGAGAGGCGGCGGGCTTCGCCGTCCCGACGTCGAAGCCGCGGTAGACCGCGAACGCGTCGGCCGAGACGATCTCGCCGCCAAGCCGCTCGGCGAGGGCGACGGCGAGCTCCGACTTGCCCGTCGCCGTCGCGCCCACGATCGCGAGCACGCCGTTCGGACGCGGCGCGCTCACGGCATCCCCCGCGCGAGGTGCTCGGGGAAGACCGGCCAGACGCGGCCGCCCGCGAAGAGAAGCGCGATGTCGCCGTCGCGATCGGTCCGGAACGTCCGGACGCCCGCGGAGGCCAGCCGCTCGACGACGTCGGCCGCCGGATGGCCGAACCGGTTCCGGCGACCGACGCCGATCAGCCCGAGCCGCGGCGAGACGCGCGCGAGAAACGCCGCCGAAGTGGACGTCCGGCTCCCGTGATGCGGGACCTTCAGGACATCGGCCGCGAGATCCCGGTCCGATGCGACGAGGTCGCTCTCGGCGAGGGCCTCGATGTCGCCGGCGAGAATCGCCGTGCGCCCCGCGAGCGCCACCCGCAGCACGAGCGATCCGTTGTTTTCCCGCGCGCGCGGGTACGGGCCGTCCCCCGGATGCAGCACATCGAAGGAGAGACCCGCCGCCGTGAAGCGCTGGCCGGCGCCGAAGCGCTCCAGCACCAGATGCCGGCGCGCGGCCGCGTCCTCGAACTCGTCGAGGAAGAGGTTGCGGGGCGCCGCCCGAGGCAGAACGACGCGCCCGACCGGGAGCGACGTGAGAACGGCGAGAAGCCCGCGCGTGTGATCGGGGTGCGGATGCGTGAGGACGACGGCGTCGAAGGCCACCGCCCCGAGGTCCGTCAGGCGCGGCACCAGCCGGAGGCGCCCGAAGTCGTACGCGCGGTCGGGGCTGCCCCCGCCGTCCACGAGAACGCGACCCTCGGGCGTGACGAGGAGCCACGCGTCTCCCTGCCCCACGTCGAGCGCCTGCAGCACGACCGTGCCCCGCTCGGCGGCGACCGGCCGGGCGAGGACGAGCGCGAGCACGACCATCGCGGCTCCGGCGAGAGCCGCGCGCCGGAGCGCGGGGCGCCGCGTGAGGCCCGCGACGACCAGGAGTGCGGCCGTGGCCGCGACCAGGGCGAACGCGGGCGTCGGGACGACCCTCACCGCGTGCAGCCGGTCGAGGGCCAAAAGCAGCGCGAGCAGCACGTCCGACAGGAAGCGCAGCGGCACGATCGCGAGCGCCGCCGACGCCGGTGACAGCAGCAGGAGAGGAAGGAGCAGCAGGCCCGTGAACAGGAACACGCTCGAGAGGGGCACCACGAACGGGTTCGAGAGGAGCGCCACGACGGGCACGACGTTGAACACGAAGAGCTGGATCGGGAGCACCGCGAGCTCGGCGCCCGCGGTCGCGCCGAGCGCGCCCGCGACGAGCCCCGGGATCCCGGCCCGGCGCAGCGCTCTCGCCGCGGGGACGCCGAACGCGGCCAGGCCGAACACGGCCGCGAACGTGAGAAGGAACCCGACGTCGAAGAGGTTCGAAGGATCGGCGGCGAGCAGGACGGCGGCCGCGAAGCCGAGGACGTGGTTCGCCGAGGTGGGGCGGCCGAGAAGGCGCGCGAGGAGATAGAGGCCGATCATCAACGCCGCGCGCACGACGGGCGGCCGCCCGCCCGCGAAGATCGCGAAGAGAGCCGTCGCGACGAGCACGAACCCGTCGCGCACGGCGAGGGACGCGCCGAGCCGGCGCGCGAAAAAGCCGAGCAGGGCCGCGACGAGTCCGACCTGCAATCCCGAGATGGCTACGATGTGCGCGACCCCGCCGTCGCGGAAGGCGCTCACCGTCGCCCCGGGCAGATCCTGCGTCTCGCCCATCACGAGGGCGAGGAGGAGCGCGAGCGCCCCGCGTGCCTCGGGCGCGGCATCGGCGAGGTTCGCGCGAAGACGCCGCTTCACGGTGGCGTGGGCGCGCGCCACGAGCGAGAGCGGCCCCGCGGGTGGGCCGAGCCGTTCGACCTGGGCGGCACTCTTGAGCGCGAGGCGTGGCTCCGCGGGAAGGTCGAACGGCGAGCGGACCAGGCCGCCTGCCTCCGGCAACCGCAGCGTGCCGCGCACGCGCACGCGGTCACCGAGCTCGGCGACGCCGGAGGGGTCCTGCTCTCCCGCGACCGCGAGGGGCAGCCCCGACTCGAGACGCAGCGAGCGCCCGTCCGCCAAGGCCGCTTCGACGGCGAGCCGCGTCCGAAAAAGCGAGCCGCTCGCGGTCCATGGTGCGTCGAGGCGACCTGTGACTTCGACAAGTGCGCCGTCGGCGGCCGGATCCGCCGCCCGCGCACGGACGAGCGCCTCGCGCGCCTCGGACGCCGTGCGGAGGGCCGGAAGCAGGAAACGCTCCCGGGCGTTCCAGAATCCGGCGCTCACGAAGAGGATCAGACCGGCGAAGACACGGACACGGCTTTTTCGCCTCGCGAGAGCGACGCCGGCCGCCGACGCGATGACGAGCGCGGCCCCAAGGGCTCGCGGTGGCGGCACGGGGAGAATGGCTGCCGCGAGAATCCCCGCCGCCAGGGCGCCAGCAAGAGGAAGCGAAGGCGCTCCAGCCTCCCTCGACCACGACGCGCGCATGCCGCGCTTCTATCCGACTTTCCGCCGCGCGAGCAAGGCGACCGTCTCCACGTGGTGCGTCTGGGGGAAGAGATCGAGGAGCGTCAGCCGCTCGACGGTGTAGCGCGACTTCAGGGCCGAAAGGTCGCGTGCGAACGTCGGCGGATCGCACGAGACCATCAGGAGATGTCGCGGCGAGAGGCGCAGGATCCCGGCGCGCACGCCCGGCGAGAGGCCCGCGCGAGGCGGGTCGGCAACAAGCACGTCAATCGGAGATTTCGGAGATTTCTGCGAATGAAGAAAAGACTCCGCCGTGGTCCGGATGGCGCGCGCGAGGGGAAGACTCTCGGAATGCCAGGACTGAAGATTCCTTGAAAGGGAATGAGATGAGAACGGGTCGATCTCGACAGCCGTCACCTCTCCCCCGCCGGCGGCGCGCGCGAGCTCGAGCAGCGGGCGCGTTAGGAAACCGACACCCGCATAGAGATCCACGAGACGAAGTCCCCCGGGCCGCAGCACGGCGCGCAGCGCCGTCCGAAGCTCTTCGAGAAAGGCATCGAGGAGAAAGAGATTCCCTTGAAAGAAAGAGGATACGGAGACCTCGAAAAGAGCCCCGCCGGCCGAAAGCATGAGCGCCGCCGGCCCGTCGCTCGACACGACTCGTCCGCCCCCGTCGACGACCCGGAACCCGTCGAAGGGGCCCCTCTTGACTTCATTCGCTTTCGCAGAAATTCGCAGACCGTCACCTTCGCCCAGGCGCAGCTCGCCGAGCAGCTTGTCCCCGGAGCCGTCTTCTAGCGTCCAAAGCTCCCCTTCGGGCGAGCCCAACGCGCCGAGGTGGTCGCGGATCGCGGGCAGCCGCGCGAGCAGGGCCTTCGAGACGATCTCGCACGTCTCGAGGTTCGCGACGGCGTTGGAGCGTGGCGCGAAGAAGCCCAGCCTCCCCTGCCGATCGAGATGCAGTCGGTTTCGCAGGCGGTAGTTCCGCGCGGACCCGAGCCAGCGCGGCTCGGGGAGATTCTCCGCGCGAAGGCCCGCGAGCCGCCGGAGCGCATCGAGGACGAGCGCCGTCTTCAGCTCCCGGTGATGCTCGAGGCGCACGGCCGGCCAGTCGCACCCGCCGCACGAACCATCGCGCGCACGGGGGCACATCTCTGCGTCGGGACGACGCGCTTCGCCGGGAGAAAGCACGTCCTCGATGGTGCCGCGCACGAGACGATCCGAGGCCTCCGTCACGCGCAGGCGCACGTGGTCTCCCGGCAGCCCTCCGGGCACGAGCGCCACGACGCCTGAGAGGCGCGCCAGCCCCTCGCCTCCCGGCACGACGCGCTCGATCAGCACCTCGGCGCGGCCGCCCGGGCGGACGTCAGCCATGGAGGAGCGTCAGCGGCGGAAAGCCGGCGAGCACCCGCACCTCGCGGCGCGTCAGCGCCTTGCGCATGCGCTCCACGACGTGCGGAGCAAGACCGGCGGCATCGCCCAACGCATCGCTCACGCGCGTCTCGACCAGAGTCCGGGAAGAGGAATTCATTGCTTTCAGACCCGTTCGCACGAGTGATGTCTCGATGGAGGAAAGCTTGTGCTCGATTTCTTCGAATGGAAGATCAGGCGAGATCTCTTCGACCTTCGCGGCGGCGCTATCGAGGGCCTTGCGAAGAGTCCCGGAAGACTCTTCGAATGGTCCCGCGTGAGCGGGAAGGCCACCTTCCGCGCGCAGCACCGACACGAGTGCCGCGAGTTCTTCGCCGATCGCGGCCGCGTCCGCGGCCGCTGCGGGGCGTGCGTCTTCCTTGCCGACGAGGCCCCGGCGCTCCATCTCCCAGCGCTCTGAGACGGCGTCGGCGCAGTACGCGAGGGAGGAGATCTTCCCGGCCTGGCCGCGCGCGCGGCGCCTTTCGAACGCTTCGCGCACGGCGCGTACGACCGTGTCCGCGGGCACGCCCGCTTCCCGCCAGCCGCGAATCAGGCTCCAGTCCTTCGCCGACACGAGGAACGGCGTGCCGCGTTCGGCGATGAACGCGTCCTCGATCCGGGTCGCGTAGCCCGCCTCGTCGAGGCCCGTATCCGCCGGAGACGGCGCGCGCCCGGCCTCTGGGGTTTCGTTCATCAAAGAAACGGCCTCTAGAAGAGGACGACGTCGCCCGAAACGATCGTCTCCTCGCCGCGCCCGGTCGAAAGGCGTAGCGCGCCGTCGGCGTTCACGCCGCGAAACACGCCGGACACGGAACGGCCCGCGTCCATCACGCTCATCGCGTCGCCCGGCGCATGAGCCGAGACGGCCGCGAACGCCTCCGGCAGCGAGTCTTTTCCCGCCTCTCCGAGCGGGACGTCGAGGATGTCGAGAAGCGCCGAGAGCGGCGCGACGCCCGCAAGCTTTGCCGCGGCTACCCCGGCGTCCTCGAGCGACGTCGCGTCCCTCAGCCCTCGGGCATCGAGGTCCTTCCGCGTGCCGCGGACGTTGAGGCCGACGCCGACGACGGCCCAGCCTTCGCCTTCGTCGTTCGCGCGCGCCTCGACGAGGATGCCGCCGAGCTTCCTGCGGTTCACGAGGAGGTCGTTCGGCCACTTGAGCCGCACGTCGAGGGCGAACGCCCTGGAAAGACCCCGCGCGAGCGCGATCCCGGCCCGCACCGGCACGCGGACGCGTTCCGGCCCTTCCGGCCACGGAACGATGACGGAGACCGCGAGGGCTCCCGGCAGCGGGGTCCAGCTTCGGCCCATGCGGCCGTGCCCCGCCGTCTGCTCTCCCGCCACGATGATCGTGGGCCGGACGTCCTCGCTCTCGGCGAGCATCTTCTCCACGATCGTCTTGGCGACGTCGTTCGTGGACGGCGTCGACGGCAGATAGATGACATTCTCGATGTGCGAGAACGACCGGCCTTCGAGGGGATCGGAGACGCCGCTCATGCGTCCGGCGTCCCGACGAGGTTGCCGGAGAGGCGGGCGTGACGTTCTGCCAGCTCTTCGAGCTGCTGCTTCGTCTTCGCGACGACCGCCGCCGGAGCGCGCGAGAGGAAGCTCTCGTCCGCGAGCCGCGCGCGGAGCTTGTCCGCCTCGGCGCTCAGCCGGTCGAGCTCGCGCTGAAGCTTCTCCCGGTCCTCGAGAGAAATCTCCTTTCTTGGCAGATCCACGAGCAGTCCGACTCCCGCGATGACGTCGCGGAAAGCGCCGGGCATGTCCACCTTCGGAGAAATCTTCACGTCCTTGAGGCGCGCGAGCTGCTGGAGGAGCGGAGCGAAATGCCGCAATTGCACGGAAAGGAGACCTTCGGGAATCTCGAGCCCGACGGAGAGCGCCTCGGTCTGCGCGAGGCCGTTCTCGGCGCGGAGATTCCGGATTCGCGTCGTGACCGCCCGCATGGCTTCGACCGTCTCGACCGCCAGCGGGTCGATCCACGCCGGGTTCGCCTCCGGGAACTTCGCCATCGTGAGGCGCAGGCCGTCGCCATTCAGGGCCTCGCGGATCTCGCACGAGACGAACGGCATGAACGGGTGGAGGAGCGCGAGCGAGTCGAGAAGCACGCGCGTGAGAACGCCCCGCGTCTTCTCTTTGTCGGCCGCGGGCACGCCGGCACCCCTCAGGACGGGCTTCACCATCTCGACGTAGCCGTCGCAGAAGTCGGACCAGAAGAACTGGTAGAGCGCGTTCGCGGCCTCGTCGAAGCGGAACGCCTCGAGGTTGGCGTTCACCTTCCCGGTCGCACCGGAGAGGCGCGCGAGGATCCAGCGGTCGACCGTGCCGAGGGACGCGAAGTCGAGGCTGTCCGGCGGAACGGCCGGCCCGTCTTCGAGCATCTGCAGCGCGAAGCGCGCGGCGTTCCACACCTTCGTCGCGAAGGCGCGGTAGCCCGCGACGCGCGTCTTGCCGAACGGCAGGTCGCGCCCGGTGCCCGAGAGCACGGCGAGCGTGAACCGAACCGCATCAGCCCCGAACTCATCGCACATATCGAGCGGGTCGACGACGTTGCCCTTTGTCTTCGACATCTTCTGGCCCTTCTCGTCGCGCACGAGCCCATGCAGGACGACGTCGGCGAAAGGCGCGCGGCCGTCGAAGAAGGAGCCCGCCATGATCATCCTCGCGACCCAGAAGAACAGGATGTCGAAGGCCGTGACGAGGACGCTCGTCGGGTAATAGCGCGCGAAGTCGGCGGTCTTCTCGGGCCAGCCGAGGACGGAGAGCGGCATGAGCCAGGACGAAAACCACGTATCGAGGACGTCGGGATCACGGAGGAGGGCGCCCGCGCCGCACGTCGCGCACGCCGCCGGATCCCTCTCGCCCGGCTTCGGCACCGTGACGTGTCCGTCCGGGCAGTACCACGCCGGAATCTCGTGTCCCCACCAGAGCTGGCGCGACACGCACCAGTCGCGGATGTTCCGCATCCACTCGTCGTACGTCTTCTTCCAGAGCTCGGGCACGAAGCGCGTCTCGCCCGCGTCCGTCGCGGCGACGGCCTTTTCGGCGAGGGGCGCCACCTTCACGAACCACTGCAGGGAGACGAGCGGCTCGACGATCGTGTCGCACCGCTGGCAGCGCGCGAGAGGGATGACGTGGCTCTTCTCGCCGCGGCGGAGACCGGCGGCGTCGAGATCCCTGAGGACCTTCTTCCTCGCCTCGAAGCGGTCGAGGCCCGCGTAGGCGGCGCCGGCGGCCGACGTCATCTTTCCGTCGAAGCCGATCACGGCGACCGACTCGAGCGCGTTCCTCTTCCCCGCCTCGAAGTCGTTCGGGTCGTGCGCGGGCGTCACCTTCACGACGCCCGTCCCGAACTTCGGGTCCACGAAGGCGTCGGCGATCACGGGGATCTCGCGGCCCAAAAGCGGCAGCGTCGCGCGTTTTCCGGCGAAGAGAGCATACCGGGGATCGTCCGGGTGCACGGCGAGCGCCGTGTCGCCGAGCATCGTCTCCGGCCGCGTCGTGGCGACGACGAGCTCGCCGCCCCCAACGAGGGGATACGCGATCGAATAGAGGTGGCCGGAGCTCTCGACGTGGCTCACCTCGAGATCCGAGAGCACCGTCGCGCAGCTCGGGCACCAGTTGACCATCCGCTCGGCGCGGTATGCGAGGCCACCGTGGTACAGGGTCGAAAAGGCGTGCCGCACGGCGCGGGAGCGCGTCTCGTCGAGCGTGTAGTAGACGCGCGAGAAATCGCACGACGAGCCGAGGCGGCGGATCTGGTCGAGGATGTCGCCGCGCCGCGCGCCGGCCCACTCGCGGCAGAGCGCGACGAAGGCTTCGCGGCCGATGTCGTGCCGGGTCTTCCCCGTGCGCTCCTTGAGGTCGCGCTCGACGACCATCTGCGTCGCAATGCCCGCGTGGTCCACCCCGGGCACCCAGAGCACGGCGCGGCCCTGCATCCTCCGCCAGCGGCAGAGCACGTCCTCGAGCGTGCGCCCGAGAGCATGCCCCACGTGCAGGCGCCCCGTCACGTTCGGGGGCGGAATCACGAGCGTGTACGGAACGGCGTCAGGCCCGGCCGCCTCGGGCCGGAAGAACCCGGCCTCTTCCTGGGCGCGATACCAGCGCATCTCGAACGAGGCGGGGTCGAAGTTCTTGCCGAGCTCGGGCCGCGTGTTCATCGGGGAACGCGCAGGATCGCACGAGGGCGCGGGTTTGGGGAAGGGCGGCCCCTTACTCGGCCTTGTCCAGCTCGTCGAGGCGCTCTTTCACGAGGCGCTCGGCGAGCTCGGGCACGACGTCCCACGCGATCTTGCGCACGATGCGCTCGCCGGAGAGCTCGAGGACCCGACGCGCGATGCGGTCGATGTCGTCATCGGTGAGGGGTCCGGCCGCTGGCGTGGCGGCTGCCGATGCCGTGGCCTTCGGGATGAGGCTCTTGAGATCGATCAGGCTCGCTTCGGCGGCGAGGGCCTCGAGCTCGCCCGGAGCGGGCTCGGCGAACGAAGAGGCAACCGCGGCTTTCACGGCGGGCGTGTCCCAGAGGTCCGGCCGGGTGGTGCTGCGCCCGGACGCTTCGAAGGCGGCGATGTCCGCCTCGAGGTCGCGATGCGGCGGCTCGTCATCGAGAGCGCCGAGATCCATCTCGTAGGCGGCCGTCGTGGGTTCCGGCACCGGGATCGGTTCCGTGGGCGAACCGGAAGGCGGCGGGGGCGCGGCCGCCCGCTCTTCGGCGGCCTTGTTCACGAGGTCGCGCACGAGCGAGGCGAGACCCTGCGAGTCGAACGGCTTCGTCACGACCGAGTCGGCGCCCGCCTGCTCGGCGCGCGGCTTGTCGAACGGCTCGAAGGTTCCCGTGAGGAGGACCACGGGCACGAACCGGCCGCCGGGACGCCGCTTGACCTCCTCGCACAGCTCGTACCCGGTCTTGCCCGGCATGACGCAATCCGCGAGCACGATGTCGGGAGAAAACGAATCGAGGAGCGGCAGCGCGAGGTCGCCGTTGCCGACAGCCTTGAGCTCGAAGTCCGTACCCGAGAACGTCAGCTCGATGACCTTCTGAATGGTCAGACTGTCGTCCGCCAAGAGAATCCGATGCGGCATTCGATCTCCTCGCAGGGTAAGGTGTCGGCCGAGCTTACACCGGCCGCGGCCCGCGGGCCGACTCGAGAGCCTGATAGACGCGCGACGCCGGACGCCGCGCGATCGCGCCCGACAGGGCCCGGGTGGCCGCCGCGACCAGGGAAAGATCCACGCCCGTCTCGTAGCCCATGCCGTGCAGGAGATAAAGGAGGTCCTCCGTGGCGACGTTGCCCGCCGCCCCGGGCGCGTACGGGCACCCGCCGAGACCGCCCGCCGAGGAGTCGAAGATCCTCACGCCCTGCCTTAGCCCTTCAGCCACGTTCGCGAGCGCCGTTCCGCGCGTGTCGTGGAAGTGGAGCGCGAGACGCGCCAGCGGCACGCCCGCGTCCACGCACCGGCCGACGACCTCGGGCACCTGTGTGGGAACGCCGACGCCGATTGTGTCGCCGACCGACACCTCGTCGCAACCCGCGTCGAGCAGCCTCCGCGCGACGCGAGCGGACGCGGCCGGCGGAACCGCGCCCTCGTACGGGCAGCCGAAACCGCACGACACGTACCCGCGCACGCGTATCCCGGACTCTCGCGCGCGCCGGATCACCGGTAAAAAGCGCGCGAACGACTCGTCGATCGAGGCGTTGATGTTCTTCCGGTTGAACGTCTCCGACGCCGCCGTGAAGACCGCGATCTCGCGCGCGCCCACCGCCTCGGCCCGGTCGAGCCCCTTCTCGTTCGGGACGAGAACTGGATAACGCACGCCCGGGCGCTTCGCGATCCGCCGGAAGACCTCCTCGCCGTCGGCGAGCTGCGGGATCGCCTTCGGCGAGACGAAGGCGGTCGCCTCCACGACGGGCAGCCCCGCGGCCGAGAGGGCATCCACGAACGCGACCTTCACGTCCGTCGGAACCGCCGCCGCCTCGTTCTGAAGGCCATCGCGCGGGCCGACCTCGACGACCGTGACGCGCGTCCCGTTCACGCCATCTCCACGAGGACGTCGCCGAGACCGACCATCTGCCCCTCGGAAACGAGGACTCGTTCCACGGCGCCGTCCTTCGGAGCACGCACCGCGTGCTCCATCTTCATCGCTTCGACGACGACGAGGACGTCTCCCTTCGAGACGGAGGCGCCGGAGGCGACACGCACGGCCGCGATCCGGCCGGGCATCGGCGCCTCGAGCGAGGGCGTCTCCTCCCCGCCGCGCGCCGCGCGGCGCGAACGCGCCGGCGAGAGACGATACGTCTCGCCCCGGAACCATACCCAGGCGATGTCGCCGTCGCGCGCAGCCGTCGCGCCGGGCGGAACGTCCGCCGCCGCCTCGCGTTCCTCTCCCGTTCGCAGGTCGCGCAGCCTCACGCGCCACCCATGCGAAACCGCCCCTCGAACGGGCTCGAAAAGACGCCGCGCGCGGAGCTTCCTCCGGGCTCGCGCGCGGCACGAGAGAGAACCGATGAGGCGGCCTCGAAGACCTCGTCCGGAGGAGGCGGAGGCGCGGGGAGCGAAAGCGTCTCGACGAGGCCGGTGTGCAGCTCGCCGCGAACGACGGGAGCGGCCTCGAGCAACCGCTTCAGCCACGAGAGATTCGTCGCCACTCCGAGGGCGACCGTCTCGCCGAGCGCCGCGACGAGCCGCCCGCGTGCCTCCTCGCGGTCCCGCCCCTTCGCGACGATCTTCGCGAGCAGAGGGTCGTAGTGAATGTCCACCGTTTGGCCGGCCGTCACGCCCGAGTCCACGCGCACGCCCGGGCCCGAGGGCTCGATCCAGGCCAGGAGACGCCCGGCCTGCGGAAGAAAACCCGCGTCGGGATCCTCCGCGTAGACGCGCGCCTCGATCGCGTACGCTGAGGGCGCGGAGGGAAGCTCGGGCAGCGGCTCGCCCGCGGCGACCCGGAGCTGCAAGGCGACGAGGTCCACGCCGAAGGCCTCTTCCGTCACGGGATGCTCGACCTGAAGGCGCGTGTTCATCTCGAGGAAGTAGAACGCGCCGGAGGGCTCGAGCAGGAACTCGACCGTCCCCGCGTTCACGTAGCCCACCGCGCGCGCCGCGTCGCAGGCGGCGTTCTGGAGGCGTGCACGAAGGTCCGGCGACACGGCGGGCGACGGGCATTCCTCGATCACCTTCTGGTGACGCCTCTGCAGCGAGCACTCGCGCTCGCCGAGCGCGACGACGTTTCCGTGCATGTCGCCGAACACCTGCACCTCGACGTGCCGCGGCGACGACAGGTACTTCTCGACATAGACGGTGTCGTCGCCGAAGGCCGCCGCCGCTTCTCGCCGGCAGGAAGAGATGGCTTCGGAAAGTGAAGCAGCGTCACGCACGATGCGCATCCCTCTGCCTCCGCCGCCTGCGGAAGCTTTCACGACGACAGGAAAACCAAGAGAAGAGATTTCTGAGAAGGTGTCAGAGACGGCGGGCGTCCCTGGAACCACCGGGACGCCCGCGGCCTTCATTCTTTCCCGCGCAGAAATCTTCGATCCCATCGCTTCCATGGCGGCCGCGGGCGGTCCGATCCAGATCATTCCCGCGTCCACGACCGCGCGCGCGAAATCCGCGTTCTCCGAGAGAAACCCGTAGCCGGGATGCACCGCGTCGCAACCGGTCTCGCGGGCCGCCGCGAGGAGGCGCGGAATCGAAAGGTACGATTCGCGCGCGGGTGCGGGGCCGAGCCGCGCGGCCGCGTCCGCGAGAGCGACGTGGCGTGCTTCGCGATCCGCGTCGGAGTACACGGCCACCGCAGGGAGACCGGCCGTCCGGCAGGCGCGGATCACGCGCACGGCGATCTCGCCGCGATTCGCGACGAGCACGCGGCCGAGTCGCCGGAGCTTTGTCACGGCTCCGTCACGGCTTCTTCGCGGCCGGCTCCGCCGCCCAGGACGGCTTGCGCTTCTCCAGGAAGGCCGCGAGGCCCTCCCGCCCCTCGGCCGAGGCGCGTCGCTCGCCCAGGCGCTGGATCGCCATCTTCGTGGCCTCCCTGAGCGGCATCGCGGCGACGGCGCGGGCCAGGTGCTTGGCCTCGGCCACGGCTTCGGGGCCCCCCAGCAGGATCGCGTCAAGGACCGTTCGCGCCGCGGTGCCGAGCTCCTTCTCCGGGACGATGCGGTGCACGAGGCCGGCCTGCCGGGCCTCTTCCGCCGAGATGCGCTCTCCCGTGACGAACCAGGCACGCGCGCGCGATTCCCCTACCTTGTGCACGAGATATGGCGAGATGACGGCGGGAATGACCCCGAGTCTCACTTCGGTCGTGCCGAAGATCGCGTTCTCGGCGGCCACGACGACGTCACACACGGCGACGAGGCCGGTCCCCCCTCCCAACGCCGCGCCCTGGACGCGCGCCACGATCGGTTTCGCCAGCTCGTCGAACGCACGGAAGAGCGATGCCAGCTCGGCCGAATCGCGGAGGTTCTCCTGCATCGTGAAGCCCGAGACCTTCTTCATCCAGTCGATGTCGGCGCCGGCGCAAAACGTCTTGCCCGCGCCCGAGAGCTCGATGACGCGGGTCGTCGCGTCTCCCGCCAGCTCGCGCACCGCATGCTGCAAGAGGGCCACGAGCTCGCCGTCGAAGGCGTTCCGCCGGGCCGGACGGTTCAGGATGAGGCGTGCGATCCGCGGATCGGACGCGCGCTCGAGGAGGACGCCGGACTCGCTCATCGCATCACCTGTACCGACCCCGGAAGGTCGAGGGGCACCGTGAGAATCTGATCCTTGCCGACGCGCAGGGAGACGCTCGCGACGAGCCTGCCGGCAACGCGGCCGCCGCTGGCCACCGCGCCGCCGAGGGCGGACAGAAGATCGGCGCTCGGGGCGCTGATCGGAAGCTCGACCGCGTTCTCGCGGCCGGCGGGGAGCCTAAGGCCGTGAAGCTCGCCTTCGGCGAGCTTCCGGTCGCCCGCCCACACGGCGTAGACGAGGTCCTTCACGTCGAGAGGAAACGAGAGCGGGTTGAAGAGCGTCGCCGTGGCCTGCCCCTCGACCTCGGTGAGGGAGATTCCCGTGAAGCGCGCCCCGGAAAAGCCCGCGAGGGACGCGCCCACCGGCGCCGATGAACTCACCTCCTCCGTTCCGATCTTCAGGATTCCCGCCGCGCAGACGGGTACGGGCGCCCCGGCGCTACCCGCGAGCGAGCCATTGACCGTCACGTCGAGCGCGAGCGGATGGAGCCGCGCGAGAAGCGCCTGGGGAATCTTCGCGAGATCGAGATCCACGAGGAGCACCACGGCGTTTCCCGCGGGCCCCCGCTGGACCATCGCCGTCAGCGAAGGGGCGATCGGCAGCGGGGTATTCGCCAGGGCGATCTCACCCGCGAATTTCTGCTTGCCGCCTACGGCCGTATTGGGAAGAGTCGTGCGCAGAAACGCCGTGAGCTTCGTCCGGGTCAGGGAGGTGACTTCGAGGGCGTCCACCGTGCCGCAGCCGAGGCGCTGGTCCGCGCGCGACGAGAGCGGTAGAAGGGCGGCGAAAAGCAACGGAAAGAGGGCACGCCTCATCTCTACATCCGGAACACGCCGAAGCGTGTTTCGCGACGCGGCCCGTTCGCGGCGGCCGCGAGACCCAAAGCGAGGACGCGGCGCGTCTCGACCGGGTCGAGGATCCCGTCGTCCCACAGGCGCCCCGTGGCGAAATAGGGATTCCCTTCGATCTCGTACTTCTCCAGAGTGGGCTTCTTGAACGCACTCCGCTCCGCATCGGTCATCTTCGCCTGTCCCTCCCGCACGCGCTGATCGTCCTTGACGGTGGCCAGAACGTCCGCCGCCTGCTCGCCTCCCATGACGCTGATCCGGGCATTCGGCCACGTCCAGAGAAAGCGCGGCTGGTAGGCGCGTCCGCACATCCCGTAGTTTCCCGCGCCGAACGAGCCTCCCACGAGAAGCGTGAACTTCGGGACGGCGGCGTTCGCGACCGCATGCACCATCTTCGCGCCGTCCTTCGCGATGCCGCCCTGCTCGTACGCCTTTCCGACCATGAAGCCCGTGATGTTCTGGAAAAAGACGAGGGGCACCTCGCGCTGGCACGCCATCTCGATGAAGTGCGTCGCCTTGAGCGCCGACTCGGAGAAAAGAACGCCGTTGTTCGCGAGGACCGCCACCGGGAAGCCCGAGACATGAGAGAAGCCCGTGACGAGCGTGGCCCCGTACCGCGGCTTGAATTCGTGGAAGCGCGATCCGTCGAGGATCCGCGCGAGCAGCTCGCGCACGTCGTACGGCGTGCGGAGGTCTCTCGGGACGACGCCGTAGAGTTCATCCGCGGGATACCGGGGCTCCTCGGGCGCGACGCGGCCGGGCGCCGCGCACGGCGCGCCCCCGAGATGGGCGACGATGTCGCGCACCTTCTCGAGCGCGTCGGCATCGTCCTCGGCGAGATGGTCCGCGACGCCCGACAGGCGCGTGTGCACGTCGCCTCCGCCGAGCTCTTCGGCGGTCACGTCCTCCCCCGTCGCGGCCTTCACGAGCGGCGGGCCCGCGAGAAAGATCGTGCCCTGGTTCTTCACGATGACGGTCTCGTCCGACATCGCGGGCACGTACGCGCCGCCCGCCGTGCACGAGCCGAGCACGGCCGCGATCTGCGGGAGACCGGCCGCGCTCATGCGCGCCTGGTTGTAGAAGATGCGGCCGAAGTGGTTGCGGTCGGGAAACACCTCGGCCTGCAGCGGCAGGAATGCGCCGCCCGAATCCACGAGGTAGACCGCCGGAAGGGCGTTCTCCATGGCGATCTCCTGCGCCCGGAGATGCTTCTTCAGGGTGATCGGGTAATAGGTGCCGCCCTTCACTGTCGCGTCGTTCGCGACGACGACGACCTCGCGGCCCGAGACGCGGCCCACTCCCGTCACGAGGCCCGCGCCGGGCGCGGCGTCCTCGTAGAGACCCCAGCCCGCGAGCGGCGCGACCTCGAGAAAGGCGGTTCCCGGATCGAGAAGGCGCTCGAGGCGCTCGCGGACGAGAAGCTTGCCGCGCGCGACGTGCCGCGCGCGCTCCTTCTCTCCGCCGCCTTCCCGGGCCTTCGCGAGCTCGCCGCTCAGGCGCGCGGCGAGCGCGCGGTGGTGGGCGGCATTCTCCCGGAACTCCGACGAGGACGGGGAGAGTTGCGAGACGAGGACTTCGCTCACGCCCGCTCGCCCGCGAGGCGGCGGATAGCGTCGACCGTGGCGCCGGTGGTCGTTCCCGGAAGAAAGATGTCGCGGACGCCCCGGGCCTTGAGCGGAGCGATGTCCTTCTCGGGAATGATTCCGCCGACGACGACGGCGATGCTCTCGCCGCCGCTTTCCTTCAAGGCGTCGATCACCTCGGGCACGAGGACGTTGTGGGCGCCGGACAGGATCGAGAGGCCCACGACGTCGACGTCCTCCTGGACGGCCGCGGCGGCGATCTGCCGGGGCGTCTGCCTCAGGCCGGAGTAGATGACTTCCATGCCGGCGTCGCGGAGCGCGCGCGCAATGACCTTCGCGCCGCGATCGTGCCCGTCGAGGCCGGGCTTCGCGATGAGAACGCGAATGGGCCGCTCGCTCATGCGCGCGATTCTACAGGGAGGCGCCGTGTAAAATGGAGTTTCGAGGAATCATGCCGCGCCTGACGTCTCGGTCGCCTCTGAACGGCCGAGAGCAGCCCAACCGACCCGATTTGAACGAGATGCCCGAGGACGGGTAGACTCTCCCCGACGTGATCAAGAACGACATCATCAACGCGGTCGCCGAAGCGGCCGGCGTGGGGCGCCAGAAGGCGACTCAAGCCGTCGAGACGATCCTCGACGTGCTGCGCCAGGCGTTGTCGCGCGGCGAGCGCATTGAGCTGCGCGGCTTCGGCGTGTTTCTCGTGAAGCCCAGAAAACGCGGCATCGGCCGCAACCCGAAACGCCCCACCGAGGAAGTGCAGATTCCGCCCGGCTTCACGATCCGGTTCAAGCCCGGCAAGGAGCTGCGCGACATGACCGGCCCGCCCGAGGAGCCGGCCGCGAAGGTCGCGTCCACCGGCCCGCCCCCCTCCGGCACGCCCTCCTGAACTCATGAGCGAGGTCTCGGTGAGAGCGCCGGCCGCCGCGCCGCGGCGGAAGGAGCGGTGGTGGCTTCACGGACTGCTCTTCGCGGTGACGTTCCTGACGACCACGTACGCGGGCATCGTCTTCGCGGCCGGATTTCGTCCGGCACTTCTTCTTCGAATGGAGAAAGCGCCCTCTCTCTTCGATCCCCGGCTCTTCAAGGAAGGGCTCGTGTTCTCGCTTCCCCTTCTGGGCATCCTCATGGCGCACGAGCTCGGCCACTATCTGATGTGTCGCCATTACGGCATCGACGCGTCGCCTCCCTACTTCATCCCCTTTCCGCCCCAGGTTTCCCTCGTCGGGACGATGGGCGCGTTCATCCGCATCCGCGAGCAGATTCGCGACAAGCGCCAGCTCTTCGACATGGCCGTGGCGGGCCCGATCGCCGGGTTCGCCGTGGCCGTCCCCCTTCTCGCGTGGGGCGTCTCGCACTCGCGGGTCAATCCGTCCCCCGCGCTCGCCGACGGGACCGTGATCTTCCAGTACCCGATCCTCGTCCAGCTCTTCCAAAAGCTCTTCGCCGGCACGACGTACACGAGCGTGGATGTCATCGAGCATCCGGTTTTCCTCGCCGCGTGGTTCGGGCTCTTCGTGACGGCGCTGAACCTGTTGCCGCTCGGGCAGCTCGACGGCGGGCACGCGGTCTACGCCGTCTTCGGCCGCTTCCAGCGCGTCCTCGCGCTGCCGCTCCTCGTCGTCCTCGCGGTCCTCGGGCTGAAGTGGCCGGGCTGGTGGGTGTGGGTGCTCTTCACTCTCTTCACCGGCCTCCGCCATCCGCCGGTCTCGAACGAGGGCGAGCCGCTCGACGACCGACGCAAGCTTGTCGCGGCGGGCGTGCTTCTCATCTTCGTTCTCTGCTTCGCCCCGGTCCCGATCGAGGTCCTCTAAGGCGCCAAAATCGTGAACATCGGCCGGCGCTCACGCCGCGCGCTTCTTCCGAAGCGCGCCGAGCATTTCGTCCACTTCCGGCGCGCCGAGGAGCTTCGCGAAGGCGACAAAGGCGACCGCGCCGAGCGCGACCGCGGCCCCGACCCAGCCAATCCGGAGCGGCAGCACCCAGACCATCCGGTAGGGCACGAGCTTCGCCGAGACCACCCACACGACGGCCCCCATCGCGAGGCTCGCGAGAACGAGCCGGAGAAGGGACGCGAGAATCGCGCGGCCGCCGATCCTGCCGAGCCGCTTCCTGAGCAGGGCGAGGAGCGCAAGAAAGTTGATCCAGAAGCCGGCCGCCGTCGCGAGGGCGACGCCCGCGTGCTGCATCGGCCCGGCCAGAGCGACGCAGAGAATCCAGAATACGGCGAGGTCGAACGTCGCGACGAGGACGGGCGTCCGCGTGTCGTGGAGCGCGTAGAAGGCCTGCGTCACGATCTTCACGCCGGCCGCCGCGTAGAGGCCGAGCGCGAAGAACACGACCGCGAGCGCCGTCTTCGCGACGTCCGCCTCCGCGAACCGCCCGCGCCGGAAGATGACGTCCACGATCGGCGCGGCGAGGAGCATGAGGCCCACCATCGACGGGATCGTGACGAACCCGATGAGGCGCAGCGCGAACGTGACCGTCGCCTTGTAGGCGGAGCGGTCCTTCTCGAACGCCTGGTCCGAGAGGGACGGCAGGATCGTCCGCGTCAGCGACACGACGAAGCCGCCGAGAACGAAGTCCACGAGGCGGAAGGCGTAGAAGTTATACGTGACGAAGGCGTCGCCGAGCGCCGCGAGCGTCCGGCTCGAGACGACTAACGACAGCTGCCCGACGCCGGAGCCATAGAGGCGCGGGGCAATCTGAAGGGCCGTCCGCTTCACTTCCTTGTCGCGAAACGGCGAGCCCGAGAAGCGCAGGCCCAGCCGCCGCACCGCGGGCCCCTGCAGCGCGACCTGGAGAAAACCGCCCACGAGAACGCCCACGGTGAGCGCCGCGACCGGCGACACGCCCGCTGGCGCGAGGAGCCACGCGGCCGCGACGATCGCGAGGTTCCACGCGATGGGGGTCGCCGCCGAGAGCTGGAAGAAGCCCTTGGAGTTCAGGTAAGCCTCGAGGAGCGCGGCGGCAGACACGAGGAGTACGTACGGGAACATCCAGCGCGTCAGGCGCACGGTCAGCTCGAACTTCCCGGGGGTCGCCTTGAAGCCGTTCGCGAAGAGCGCGACGATCGGACCCGCGAACAGGATCCCGAGCGCCACGAGTGCGACGAGGACGCAGACGAGCAGGACCAGGACCCGGCCGGCGTAGACGCCCTCCTCGCCCGGCCGCTCGCGCTCCACCTTCTTCGCGATGGGGACGAAGGCGCCGGGCAGGCCGCCCTCCCCCACGATCGCCCGGAACGTGCTCGGGATCCGGAGAGCCGTGTAGAAGGCGTCGGACGCGGCCGACGCCCCGAGGAACCGGGCGATCGTCGCGTCGCGCAGGAACCCCGCCACCCGGGAGACCACCGTCCACGCGGTGATGCCCCAGGTGGACCGGACCAGTTTCCGCGTGTCGCTCAAGCCGGAGGGATTGTAGGATCCGGACGATCGGAGGACGCATATGGCTGGATCCGTGAACAAGGTGATCCTCATCGGCCACCTCGGGGCCGACCCGGAGATGCGCGCCACCACGGGCGGCGTGCCCATCGCGCGCCTGCGCATCGCCACGACAGAAACGTGGAACGACCGCGCCAGCGGGCAGAAACAGGAAAAGACCGAGTGGCACACGGTCATCGCGTTCGACAAGCTCGCGAGCATCTGTGAGCGCTATCTGTCCAAGGGACGCCTCGTCTATATCGAGGGCGCGCTCCAGACGCGCACCTGGGACGACAAGGAGTCGGGCCAGAAGCGCTACTCCACCGAGATCAAGGCCCGGGACATGAAGATGCTGGGCGGTCGCCCCGACAGCGCAAGCGCGTCCGGAGCGTCGAGCCCGGCGGTCCCGGAGGCCGGCGCGGGCGCGGCGGGCGGCGACGCCGACGACGACGTGCCGTTCTAGAAAGACTCCCTCTCCTCCCTTTTCGCTCTTGGCTTTCGGAGCAGCTCGCTGAAGGCAACAGCCTCTTCCGCGAACTTGTCCCATGCCACCTCGTCGAACCGCGGACGCGGCGCGTCCGCGACGCGGCGGCGCAGCGCCGCGAAGCGGACGTCGCGCGCCGGGTCGTCGCCGAGGGCGGCGACGCGCGCCGCGCACTCTTCCCACGCGTCGCTCGGAGCCGAGACGATGAGCGCGTCGCAGCCTGAGAGAGCGGCCCGTTCCGCGCGCTCCGGAAGCGTCCCGTCGAGAGCGCCCTTCATGAGATCGTCGGCGAACGCGACGCCCTCGAAGCGCACGGAGATACGCAGCACACCGAGAAGCTTTGGCGAAAAGGACGCGGGCGTGTCGTCACCCGTGAAGCCCGGGTACGCCGCGTGGCCCACGACGACACCGTCCGTACCCCGAGCCAGCTTCGCGAAGGGCGCGACGTCGGTCACCATGAGGTCCACGTCATGGGCGTCCACGACCGGGCGCGCGACGCGGGTGTCCTTACCCGCGCGCCCGAGCCCCGGGAAGTGCTTCACCACGGTCACGAGGCCCGCACGCGCGAGGCCGTGCAGGAACATCATCCCCGAGAGCACGACGTCCTCGGCGTGAAATCCAAAGCAGCGCCCTTCGAGGACGACGGCCCCCGTGCCCGGCTGCGCGAGGTCGAGCACCGGCGCGAGATCCACGTCGAAGCCCAGGAGCCGCGCCGCGCGCCCCATGAGGTACGCGTTCTCGTGCACGCGGTCCGTCCCGGCCGCCGCGCACGCGGCGGCCGAGGCGCACGGAGTCCCGAGAAGCGGGCCGATCGGATCCTCGCTGCCGCCTTCCTGGGAGACGAAGAGGAGAGGCGCGGGCGAATACAGCCCCCTCAGCGCCTCCAGCAGCGAAGCTGTCTGTGGGGCCGATAGAAGATTTTGCTTGGAAAGGAGGATTCCGAGCGGGCGCAGCGCGGCGAGTAAGCCTCGCTCTTCGGCTGACAGCGAAGGGCCTGAGAGGCCGAACACGAACCGCGACGACGAATCCAAAGCCCTATTCACCTTCTAAGAAAGTCTTTCTTTTCTTCTCTTCTTTCTTTCCTCTTCATTCCTCCCCCCGCAGCCGATGCTGGAGTGAGGCGAGGAGCTGGAGCGCGGCGAGCGGGGTGAGCTGGTCGACGTCGATGCGTCCGAGCGCGTCGAGGACGAGCTCGCCCTGGCCGCGGAAGAGGTCCAACTGCGCGTCCCTGGGGGGCGGCTCGCCTGCGTGCTCGGCGAGTCGGGGCCGCCCGCCGACGTCCATCTGCTGGCGTTCGAGATTGCCGAGGATCTCGCGCGCCCGCGCGAGCACGCCTTCCGGGATGCCCGCCAGGCGCGCCACCTGCACGCCGTACGAGCGGTCGGCCGTGCCGTCCGCGACCTTGCGCAGGAAGACGACCTCGCCGTTCCATTCCTTCGCGGTCATCGTGCGGTTCTTCACGTCCGGTTTCACGAGCGCCATCTCCGTCAGCTCGTGGTAATGCGTTGCGAAAAGCACACGCCGGATCCCCTGGTCGTGAAGATGCTCGGCGATCGCCCACGCGAGCGAAAGCCCGTCGAACGTCGAGGTGCCGCGCCCGATCTCGTCGAGGATGACGAGACTGTGCGCGGTCGCGTGTCTCAGGATGTGCGCGGTCTCAGCCATCTCCACGAGAAACGTCGATTCGCCCCGCACGAGCGAGTCCGATGCGCCGACGCGCGTGAAGATGCGGTCCGTGAGGCCGATCGTGGCCGAAAGAGCGGGCACGAAGGAGCCCGCGTGCGCGAGGAGGACGAGAAGCGCGTTCTGCCTCAGGTACGTCGACTTGCCGCCCATGTTCGGGCCCGTGAGGACGACGAGATGCTCCCCGTCGCCCCCGAGCGCCGCGTCGTTCGGGACGAAGGGCTCGCGCGGGCGCAGCGCCTCGACGACGGGGTGGCGGCCGCCCTCGACGAGGAGCACGGGCTCGTCCACGACGCGCGGCCGCACCCAGCCGCCGGCCCGCGCCGTGCGTGCGAAGGAGACGAGCGCGTCGAGGAGGCCGAGGCGCGCGCATGCCCCGAGGATGCGCGACGACTCGGCGACGACCTCCGCGACGAGCGCGAGAAATAGCTCCTGCTCGCGGGCCGCGAGGCGCGCGTCGGCGGAGCGAAGCTTTTCATCCACCTCGACGAGCTCGGGCGTCGCGTAGCGTTCCACGTTCGCGAGCGTCTGCCGCTTGAGGGCGTCCTCGGGAATGCGCGCGCGCGCCGAGCCCGGCACCTCGAAGACGTGGCCGAACACCTGGTTGAACTTGACGCGGAGCGTCGCGATGCCCCGCGCGGCGCGCTCTCCCCCCTCGATGCGCGCGAGAATGGACGCGGACTCGCGGCGCAGGGCGCGCACCTCGTCCACGGCGGAATCGACGCCGTCGCGGAAGATTCCACCATCCCTCGCGTGAGGCGGCGGCTCGGGCACGACCCGCCTCGCGATCGACTCGCCTAGCGCGAACGGAACGCCCTCGGCCGACGCTTCGCCGCCGGGCGCGAGGATCGACGCGCGCGCCGCTCCGAGATGCGCGCCGACACGGCCCGCACGCACGAGGCCGTCGCCGAGCGCCGCCAGGTCGCGCGGCGAGCCGGCGCCGACCGCGAGGCGCGCGAGCAGGCGTGGGAGATCGGGAATCTCACGGAACGCCGAGGCGAGGCTCTCGAGGCGCGCCGCGTCCTCCTGGAGCTCCTCGACGCCATCGAGCCGCGCTTCGATGCCGGCGCGGCGGCCGAGCGGCCTTTCGAGGAGCCGGCGGAGGGCCCGCGCGCCGAAGGACGTGCCCGTGCGATCGAGGAGCGAGAACAGTGTCCCCTTCGGGCCGCCGTCGCGCGCCGAGCGGAACAGCTCGAGGTGTCCCGCGGTCACGGCGTCGACGACGAGCCCGTCGTCGGGCGCCTCGGAGCGCAGCGAGCGCACGTGGTCGCAGTCGGCGCGCTGCGTGGCCCGCGCGTACGACAGCAGCGCCGCCGCCGCGTCGGCAGCCGCGCCCGCGCCGGTCAGGCCGAACGGCTCGAGCGTCGCCGTGCGGAAGTGCCGCTTCAAGAGGTCCACGGCCCCGGCCCCGCGCGGCGAGTCGTCCTTCAGTGGCGAGAGTGCGGGCGCCTCGGCACCCGACGACGCGAGCGACGCCACGAGCAACTCGGCGGCGGGCCGGTCGGACGGGAAGACGACGAGCTCCCGTGGCATGCGGCGCAGCAGCCACTCCGTGAGGGCCGCCCGATCGGGCAGCTTCACGACCGCGAAATCGCCCGTGGAGAGATCGAGCGTGGACACGGCCGCGGCGTCGCCGTTCCAGGTGACGGCCGCCATCTCGTTCGGCCGCCGCGCATCGAGGCGCTCCGGGTCCACGATCGTGCCGGGCGTCACGATCCGGACGATCTTGCGCGCAACGAGGGTCCGGCCCTTCGCCGGCGCCTCCGTCTGCTCGCTGATCGCGACCTTCTTCCCGGCCGCGACAAGCTTGGCGAGGTACGGCTCGAGCGCGTGCTGCGGGATGCCGCACATCGGGGCCTCGACGTCGCTGTCCTTGTGGCGGGCGGTCAGGACGAGGCCGAGGAGAGGCGCCGCGTATGTGGCGTCCTCGAAGAACATCTCGTAGAAGTCGCCGAGGCGGTAAAGAAGGAGGGCGTCTCCCGCCTCCCGCTTGAGAGCCCAGTACTGCTCGAGCATGGGCGTCGCGCGCATGTGGAGGCCGGAATGCTAGCATCGCGGGGAGGCGGCGGATGCTCATCCTTTCGCTCGACACGGCCTCGCCTTTCCCGTCTCTGGCAATCGGAGGCGGTGACGGCCCCGAAAGGATCCGGCCCCTTCCTCCGAACGCCACCGAAAGCCTTCCGATCGCGCTCAGAGCTCTCCTCGCCGACGCCGGCCAGACGGTCCGCGATCTCGGGCGCATCGCGGTCGTGTCCGGCCCGGGCTCTTTCACGGGACTGCGCGCGGGGCTCGCGTTCGCGCGCGGGCTCGCGCGGGGACGCGGCATTCCTCTCGTCCTCGTGCCCACGTTCGCTGCCGCGCACGAGGCAAGGCCCGAGCCTTTGGACGCCGTCTTCGTCCTCGATGCCGGCCGGGGCGACGTGCACGCGGCCCTGCGCACGGAGGGCCGCGTCACGGACGCGATGCCTCCGCGTCCGAGGCCCGAGGTCGAAGCCGGCGCCGCCGCCCGGGGGCGTTCCGTCGTGGATCTCGGCGTGGAAGACCTGCCGCTCGCCGCCGCCGCCGGGCGAATCGCCGCGCGCGACGAGACCGGCTCGCACAGTATCGTCTACGGAAGGCCGAGCGCCGCCGAGGAAAAGCGGGCTCGCCTGGAGGCATTGGAAACCAGGTGAGCGCCCTCCCCGAACCCCTGACGCTGCGGGACGCGCGCCACGCCGACCTCGACGGGATCGCCAGCCTCGAACGTCTCTCGTTTCCGGTGCCCTGGAAGTGCGACTATTTCGAAGTGGAGATCGGGGCCCCCTGGCGCTTCAACCGCGTGGCCCTTTGCGGCGGCACGCTCACCGGTTATGTTTTCTGCGCCTACGCGGGGGGCGAGGTTCACGTGAACAAGATCGCCGTCGCGCCGGCCTTTCGCCGCCAGGGCGTCGCTTCGGCGCTCATGGACGAGGTTTTCGCCTTCGCCTCCCGCGTCGACGCCGAGGAGATGTACCTCGAGGTGCGCGTCTCGAACCAGCGGGCCCGGGCGTTTTACGCGGGCCTCGGGTTCTCCGAGACCGGGCGCAGGGCGCTTTATTACTTCGACGGAGAGGACGCCCTCGTCATGGTCCGGAAACTTTCGGGGCCGCGCCGCCTTGACGGCCCCCCGGCCATGAAGGGAGACTCCGGTCGCTGACCGATTTCACCCGAGGAGGTGTCGATGCAGACCATAACGGAGGAGTTCAAGCACGAGCTCGAGAGCCAGAACGAGGAATTTCGTTCTCTCCTACGTGATCACCACGACCACGAGAAACGGCTCGCCGAGCTCGCCTCAAAGACTTTCCTCTCCACGGACGAAGAGATCGAGGAGAAGCGCCTGAAGAAACACAAGCTGCACCTGAAAGACCGGATGGAAGAGATCGTGCGCGAGCATCGCGCGCGCGTCTCGGCCCACTAGGCCCGCCCTTGGGCGAAGCCCCTCCTTCGCCGCGGCGCGGCGTCCGCCGGGGGGTATACGTGTTGCCCGCCCTTTTCACGGTGGGCAACGTGTTTTGCGGCTACCTGTCGCTGGATGCCGCCGTGAACGGGCGGTTCGAATACGCCGCGATTCTCATCTTCCTCGCGGCAATCCTGGACGGTCTGGACGGGCGCGTGGCGCGCATGACCGGCGCGACGTCGGCCTTCGGCGAGCAGCTCGATTCGCTGGCCGACGTCGTGTCCTTCGGCATCGCCCCTGCCTTCCTCGTCTACCGTTGGGGCCTCCTCGACTTCGGACGGGCCGGGCTCCTCGTCTCGTTTCTCTTCGTCGTCTGCGGCGCCTGCCGCCTCGCGAGGTTCAACGTCCAGGTCCACATCATCGACAAGCGCTACTTCGTGGGCCTGCCGATCCCGTCGGCCGCGGGCGTCCTCTGCGGGCTCATCTGGGCGCTGTCCGGAACGACGCCCGTCCCCGAGGTCAAGGCCGGCTTCCTCGCCGTGACCGCCATCCTCTCCTGGCTCATGGTCTCCACGTTCCGCTACCGTTCGTTCAAGGACGTGGACCTGAAGTCGCGCCGCTCCGCGCTCCTGGTGCCGCTCTTCGCGCTCATCATCGCGGCGATCGCCTGGCGGCCCGACGTGGCGCTCGCGTCCCTCCTCTCCCTCTATGCGGCGTCGGCTCCGGTCGTCCGTCTCTTCGGTCTCATTCGCGGTCGGCCGAAGGAGACGGCGGCGTGACCACGGGCTCCCCCAAGAGCGCCTCGTCCTTCCCGGTTGCGCTCGTCGAGCCGACGACGCTTCTCGGCCGCGACGTACGCGCCGTCCTCACGGAGCGGAAGTTCCCTGCGTCGCGCGTGCACCTCTTTCACCAGGCCGCGGGCGACACGGGCCTTCTTGCCGCCGTCGACGACGAAGTCGCCTTCGTCGCCCCGCTGACCGACGACGCTCTCGAGACGAGCCGGATCGCCTTCCTGTGCGGAAGCGCGGCCGAGACGGCGCGCTTCCTCGCGACGAGAAAGGACGGCGCCCTCGCGATCGACCTTTCGGGCGTACGCAACGGCCAGGCGCTCGTCGTCCCGTCGGAGGGCGGCGAGTCGCGAACGCTGCCGTCCGGAAACCTGTTTCTCACGCCGCATCCGGTTGCGTTCGTCCTGGCCGAGACGATTCGTCTCGTCGAGACGCTCGCGCCCGTCACCGGAGTCACCGCCGCCGTCGACCGGCCCACGAGCGATCTCGGCAAGGCCGCGCTCGACGAGCTTTTTCAGCAGGCCCTCGCGCTCGCCACCTTCCGCCCGCTTCCGAAGGACGTTCTCCAAACACAGGGGGCCTTCAATTTCTGGGTGCCGCCCGACTCTCACGCGTTCGAAAAGAGCGTCGCGGACGACATGGCGGCCCTCCTGGGACGGCCGATCCCCACGACGATTCTCTCGGCTCGCAGCGGCGTTTTTCATGGCCATTTCCTGCGCATCGAGCTGCGCCTCGGCAGGGACGCTCCGAATGCGAGCGACCTTCTCGCGAGCTTCCGCGCGCAGAAGCACGCGTTCGACATCGTCGACCCCGAGGATCTCTCCGGCCCCGTGGAATCGGCCGGGCGCGATGAGACGCTGCTCCTCAGGTGCGAGACGTCGGGCCGGCGCGTCACGCTCACGCTCGCGGCCGACCATCTGAGGCGTGCGGGGGCGCTCCTCGCCGTGCGGCTCGCCGAGCAGGTCACGGGAGAGCGCGGCTGGCTGCGGGCCTAAAGCGGCGCCGGCTGACGCGGCCGGTCAGCGCCGGCGCCTGCGAAGCCTCGGCTTCGGAGCGCACATGGCGACGGCGGTGGGTGCCGTCAGAGTCGTCTCGATAGCGCGGGCAGCGTGAAGCCCACGACGAGCCCGCCGCCGGCGCGCGGGTGCGCGAACACGCTTCCCGCGTGGTGCTCGGCTGCCCGCCGCACGGCCGCGAGGCCCATCCCCGAGCCGCGAGATTTCGTCGAAAACGTAGGCTCGAAAAGCCGCCCCGCGACATCTTCCGGCACCCCCGGCCCGTCGTCGGCGCACGCGAAGCGCACGGCGGGCGCGCCGGCGGCGAGCGTCGCGTTCCCGGCGGAGAGCCGGACGCGGCCGGGCGCGGCGCCGATCGCCTCGACCGCGTTCACGAGGAAGTTCGTCAGGGCGTCGCGGACGAGGAAGGGATCCGCCGCAAACGGGTGAAGGTCCGGATCGGTCTCGGTCTCGATCGCGAGCGTTTCGTGCGTCCGGAAGTCGGCGGCGACCTCTTCGAGGAGCAGAGCCACGGCCGCGCGATCGAGCACGCGCCGCGCCACCGCCGCGGGGTCGCCGAACCGCCCGAGCCGGCCGATGCGGTCCGTCAGGATTCCGACCTGCCGGAGGATTCCCGCCGCGACGTCTCCGATCGCGCCGGGCGGCGGCGTCTCGCGCTTCGCCTCGAAACGCCGGAGGCGCTCGGCCGCGAGCCGGATCGGCGTGAGCGGGTTCTTGATGTCGTGCGCGATCGAGCGGGCGGCGTCGACCCACGCCGCGAGCCTGTCGGCCCGAAGGAAGTCCGTGAGGTCTTCGAGGAGCAGGATCACGCGGGGCGCGCGCTCTTCTCCCGGCAGCGTGACGATCGCCACGCGAAAGAAGCGCTCGCCCGAGGGACCCGGAATGGTCACGCGCATCTCGTAGGGCGACGGGCGCACGGCCGCTTCCCCGAGAGCCGCGTGGAGCGGCGCCCACCGGGCGCCGGCGAGCCGCTCGGGCAGCGTGCCTCCCGGCAGCAGGCGATCCGCCGCCGGATTCGCGAGGAGGACGGTTCCATCGCCCCGGCGGAACAGCAGGACGGCCGCCGTGAGATTTCCGAGAAGGCCGACGGCGGAGGCACGCTCTTCGGCCAGAGATTCCGTGCGCTCCTCGACGCGTGCCGACATCTCGGTGAACGCGTCGACGAGGCGCGCGAGATCCACGTTGGCCGGCCGCACGAGCGGCGGCAGAGGCCGCCCCTCGCCGACGCTCGCCGTGGCCGCGATGAGCTCCTCGAGCGGCCCCCCCAGCGTGAGCGCCGCCCGGCCGCCGAGGCCCACGGCCGCGAGCGCGACCGCCACGGAGAGCAGAAGCAGCGCGTCGGCCGCCGACCGCACGGCCTCGTCCTCGGCGACGACGACCGCCAGCGCCTCGCGCCCGTCCGCCGACACGGCCTCCGCCGCCTCCACGACGCGCGGCGCCCCGACCGCGAGTGCGCCGCGCGACGCGAAGGCCGACGGCCGCCCTTCCGCGAGCGCCTGCGCGATCGGAGAGGCGAGCCTTTCGCGCGCCACTTCCGCCGCGACGGGCAGCGCGCGCGATGCGGCGACGAGCGTCCCGTCGCGATAGCGCAGGAGGTCCCAGCCGATGACCGCGGCAGCGCGATTCAGCGCACCTTCCGGCGAAACGGCTCCGCCGGTCTCGTCTCCCTCCAGCAGGCGCCTCCCCTCGGAAACCACGTCGCGCGAGCGCCGCGCGGTCTCCCGCGTGGCGTGGCCTTCGAGCGCGATCCTCACGAACACGACGCTGAGGGCGAGCGGAAGGGCGCCGAAGATCAGGACGAGCGCGACCAGCCGGGCCCGGAACGTCGCGAAGAAGCGCCGCGGGAAGCGGAGCGCGACACCCCGGCCCGGCGAGCCGGCGAAAAGGAGCGGAACGAGGATGACGAGCGCCGCCTCTCCCGCCGCCACGGCGGCCCCCGTCACCGCGAGGGGCGAATCAGCCGGAGCCGCGAATCCGGTGAAACCCGAGGCGACGGCCCGGACGTGTACGCGGCGCAGCCCGTCCGGAGTCGGGACGGTCTCGACGGCTTCCCCCGACCGGCGGGCGCGGTTCAGGATCTTGTCGGGCATCTCGACGCCCTCGCCGCGTGATCCCGTCGCCCGGCCGGCGGCGTCCCATTCCAGCCGCTCGACGGCGACGCGGTCCGGCACGTCCCGCGAGGCGACGGCCGACAGCAGCGGATCCCGGTCGAGCTCACGCGGCCAGGGCACGTGCTGGAACTCTGCCGAAAACGCCGCGGGAATCACGGCCGGCGAGACGAGGTCCGCGACGCGGCGCCCGGGCCGGATCACGCCGAACGAAGACACCGTGGCGCCGAGCGGGCTCCGGATCGTGAGCGTGTCCCCGAGCTCGGGAAAGCTCTCGTCGGCACCTCGCGCCCAGAGCGCGCGGGCCAGGTCGTCGCGCTGCGTGCGCTCCCCCGCCGGCAGCCATGGCTCCAGGGATGACGAGGCGACGCGGCGCTCCCAGCGCCGCACGGATTCCGCCCGCACGGCGGCGCCGTCTCCTCGAGCGAGGACCTCGGCCCCGGCGATCGCCGCGTCCGCGTGGCGGAGGCGCCCGTCCGCGAGCCCCGCCGCGAAGAGGAGCGTCGCCGCCGCGAGGACGAAGACCGCGGTCGCGGCGCGGGACAGGAGATCGGTCTCCGGTGACGGGCGGGCCCGCCCGGCGAGCGCGAACGTGAGGGCGACGGACGCGAGCGTGAGACATGGAACGTGAAGCGGCGACCCGGCGGTAACGAAGGCGGCCGCGAGAGCGCCCAGCCCCAGCGCGGCCGCGGCGCGCGCGTTTCGTCTCGCCGCGCCAGGCTTCGGGAGAAGAGACGCGCACGCGAGCGCGGCGGCCGCGAGTGCGAGGAGGCCCGTCTGTTGGAGAAAGTCCGGCAGACCGGGAGGGATGAGGCTCATCGTGTCGAAGAGACCCGGCGCGACGAGAGCGGCGGCGCACCCGAGGAGACCGGGCGCGAGGGCAAGGGGGATCGCGAGAACGACGCCCGCGGCGTGCGGCCCGCCGGCCCGCCCGCGCGCTCTCGCCGTGAGCGCCCGCGCGAAAACCAACGCCGCGAGGCCCGTGAGGAACGCGTCCGCCGGCGTCCCAAAGAGTCCGAGGAGCGGCGCCGGATCCCATCCGACGGCGAACACGCCCGAGGCGCCGAGCGGCGTTCCAAGCAGGAGGGCGAACCGGGCGGCAACGACGCCGGCCGCGGGGCTCTTAGCCGCGAACCCGAGGGCCACCGCGAGAACCGCGAGAAGGAGAGCGGGCCTGAGGGCGCTCGTGCGCCGCACCTCCTCTTCCGCGACTTTTGGTTCGGACGTTTCCACGGAGAGCGCGAGCAGCCGGTCGCGCCTCTCGGAGGCCGCCACGCGCAGCCTGAGGCGCGTCGGGCCGTCCGCCAGCGCGAGGAACTTGATGAGATCCGGCCGCAGGATTCCCGTCGGATAGCGCCGGGTGACGACGAGCGTGCCGCGCGCCCCCCGCTCGCCCCGGGGCGCCACCCAGCCGAGGAACACGCGCGTGACGTGAAAAGAAGTGACGAACCCCGACGTCGCCGTGCCGCGCTCGGCCTCGAGTCCCGCGGCCTCGCCTGCCCACGCGACGGGGCGGCTCGCGCGGTCGAAGAAGACCGCGCCCCAGCCCGCACCTTTCGGGAGCGACTCCCCCAGGATCGAGAAGAGCCGCGCGGGACGCACTTCCGCGCCGCCCCCGTCCGCGATCGCCGCGAATTCCCGCCCGGCGTGAATCCGTTCCGCCGTTCGGCGCAGTGTCTCGCCGTCGCGTTCGAGAGCCTTCTCCGCCGCTCCGAGAAAGAGCGCGGCACGCGCGTCCCGGGCGGCGGCGCCCGCCGGCACGAGGCGCGCGGCGAGCGCCAGAGCGAGCGCGACGAGCGCCGCGGCGAAGAGGCCGAAAACGGCGGTGCGGCGCGCGCGCAACGTCAACGAGGCCAAGGGCGTCAACGCGCCATCGGGATCCGGATCCCGTGACGCGCGGCGCAGGCGAGCGCCTCCGGATAGCCGGCGTCCGCGTGGCGCACGATGCCCATCCCCGGGTCCGTCGTGAGAACCCGCGCGAGGCGCGCCGCGGCTTTCTCGGTCCCGTCCGCGACGACGACCATCCCGGCGTGAAGTGAGTAGCCGATCCCGACGCCGCCGCCGTGGTGGAAGGAAACCCACGTCGCGCCCGAAGCCGTGTTGAGGAGCGCATTCAGGACGGGCCAGTCGGCGATCGCGTCGCTGCCGTCCGCCATGGCCTCGGTCTCGCGGTTCGGGGAGGCGACGGAACCGCAGTCGAGATGGTCGCGCCCGATCACGATCGGAGCCTTCACGCGGCCCGTGCGCACCAGCTCGTTGAAAGCGAGGCCCGCCTGCGCGCGCTCCCCGTATCCGAGCCAGCAGATCCTCGCGGGCAGCCCCTGAAACGCGACGCGCTCGCCCGCGAGCGTGATCCAGCGCTTCAGCGCGGCGTTCCCCGGGAACAGGCGCAGGATCTCCCGGTCCGTCTCCGCGATGTCGCCGGGGTCCCCCGAGAGCGCCACCCAGCGGAACGGCCCTTTGCCCTCGCAGAAGAGAGGGCGGATGTACAGCGGGACGAAACCGACGATGTCGAACGCGTTCGTGACGCCGGCCTTCTCCGCCCCGGCCCGCAGGTTGTTGCCGTAGTCGAACGTCACGGCGCCCCGAGCCTGGAGCGTGAGCATCGCCTTCACGTGCGCGCCCATCGAGGCGATCGCACGGCGGCGGTAAGCCTCGGGGTCGGCCGATCGCAGGCGGAGCGCGTCCTCGTACGGGAGGCCGTGCGGAACGTAGCCGTTCAGCTCGTCGTGCGCGGACGTCTGGTCGGTGAGGAGATCCGGTACGAGGCCGCGCGCGAGCAGCCGTTCGAGGAGATCCACCGCGTTCGAGAGCACGCCGAAAGAACGGGCCTCCCCACGGTCCCGCGCCGCGAGCGCACGGTCGATTCCCGTGTCGAGGTCGTCGACGCGCTCGTCGACGTAGCGCGTCGCGAGGCGCTTGTCGATGCGCGCCCCGTCCACCTCCGCGACAAGCGCGGTCCCTCCGCACATCGTCGCGGCCATCGGCTGCGCCCCGCCCATCCCGCCGAGGCCGGCCGTCACGACGAGGCGCCCGGCGAGCGAGCCGTCGGGCGACGAGAGGTCGCGGCGCGCGGCCTCGGCGAAGGTCTCGTACGTGCCCTGCAGGATCCCCTGCGTGCCGATGTAGATCCACGAGCCCGCCGTCATCTGACCGAACATCGTCAGGCCGAGGGCCTCGAGACGCCGGAACTCGTCCCACGTCGCCCAGTGCGGCACGAGGTTGGAATTCGCGAGGAGGACGCGCGGAGCGTCCTCGTGCGTGCGGAACACCCCCACCGGCTTTCCCGACTGCACGAGGAGCGTTTCGTCGTCGCCGAGGTGGCGCAGCTCCTCGAGAATCGCCGCGAGACACGCGGGGTTCCGGGCGGCCTTTCCCGACCCGCCGTAGACGACGAGGTCCTCGCGGCGCTCGGCGACCTCGGGGTCGAGGTTGTTCAGGAGCATCCGGTAGGGAGCCTCCGTGAGCCACGAACGGCACGTGAGGGCCGTCCCTCTCGGAACCGCAGGCGGCGAGAACGCGGCGGGGGCCGAGGTGCCTTGCATCCCCGTCATGTTAGCCGGGCGGCCCTGTGACGCAATGCGTCACATTTCTCCTTGACATGGATTACGCGCTGCGTTATATTGCCATCCATGAGCAATCCTCGCCGAATCGTCCGCTACCGCAACCGGAAGCTCTACGAGGCGCGTGAGCGTCGTTTCGTGACCCTCGGCGACCTTGCGAAGGCGGTCTCCGAGGGCGATCGCGTGGAAGTCATCGACGCGGACACGGGCGAGGACATCACGGTGAAGATCCTCTCCCGTGCCCTCGTGTCCGGGCGCACGCCTGTCGTCGCCTCGGCCGACACGCTGACCCGGCTACTTCGCGCGGGCAGCGAGGCGGCCGAAACCGTTGCGGAAGCGGTCGAGCGCGTCGGCGGCACCCGCGTGGCGGAGAAGCTCCGCCGGGCCTCGCGCCCCGAGCGTCTGGGCCGGACGCTGGCCCCGCTCACCCGCCGGCTCGAGGACGCCCGCCAGGACGTCGAGAAGATCGTCGGGGGGCTCGTCGAGAAGGGCCGGCTCACCTGGGAAGAGGGGACGCGCCTGCGCGACGACGTCGGCCTCGTTTTCCGCGAAAGCCTCTCCGACGTCGTCGGCAGCGTCCGCGACATCGCGAGCCGGCTGTCTCCGGGCACCCAGCCCGGCCTCGCGAAGGAGATCGGCGATCTCAAGATGCGCCTCGCCCAGCTCGAGTCCCTCGCGAAGAGCGCTTTTCCTCCGAAATCCCCGAACGAGCCACCACCGCGCCGCGCCGCGACGTCATCTCGCAACCATCCGGGAAACACCCGGCACAAGAAAAGGAGAACCGTATGAAAACCACCCGCAAGGCCTCTCCAAAGCTCCCCTTCCACGTCCCTGAGCCGGTCGAAAAAGTCCTGAAGACGGCGGGCAGCCGCTTCGACGCGTTCAGCGTGAAGGCGAAAAACGTCGCTGCCCACACCGAAAAAAAGGTCAAGGTCGCGGCGGGCGATCTCAAGAAGACCGGCGAGTCGCTCGCGAAGGATCCGCGCGCGTTCGTGGAGGATGTGATGGAGTCGGGCCGGGACTTCGGCCAGATGCTTCGCAAGAACGCCGGAAAGGTCGGCGGCGACGTCCGGGAGCGCGTTCAGAAGGTGGGCGCCGAGGCGGCGCGCCGCGCCGAGGGCGTCGCGAAGAACGTGACCGAAACCGTCGGCACGGCCGTCGAGAAAGGCCTTCACAGCCTGAACGTCCCCACGCGCAAGGAGCTCCGCTCGCTCTCGGCCAAGGTCGACGGCCTCGGCAAGAAGATCGACGCGTTGAAGAGCCGCAAGCCGGCACGCGCCGCGCGCCGCGCCCGGTGAGCGGAGGCGGAATCGGATAAACTGCGAGGCGCCGCCCGAAAGGCGGCGCCTTTTTTACTGCGAAAAACAGAATGGCCGGCCAAAGGCAACAGCCCGGGACCGAGACGCTCGGGAGAGTTCCGTCCGAGTACACGTTCCGGCCGTTTCCGTCGCCCATCCGCAAGCGTCTCGGGATCGTGTGCGCGGGCGGAGGCGTCACCGGCGCGATCTACGAGATCGGCGCCCTCGCGGCGCTCGAGGACCGGCTCGAGAACGTCTCGATCACGGATTTCGACGTCTTCGTCGGCGTCTCGGCAGGCGCCTACATCTCGGCGCTCCTCGCGAACGGCGTCACGCCAGGCGTGCTCTTCCGGAACGTGACGCGCTCGGCCGGCACGCGCACCGACATTGACGACCTCGCGCTTTTCGGCCTGAACCTCGGCGAGATCGCGACGCGCCTGGCCACGGCCCCCTTCACGGTCCTCGACGCCGCCTGGGATTTCTACAAGAACCGGCGCGAGACGACGCTCACGGACCTCGTGCAGTCCCTCGGGCAGCTCCTGCCCTCGGGGGTGTTCCACAACGAAGGGCTCGAGGCCTGGATGCAGAAGTGGTTGACGCAGGGCGGTCGCACGAACGACTTCCGCCGCCTGGGCAAGACGCTCCGCCTCGTCGCCGTGGATCTCGACACGGGCGAGACGGCGAAGTTCGGCGCCCCGGGCTTCGAGGACGTGCCGATCTCCAAAGCGGTCGCGGCGTCGTGCGCGATTCCGGGCCTCTACCGCCCCGTCCGCATCGGCGGCACGGACTACGTCGACGGCGGCGTGCGCAAGACGGCGCACATCTCGCTTGCGCTCCACGAGCGCTGCGGCCTCACGATCTGCGTGAACCCGCTCGTCCCCGTGCGCTTCACGCATCCCGAGGGCGCTGTGAAGCGGCTGGGCGCCGACGAGGTGGGCCCTCTCCGCAGCCGCGGCCTCCCGACGATCCTCGACCAGGTTTTCCGCGTGACGCTCCACTCGCGCCTGCGCTATGGCCTCACGCGCTACCGGCGCGAGGCCCCCGACGCCGACGTCCTCGTTTTCGAGCCGAAGCCCGAGGACCTGCCGCGCTTCATGCGCAACATCATGCGCACGTCGGGGCGTATCCGCATCGCCGAGTACGCCTACCGCTCGACGATGGCGCTCCTCGACTCCGACTTCAAGCGGTTCCAGCGCGTCTTCGCGAAGCACGGCCTCATCCTGCGCCCCGCCTGCGCGCGCGACCTCTCGCGCGTGAAGCTCCACGCGGACCGGACGAGCGGCCGCATCTCGACGCGCCTCGCGGCCTCCCTCGCGGCGCTCGAAGCGGACCTCGAGCGCTGGACGCTCAGCGAGAGCCGGTAAAAGTTCGGCTTCAATCTCCGGTGAACACGTTCCCGCGGCGCGCGAGGCGCGAATCGATCATCGTCTGGAGCGTCGAGCGCACGTGGTCCGCGAGCTCGTTCACGATCATCGGGCGATCGGCGACCTCGGGCCCGTGGTCGAACGCGATCGGCTTGCCGATGTCGATCCACCACTTCGTCGGCAGCGGCAGGAAACCGAGCGGGCCCAGGAGCGGGAACGTGGGCGTGAGCGGGAAGAACGGCAGGCCGAACGGCTTGCCGATGAAGTCCATGCGAGTGAGATTCGGATGGATCTCCTCGGCGCCCACGACCGAGACCGGAATGATGGGGGCGCCCGTCTGCAGCGCGAGGCGCACGAAACCGCCGCGACCGAACCGCGCGAGGCGGTAGCGGTCGCGGAAGAGCTTGCCGACGCCCTTGATGCCCTCGGGGAAAGCCCCGACGAGCTCGTCGCGCTCGAGCAGCCGCGCGCCGTTCTCGGGGCAGGCGCGCACCTCGCCCATGTGGCGCAGCCACGGCTGCAGGAACGGCAGCGTCGTGAACATGTCGAGGACGAGCATGCGCGCCGTGCGGTGCGCGCAGTGCTCGCGGGCAATGCCGCGCTTGACCATCGCGCCGTCCCACGGCAGGACTCCGGAATGATTCGCGACGAGGAGAGCGCGGCCCGCATTCGGCACGTTCTCGACTCCGTTCAGCGTCACGCGCCACCACACGGTGTAGAGGAAGTCGAAGAGCTCGGCCCACGGGCGCGCCGCGACCTCGTCATAGCCGAAGTCGTCGAGAAGGAACGTGCGCGACCGGTTGCGGAAGAGGTTCCAGACGTCCACGAGCGCGCGCGGCGATTTGAATTCCGGATGCGCGTCGAGGAAACGCGCGGCTTCGCCCAGAAGCACGTGCCGGAGGTCGTCCGGATTCTTCGGCAGGAGCGACGGCGTCAGACCCGCGTCGTACGCGGGCTCGGAGGGGGCCGGGGCGGGGTGCGGAGAAGGATGGCGGCGGGCGCTCACGAGGCGATCCCCTGCGCACGGGCCTGCGGCCGAGGACGGACGCGCTGCTCGTAGGCATAGCGCGCCGCGCGGGCCGCGTCCGCGACGGCGTCGAAGTCCACGAGGCGTCCCGACCCGAACCGGGCGCGCGCCGCCTCGAGAACGACCTCGAGCGTCGTGTGCTTCGCCGAGAAGCCCAGCACCCGTCGGGCTTTCTCGTCGTCCACGACGCAGGAATAGCGGAGATACTGCGCGTGAACACCCGGCATCAGGCCCACGCCCGCGAGCCACGTGGCCTCGTACAGCGCGCAGCCGAGCGGATGCGGCACGGGAATTCCAAGCGACCCGAAGAGCAGGCGTACCGTGGAAAGGGGCACGACGCCGTCGGGAGCGATGTTGAAGACGCCCTGCGCTTCCGGCCGGTCGAGCGCCCTCACGAGCGCGTCCACGGCGTCGTCCGGATGCAGCGCCTGCATGAGCGGGTCGTACCCCAGGAGCTGCCACGAGAACGGGGCCGCGAAGAGCCGGACCCGGTAGTCCCGCACCTCGGAAGACAGCAGCGGCACGAACCTCAGGATCGAAACGCGCGACTCCGGGTGGCGGCGCACGTGGGCGCGGGCGTGGCTCTCGGCCTCGACGAAGTCGCCCACGAAGCGGTCCTCCGGATCGGGCCTCAGCGGATGCTCCTCCGAGAGGAAGTTCGGGTTGTCGCCCCGCGCGCCGTAGACGAGGGACATCGAGCCCAGCAGGATGCGCGGAATCTTCGCTTCCCCCGCGGCCGCGAAGACGTGCAGCGCGCCGATGGCGTTCAGCTCGTGCGCGTAGATGGCCTGGTACGAGGGGCTGCGGAGCTGGGCGAGATGGACGATGGCGTCCGGCCTCTCTTCCCTCAGAAGCTTGAAGAGCGTCCCGTCGGCGAAGGGCAGGTTCAGGTCCAGGAAGCGGTGTCTCACCTCCGGCAGGTCTGCCGGGGGCACGAGGTCGAACACCACGACCTCGCGGTCTCCACGGGTGAGCAGCGCGCGCACGAGGCGCTCCCCGAAAAAGCCGCTGCCGCCCGTGACGACGACCTTCAGCTGCTTCGCCCCGGTCTCGGCGACCTTCGGGAAGCGAACGACGCGTCCGCCGGATCCGTTCCGGCGCGGCCGAGCGGCCTTCACGTCGGCCTTCCCCGCCACGGCGGGACCTAGCCCTTCCGTCCGGAGGCCTTGCGCGCCCGCGCCTTCGGCGTCGCTTTCGCCTTCAGCGAATCGAGCTCGGCTTGAAGCTCTTCGAGGCGCTTCTCCAGCTTCGTGACGTCCTTGCGGGTCGCCACGCTCATTGCCTTCAGGCCCTCGGCCACGCGCTTGTCGACCTTTTCCTTGACGGCGATGCCTTTCTTCAGGACCTCGATGAAGGCCGGGTTCGCCATCAGGTTGTTCGAGATCTCGGTGAGGAACCCCTCGCCGCGGGCCTTGAGCTGGTCGAAGAGCGAATCGGACATGCGATCCCTTTCACGGAGGCCCGGTCGGCCGGCGCCTCCTGTTAGAGTCGCCGATTATGAGGCCATGAGCTCGCCCCTTCTCGAAAGCCTGTTCTCCCGGCGCCTCCTCGTGGTCTCCGGCAAGGGCGGTGTCGGGAAGACGACGGTCGCGGCCACCCTCGCGAAGCTCGCGGCGGACGCCGGACGGACGGTGTTCCTCGTCTCGACGGACGGCCGGAGCGACGCCGCGACACTCTTCGAAAAGCGGGACGCCGGCTACCGCGAGGTGGAGCTGGCCCCGCGCCTCCACGGCCTCACCGCGGACTTCGACGCGCTCCTCGCCGACTTCGTGGGCTCCGTGTCGCCGGTGCGGATGCTCGGCGACAGGCTTCTCGCGGTCCCGGCGTTCCGCTTCTTCACGCGGGCGACGCCGGGGCTCCCCGACCTCCTCCTCCTGGGGAAGATCCGCGAGATCCTCAAACGGAAGAAGGCGACCGCACGCGAGCCGAGAGTCGACGTCATCGTCCTGGACGCTCCGGCGACCGGCCACGCGCTCTCCCTCGTCGCGCTCCCCCGCACCCTTCTCGCCACGGTTCCGGCGGGGCCCGTCCGGAAGCTCGCGGAGTGGCTCGACGCGCTTCTTACTCATCCGAAGGACACCGCGCTCGTCGTCGTGTCCGAGCCCGCGGACTTCGCGGCGAAAGAGACCGAGGAATTGATCGCGGGCGCCCGCGAAAGGGCCGGCCTCACGACCGCGCTCGTCGTCCTGAATCGCCTCGGAAGGAGCGAGAGAAGGGAGTCTCTGCCAAGAAGAGATTTGGACATCCCGCTCCTCGAGATTTCCGAGATCGAAATCGCCTCACCCTCGCGGTTTTTCGAGGCGTTCGTCACCACCTTCGAAGAAAACGCGGCGTCGCCAACACGAGAAGTCGCCGGTGAGAAGACGGCGCGCGCCCCCGCTCGGGAAAGGGGGAATTCCCTCTCTCCCTCCTTCGCGTTCCCCCACACGCTCGACCTCCGCCCGGCGCTCGACCGTGAGAAGCTGATCGTCCTCACCGGACCCGGGGGCGTCGGGAAGACGACGCTCGCGGCCGCGCTCGGCCTCGCGGCCGCGCGCCGCGGGCGGCGCGCCCTCGTGCTCACCGTCGATCCCGCGCGCCGTCTCGCACAGGCCCTCGGCATTTCCGAAAGGGACGCGCGCTCCGGCAGCCCCTCCGAGGTGAGCGCCTCCGGCATCCCGAAGGGCGGCCGCCTCCTCGCGCTTCAGATCGACCCCAGGGCCACCTTCGAGCGCCTGCTCGCGCGCACCGCGAGCCCCGAGGCGCTCGGCAGAATCCAGGGGAACCGCCTCTACTCCGGGCTCGTCGATTCGCTGCCCGGCGTTCTCGAGTACATGGGCGTCGAAGCGCTGCACGAGCACGCGGCGGATCCCGACGTCGACCTCCTCGTTCTCGACACGCCCCCCGCCGCACGCGGCCTCGACTTCCTCGCGGCGCCGGAGCGCATGGTCACGCTCCTCGAGAACGACGCCCTGCGCTTCTTCCTGCGGCGCGACGGCTTCTTCGGGCGCGCGCTCTCCGAAGCGTCGCGCGGCGGCGCGACCCTGCTCCGCGCCGCGGACCGCATTCTCGGGCTCGGCTTCCTCGCGGACCTCGCGGACTTCTTCCGCGCCTTCGACGGCCTCTACGACGGCTTCAAGGAAAGAAGCCGGGAGGCGGCGAGGCTCCTGACGGCCGGGCGGTTCCTCGTCGCGACGACGCTTGACTTCTCCGCTCTCGCGACCTCGGCGGATCTCGCCGCCGGCCTCGCCCGCCGCGGCGCCGCGCCGGGCCTCATCCTGAACCGCGTGAGCCCCCGCCTGACGAGCGCGCCCAGGCTTTCCGGGCCGCTCGCCGCGCTTCCCGCGCTCGCCCTCGCGGAGATGGACGTGCCCGCGGGCGACCTGCCGTCGGCCCTTGCGTCCGCGCTCGCGGATTGACTGTCAGGCCAGCGGCGCGAGAAGGTCGTCGAGATCCCCGCTCAGCACGGCCCGAGCGCCTTCGATCGCGGGCGCCGCGTGGCGGTCCGCGTCCCAGAACGGCACGCGCGCACGCACGAGGCGGTGCAGCTCCTCGAGCGGCGCCGAGGTCTTGAGCGGGCGCCGCAGGTCCAGCGCCTGAGCCGCCGCGAGCAGCTCGATCGCGAGCACGGTCTCGAAGAGGTCGACATTCTTCGCGAACTTTCGAGCCGCGATCGGGCCCATCGAGACGTGGTCTTCCTTCCCGGCCGAGGTCGGAATCGAATCCACGGACGCCGGGAAGGAGTTCGACTTCGCCTCGGAGACGAGCGCCGCCGCGGTGACGTGAATCATCATGAGCCCCGAGTTCAGGCCGCCGTCCAACGTGAGAAATGCCGGCAGGTCCCCGGAAAGAGCCGGGTTCACGAGCCGCTCCGTCCGCCGCTCGGAAAGCGACGCCATGTCGGCCGCCGACGCGGTGAGGAGGTCGCACACGAGCGCCACCGGCGCCGCGTGGAAGTTTCCGCCCGAGACGAGCGTGCCGGTCTCAGCGAAGACCATCGGGTTGTCGGTCGCGGCGTTCATCTCGATCTCGATCACGCGCCGCGCGTGCGCCGCGGCGTCGCGGGCCGTGCCGTGCACCTGCGGGATGCACCGCAGCGCGTAGGCGTCCTGCACGACCCCGCAGTCGCGGTGGCTCTCGTGCAGGGCCGAGTTCGCGAGGAGCACCCGGAGGTTCCGCGCCGAGTCGATCTGGCCGGGATGCGGGCGCGCCGCGTGAATGCGCGCGTCGAATGCGGCGTCGGTGCCCTTCAGTGCGTCCAGCGTCAGCGCCGCCACGAGGTCCGCCGCCTTCAGGAGGCCGAGGAGGCGATGCAGCGCGAGCGCCCCGAGCGCCGTCGTGAGCTGCGTCCCGTTGATGAGCGCGAGCCCCTCCTTCGCCTCGAGCACGGCGGGTGCGAGGCCCGCCGCCCGCAGCGCCTGCGAGGCCGGCAGGCGCTTCCCCTCCCAATCCGCTTCCCCTTCCCCGACGAGCGCGAGCGCGAGGTGCGCGAGCGGGGCGAGATCTCCCGAGGCGCCGACCGAGCCCTGCTCGGGAATGACGGGGTGAATTCCCTTCGCGAGGCACGCGAGGAGAAGCTCCAGCGTCTGCCTGCGGACGCCCGAAAACCCTTTCGCGAGGCAGTTCGCGCGCAGCAGCATGACCGCCCGAACGGCGGGCGCGGAAAGCGGCGCGCCCGTGCCGGCCGCGTGGCTCCGCACGAGGTTGAGCTGGAGCGCTCCGAGCTTCTCCCTCGGGATGACGACGTCGGCGAACTTCCCGAACCCCGTCGTGACGCCGTAGACGACCCGGTTCTCGGCGACCACGCGGTCGATGACGGCACGCGCCGCGTCCACGCGCACGGCCGCGCCCGCATCCAGAATCGCGGACCTCCCGCGAAACGCAACGTCCGAGAGCTCTTCGAGTGAAAGAGAGGACCCGTTGAGCGCGAGCGGCGGCAGCACGATGCCGTCATTCTCGCATCGGCAGGCGGCGACGCTTCTTTCGTCTTCGCCTTCAAAGAAATCCTCGGTTCCCATCCTGGGGCGATAGAATCTCGCGGTGAATCACATCAAAGGCTCGGCCCTCGCCGTCATCGGGGGCCAGTGGGGCGACGAAGGCAAGGGCAAGGTCGTCGATCTCATCTCCCCGTCGTTCGACCTCGTCGCCCGCTACCAGGGCGGCCATAACGCCGGCCACACCGTGAAGTTCGGCGACAAGCACTTCGCGCTGCGGCTCGTCCCGTCGGGCATCTGCCGCGCGGGCGTCATGAACGTGATCGGCAACGGCCTCGTCGTCGACCCGCGCGCGCTTCTCTCCGAGATGGAGTCCCTGCGCGCGGCCGGCGTGACGGTCGGCGACAACCTCCGCCTTTCCGATCGCGCCCACGTCATCCTGCCCACGCACGCGCTCCTCGACGGGGCGCGCGAGAAAGCGCTCGGCGGCGCGAACATCGGCACGACCTCGCGCGGCATCGGCCCGGCGTACGAGTCGAAAGCGAACCGGACCGGGCTTCGCATCGCCGACCTCGTGGACCCCGACCGGTTCTGCGCGATCGCTCGGCCCCTCGTCTCGCATCACGACGCCGTGCTCAAGCACTTCTACGGCGTCGAGGGCGCCCCCATCGACGAGACCCTCGAGACGTACATCGAGTGCGGCCGGAAGCTCGCGCGCTTCGTCACCGACACGTCGGTCTTCCTCCATGGCGAGCTCGCGAAGGGCAGGAAGCTCCTCTGCGAAGGCGCGCAGGGAATCATGCTCGACGTGGACCACGGGACCTATCCGTTCGTCACGTCGTCGTCCTGTGCGCCCGGCGGCGCGTGCACGGGCCTCGGGCTCCCGCCGTCGGCGCTCGGGGCCGTCGTCGCGGTCATGAAGGCGTACACGACGCGCGTCGGCTCGGGCCCGTTCCCGACCGAGCTCAACGACGAGATCGGCGAACGGATTCGGACTCGAGGAAACGAGTTCGGCACCGTCACGGGCCGGCCGCGGCGCGTGGGCTGGTTCGATGCCGTCGTCGCGCGGACGGCCGTGCGCGTGTCTGGCCTGGACGCCATCGCCCTCACGAAACTCGACGTCCTCGATGATCACGACGAGATTCGCATCGCCACTTCCTACACGCTCGACGGAAAGCCCGTGTCCGCCGTGCCCGCGCGCGCGGACCTCTACGAGCGCGCGAAACCGGTCTACCTTACGTTCCCGGGATGGAAGACCTCCATCGCCGGCATCGAGAGCTGGGGCGCGCTGCCCGCGCGCGCCCGCGAGTACGTCTCGGCGCTCGAGGAGATCGTCGGCGCGAAAGTCGGCCTCCTCTCGACGGGAGCCAAGCGCGAAGAGACGATCGTCCGCCCGGGTACCGCGCTGGACGGGTGGCTGAAGACAACCGTCGGCGAGCCGGCGTGACGCGTCCCGAATCAGCCCTGCTACACTCCGCCGCCGGCGGGCCGTTAGCTCAGTAGGTTAGAGCACCTGCCTTTTAAGCAGGGGGTCCTGGGTTCGAGTCCCAGACGGCTCACCAGTCCTCCGATGAAATCGCCGTCAGGTCCGGGTGCCCCCATCGTCTAGCGGCCCAGGACGCCACCCTTTCAAGGTGGAGATCGAGGGTTCGAATCCCTCTGGGGGTACCACTTAACTCTTTCGGGCTGAGCGGCTTCACGGTTTCGCCTCTCCCGTCGCGGGCCGGTTTTCGTTCACCGTTCGTTCACGGATCGCGAAGGCAGCCGCTTCGGCCGCCTCTAGAGCGCGCATCGCCGGCTCCAGTTCGGCCGGTTCGAGGTGCGTGTACCCGAGCGTGATCCGCGACTCTGCCGATGCGTGATGCCCGAGGACGGCCGCGATGCGGTCGATAGGGACGCTCGCCCGCCGGAGCCATGTCGCGGCCGTGTGGCGGACGGAGTGCGGCGTCGGTTTGCCGTGCTGCCCCGCGTCGAGCCCGGCGCGGCGCCGGATGCGGGCGAAGGCGACTTGCAGGTAAGCCGTCGTCATCGGCGCCCCGCCCGCGCGGATGAAGAGCGGCGCGGCCGGCACGCCGCGCACGAGCGAGCCGAGGATCTCCGCGACCGCGGGCGCGATCGGGAGCGTCTTCGACGAGCGCGTCTTCTCCTGCGCGACGCGGAGGAGCTTCCGTTCGAGATCCACGTCCGCCCACTTGAGGCCCGCCACCTCGCCGATGCGAGAGCCGGTCAGGAGGAGGAGCCGGAGCGCCGGCACGGTGCGCCTCAGCTCGTCGTCGGCGCTCGCCGCCTCGATGAACGCGGCCCACTCCGCCGGCTCGAAGAAGACGGAGCGCGGCGTAGTCGGGAGCATCTCGACGGCGCCGCGGCGGATCGGGTTTCGGTCGACGCGCTCCGTCCGCTCGGCGAAATTCAAGATCGCCCGGATGAACGACCACTCCCGGTTGAACGTGGACGGGGCGACCGGGAGGTCGGTCCTCTCGGAGACTCGGCCCGCGATGCCCTTGCGGCGGACGAGCTGCCGGCGCTGCTCGCGGTAGCGCTCGACGTCCGCCGCCTTGATGTCCTCGACGCGCATCTCGCCGAAGAACGGCTTGAGGTGGCAGCGGAGCTGCATCTCCGCGAGTGCGCGTCCGCGCTTGCTCAGGCGCGCCCCTTTGCTCTCGACGTAGAGGTCCGCGAGCTTACCGAACGTCAGGCGCGGGTCAACGCTCGCCGGCCGCGCCTTCCACTTGGCGACGAGAGCCGCCTCGCGCTTGCTCGCGTCCTTGTGGGAGATCGGGCCGAAGTTTTCATAGACGAGCCTGCTCCCGCGTCCGTTCGTCCAGAAGCGGCAGACGTAGTTTCCGGAGCGGTCGCGCTTCAGGCTCACGGCGCCTCCGCCACCTTCTCGCGCACGCGGCGCGCGCTCACGCTGCCCGCCCCTTGAGCGCCACGGTCCGGCGCTGAGCGCGCTGCCCCTTTGCCAATGCGTCCCCCGCGGTGTCGCCGGTGTCCGCTATCGCGTTGAAGACGCTTGCCGCGTCCTCGCTGTCCTTCCCGAAGAGCGCATCCGTGATCTCGGCGAGGCAGTAGTCGCCCGCAGTATCGAGCCCAAGGACGAAGAGGCCGATCGAGAGCACCTTTGCGGCGGCGGTGAATTCATCGTTCCCCGTCGCGGCCATGATCGTCTCGAACGCGGCCGCCTGCTTGAACGGCATCTCAATTCCCGCGAATGATCCGGATGCCTCCGTGCCACACGGTGAGGCGGTTAGCGTACGGGCGGTAGTCTTCTTCATGGGGTTCCTCCTGTCCGAGTCTAGAATTACCGAAACGGTTAATCAAGGCCACGGGCGGATATCTTGAGTAACCATCGCCGAAATGGCCGATGCGTCCTCAGCGCCTTGCCGAGTACGTCGCCGCGGCTGGCGCCCGGCGCGGCCTTCTGGAGTTCCGCGACGTAGGCGTCGAGCTGCCGAAGGAGTTCGGCCGGCAGCCAGGAAGCCGCGAAGAGACGCCCGCCACCGTTCTTTCGCGGTCGTCCGCGGCCTCGCTTCGACGGTGCGGGCTTCTTCGGCGTCTTCTTCGTCTTCTTCGTCTTCATCTCCTCACTCTAGCCCTTCGTGTACGGCGCACCTGCCGCTCCGGCCTCGGGCTGAGTAAAAGAGGGTCGGTCGCACGACTGACCCTGTGTGCGCTTCTCGCAGCTCGGACGCGCATCCGGATACACGGCCGCCGCCCTTCGCAACGAATCACCAGGGCGGCGGCCCGGTCAGTCATGGATTTGCGATCTGGAGCCGGAGATCGATCTGCCGTACAGTCTTGGCGCCCGCCGAGAGAATCTTCGACGCGGTCTCCGCATACGTCGCCGGCCAGAATCTGAACCGCTCGTTCGGCGGAAGCGAATCGACGAGGGCCTCGTGCGCGGCGAGCTTTTTCCCGAGCGCCACGAGGTCCGCCGTGAGCGACTCGCCGAACGCCGCGGCCTCGCCCCG
>Ga0208080_1000060_pt1 | contig 50712 bp, 45 predicted proteins | sample NGESurdeep092012_3_FD_184476 | JGI IMG/M metagenome (GOLD analysis project Ga0208080, IMG submission 184476) | Arctic peat soil microbial communities from Barrow, Alaska - NGEE Surface sample 210-3 deep-092012 (SPAdes) | ecosystem: Environmental > Terrestrial > Soil > Wetlands > Peat ...
GCAGAAGCAGCTCTGGCTGGCTCAGAGGCAGTACGAGATGGACCTTCAAGAATATCAGGACGTGAAGTCACCGCCGAAAGTCGCGACGGACGCACTACCTGCCCGTGCGATGACGACCGAGCCCCATGGACTCGGCTGGGCGTACTGCACGATGCTCCGGGCGGTGAGCGGCGTTCGTGAGGCGCACGCCGCGGATGTGAGCGCGGCGACCCTGCACCGTGTCGTGACGCCGGAGGGCGGCGCGCAGGACACGACGCCGAAGAAGAAGCCCGACACGACGGCAGCGACGCCCGCGCAGGACACGAGCACGAAGAAGAAGCCCGCGCCGGCCCCTCCAGGTGCCGGGACGCCTGTCGTCGTTCCGCCGGTGCAGCAAGCGGCGCCCAACACCGCGGGGCTGACGCAGGAGCAGATCGGGGCGCGGGCCGCCGCTGAACTGATGCATCCCTCGGCCGCACCCGCGCCTGCAGACGCGGGGCCGCAGCAGTTCGCGGCGAGCTCGCGGGCCGCAGAGGCGAAGCTCCGGCTCGAGTACTCGCAGCGAAGCCGTGACCGGTACGAGATTGAGATCAACAAGAAGTTCTCTCTCGCCGCGGCCTGTCTCATCTTCTGCATCGTTGCCCCACCGATCGCTCTGCGCTTTCCCCGCGGCGGAGTCGGACTCGTCATCGGAGTGAGCCTGGCCGTCTTCGCCATGTACTACGTCGGTCTCATCGGCGGCGAGGCGGCTGCCAACAAGGGACTGGTTCCTCCCTTCTGGGCGATGTGGGGAACGAACGTCATCATGACGTTCGTGGGGATCGTGCTGCTGCTGCGCATGGGGCGCGACTCCGGTTCGGGACGCGGTGGCGGCCTGCGCGACTGGCTCGACCAGCGGCGCTTTCTGCGCGACGAGCGCCGAGCCGCCGCGAAGCAGGTGGCCGCGTGAGCAGCGTCGGAGGTCCCCTCGACCGGTACGTCTTCCTCGAGTGGATGAAGATCTTTTTCTCGACGGCGATCGGCCTGCCGATTCTGCTTGTGATCATCGATGTCACCGATCACCTGCAGGTCTACCTCGACCGGAACATCCCGCGCGCCGACATCGCGCTGAGCTACGTGTACTGGATGCCGCAGTCGATGTTTCAGGCGCTCCCTGCCGCCGTCCTCTTCGCGACGGTGTTCTCCATCGGCACCTTCACTCGGCACTCCGAGGTGACCGCGGCGAAAGCGTCGGGAATCAGCTTCTATCGACTGATCGCACCCATTCTGCTCGGGGCGCTCATCGCGTCGGGCATCGATCTCGTGATCGGCGAGATGGTGCCAGTCACCGATGCGCGGCGCAACGACCTCCTCGGCGAGGGCCGGATCGGCTCGGGCACCCAGCGAACCAACTTCGCGTATGCCGCGGACTATGGCCGCGTCTACGAGGCGCTGTCGCTCGACGTCACGACGGGAACGATGGACCGGGTGCAGATCGAACGAAAAGGCTCTGGCGCCGATTATCCAACGGTGCTGATCTCGTCGTCCGGGGCCAGGTACTCGGAAAAGACCGGCAAGTGGACCCTTCAGCAGGGCGAGATGCACGTCATCCGTGATTCGCTGCCCTACTTCAACATGAGCTTCGGCCAGATGACCGACCTTCGGATGAAGGAGAAGCCGACGGACCTGATGGCGAGACCGCGCGATCCGGCCGAGATGCGGTACAAGGAGCTGTCGCGATTCATCACGTCGCTGGAGCGGTCGGGCGGCGACGCGAACCTGCTGCGCGTCGAGCGGGGGCTCAAGATCGCGATCCCGATCACCTGTCTCGTCATCGCGCTGTTCGGCGCGCCCCTTGCCACGAGTACGCAGCGCGGCGGCACTGCCTACGGAATCGGCATCAGCCTGGCGACCACAGTTACGTTCCTCATGCTCATTCAACTCACGAAGGCCGTCGGGAAGGGTGGACTCGTGTCGCCCGATGTCGCGGCATGGCTGCCAAATGCAGTCTTCGCGGTCTTCGGACTCGTGTTGCTGGTCCGCGTGCGAACGTGAGTGAGCTCGATCGGCCGCTTGGGGTCAGGCGGACCACAGCCTCCTTCCCTGTCGTCCAGCGCACGGGCATTCTGTTCCTGCGCCGTTTCACGCAGAGCTTCATCGATTTCTTCCGGCAGGTCGGAGTTCGCGGCTACTTCCTGCGCGATATCGGGCGGGCGCTTGGCGATCCGGCGACCTTCGTACCGGAGACGATACGCCAGATGCGGCGCATCGGTGTCGACTCGATTCCACTCACGGTCATCGTCGCGGCGTTCATCGGCGGCGTCATCGCGATTCAGACCCGCTACCAGCTCTTTCCGGGCGTCCAGCTTTCCATCATCGGACTCTCGACGCGTCTGATGATTGTGCTCGAACTCGGGCCGCTGCTCACGGGGCTCGTACTCACGGGTCGGGTCGGCGCACGGATGACGGCCGAAATCGGGACGATGCGCGTGACGGAGCAGATCGACGCGCTCGAAACCTTGTCGTACGATCCGCTCGCCTTTCTGATCGTACCGAGACTGCTCGCCTGTCTCGTCATGCTGCCGGCCCTGGTCATTCTCGCCGACTTCACGGGCCTGCTGAGCGGGTATGCCGTGTCCGTGTATGGCACCGACGTCACATCGCAGGACTTCGTTACCGGCGTGCGGCTCGGATTCGGTACCTTTCAAGTCGTGTACTCCCTGATGAAAGCGACGCTCTTCGGCGGCGCGATCGCCTTCGTCTGCTCGTACGAAGGCTTCGTGACCGAAGCGGGCGCGGAGGGTGTTGGACGCTCGACGGCCAAGGCGGTCGTAATCACGTCGGTGTCCATCCTCGTTCTCGATGCGTTGACGGCGGCACTTTTTGCCCCTTACCTACAGACATGAAACGGCGCGACGAAGTTCTGGTGGGGTTCTTTCTCGTGGCGGCGATGGCCATCGGGCTGCTGGGTACGCTCTGGCTCGTCCGGGGCGGCCTGTCGTCGGGCTACCCACTGTACGTCAAGTTCGCCTGGGGGCAGAACCTCAAGCCGGGGCAGCCGGTGCTCCTGGCGGGCGTCAACGTAGGCGGCGTGCGCGACGTGAAGCTCCGCGACGACGGCTACCTGGACGTGATTCTCCGGGTGAACGATGACGTGAAGGTGCCGAAGAGCGCCGTGGCGAGCGTGAAGCCGATCGGCATCTTTGGCGACGCCGCGGTGGCGCTCACGCCAAAGGGGCCGAGCAAGATCTGGTACGCACCGGGCGACACGGTGCCCGTGGGTGCGAGCGACACGGACATTCAGGCGATCATGAATCGCGTGGACTCGATCGGCATCACAGTGCAGGCGATGACGAAGGCGCTCAACGCCGAGCTGATCTCCTCGGGCGGCATCAAGGACATCAGAAAGTCACTGGCGAATGCGGCGGAGCTCTCGGCGAACGCAACGAGATTGTCGGTGCAGCTCAATCAGATCGCGGCGGAGCAGAACAGGAACCTCACGGCGACGATGGCGTCATTCAAGCGCGCCGCCAGCGCGGTGGACTCGGCGTCGATCGACTCGACGTTGAAGAATTTCCGCAAGTCGAGCGAGAGTCTCACGCGCATCGCGTCGAACATCGACTCCACGACCAAGCGCGTCAACAGCCTCGTCGGCGGCATCGAGCGCGGCGAGGGCACCGTGGGCAAGTTCATGAAGGACACCCTGCTCTATCGCGATCTGCGCGGGCTGGTGACGCAGGCGGATTCGGTGCTGGCGGATCTGAAGGCGAATCCGAAGAAGTACATCAATTTGAGACTCTTCTAAGGCGGTTCTCAAGGCGGTGGAAGGACGTTGAACGGCGCCAGCGCCCCGAACACCGCTGTTGCATGACTTTCGACGCCTTATCGTCTACCCCGCCCGCGCGGGGACTTTCCTGCCAACCGTCAGATAATAGACCGGAATCCCGAGGAGGATGATTCCCAGGACCGCCAGCGTCGGCCATCGGCTGGACGGATCGACGATCGCGTTCCCCAAGAGGAACACCGTCGCCAGAATGAACATCCACGGAACGATCGGATAGAGCGGCGTCTTGAACGGTGGATCGTACGTCGGTCGTTTGCGCAGCACGAAGATCGAGGCCACGGCGAGCGCGTAGAAGGGGACGATCGCCGTGACGAAGGTATCCGCGAGCTGCTCGAAGGTGCGCAGCATGACGAAGATGACTCCCAGCGCCGTCACGAGCAGAATGGACACGTACGGCGTGTTGTACTTCGGATGCACGGCCGCGACCTTCTTGAAGAACAATCCGTCGTCCGCCATCGCGAAGAAGATGCGCGGCGAGGTGAGCAGCGTACCGTTCAGCGTTCCGAACGTGGACAGCATCACCGTGATCGCGACGAAGATGACGCCCGGCGCACCGATGAGACGCTGCGCGACATCTGCCGCGACGAGCTTCGAGTGACGGATCTCCTCGACCGGCATCACGGCGAGGTATGCCACGTTCGCCAGCAGATAGATCACGATCACGGCGCACGTCCCGATGATGATCGCGCGCGGAAGGGTCTTGCGCGGATCCTTCACCTCGCCCGAGACAAAGCTCAGGTCAGCCCATCCGTCGAACGCCCAGAGCACGGACACGAGCGCCAGTCCGAAGGCGGCGATGTGGAACGAGCCCTCAGGCACGCCCGGCGTGTAATAGCCGCCAGTCCGCGGCAGACCAAGCGCGAGGGCGAGCAGAATGATGAACAGCAGGCCGCCGTACTTCGCCGCCGTCGTGAGGTTCTGCACGAGCGCGCCCCACCTCAGCCCGACGTAGTTGAACGTCGCCGTGAGCGCGATGGCGATGGCGGCGATGTAGTGCACATAGTCGCTGTAGGGCTTTATCGCCGGGTCGTACCCCAGCACACGCAGCAGATACTCGGCAAAGGTGGTGCTGATCGCGCCGAGCGACGCGGCGCGAATGAGCACCAGCGACGACCAGCCGAAGAGAAAGGCGGGCAGACGTCCCCATCCCTCACGAATGAAGACGTACGCGCCACCCGTCTCGGGATAGGCGCCCGACAACTCGGCGAGTGTGAGCGCACCGCACAGCGCGAACAGACCGCCGGCCACCCACACCGCCATGAGCGGCAACGGTCCGGGCAGCTTGTCCGTGACGCCAGCCGGCGAGCGGAAGATGCCGGAGCCGATCGTGGAGCCGATGAGCACGGCCACTGCACTCCAGAGGCCGAGCTGTCGCTGGAGCTTTGGTGCGGTGGACTGCGCTGTTGAAGAGGTCGCCATGCGCGAATGGTATGGCTCGGGTGAGTGGTCGCGCAACGAACCCAGAGCGCTTTTCGGTTCGAACGGTGTTCAACCATCAGGGTTTTCCCCGTTGACCCCTGCTCGACGAACGGTGACCTTTCGTGTCGTCCTTTAATAGTTGTCCGCTCCAACGCTGCAAATGCGCCTCTCCTTCGCCGACGGACTCTTCTGGTTGTCTGTGGCGTGCTGTGCGATCGCCCAGTTCTTCATCATTTGCTCGGTCCGTGGCGGTCGTCACGTTCCAGAGCCGAAGGCGAACGTGCCGCACTCGCGCGGTGGTATCGAGATGATGTTGGCTGTCTTACCTGCTATCGGGCTGGCGATGTTGCTCTTCTTCACCTGGCGTGCGGTCCGAGCGACGGACGACGCAGCGCCCGTTCGGGCGCCGAGCGCTTTCGTGGCGACGTAAGATGCCGACGCTCCGCCGCTATTCGTACGTCGCCTTCGGCGTCGCCTGCGCACATCTCGTGTTCGGCGCGATCGTGCGCATCTCCGGATCCGGGATGGGCTGCGGCGATCACTGGCCCAGGTGTTACGGGTCGTTCTTCCCGCCGCTGAATCGCCCCGATCTCATCATCGAGGTGTCGCACCGGTACCTCGCGTCGATCCTGCTGCTCTCGCTCGTCGTCCTGTTCGTCGCCGCATGGCGTCATCGCGCGGAGCCGGGGGCAGGCGGACCTGGTGGCGTGCTGCGCAGCTCCGCGCTCGCCGTCGCGCTTGGAGTGTCTGCCGCCCTGCTCGGCGCGATGACCGTGAAGCTCGGCAATGCGCCACTCGCCACACTGGCGCATTGGACAGTGGCGATGAGTCTCGTCGCCACCGTCGTTGCGACGGTCATTCGTGCCGGTGGACTTGGCGGCGCAGCTACACGCTTGCGAGAGGTGTCGGGGAAGACAAAGCGCGGCACGCTGGTTGGCGCGGCGATCGCGCTGCTGGCAGTCGTCGTGGGCGGACTGACCGCGAAGTATCCCGGCGCATCGGTGGCGTGCCCCTCGTTCCCGCTGTGCGGAACGAACCCGGATGTGCAGGGCGCGGCGGTGCACGTCCAGCTCACGCATCGCGTGCTTGCCGTGCTGCTCGTGCTCCATCTGTTCGGTCTCTTCATGGCGCAGCGCAAGCACCGTGAGTCACCGATCATCCTGCGCGCGGCGACGATCGCCTTGTCACTGGGCGTGCTCCAGCTTCTCGTGGCCGGCGCGATGATCGGCATGCATCTCCCGCCAGTGCTTCGTTCGCTGCACGAGGCGACGGGCGTGAGTATCTGGATCGCGACCTTTGCGCTCGCGTATCTGGCTCGTGTCTCGGGCGACGGGCATGGCGTGCGCGAGCCTCGCGTGGCGTCGACGCCAGTTGATCTCGCGGGCGCGATAGAGCCGAAGGAACCAAAGGAGCCGTGGCAAACGAGTGCCGACCTCTCCCGCGCTGTCGGCGAGAGCGACAATCGGACTTCGTCGCTCCCGCTCGCGGCAGCCAAGCGCTCTCTGTCCACCATGTCGCACAGCGTCGCGGTGATCGTCGCGCGAGGCGCCGACGTCTGAGCGACGTGGCGACCGACGTTGCGACGCACCAGAACCCGTGGCGAGACTACGTGGCGCTCACGAAGCCGCGCATCATCTCGCTGCTGCTCGTGACGACGATCGCGCCGATGTACGTCGCCGGTTCGCCGAGCTGGCAGCTCGTGCTCGCCGTATTCATCGGCGGATACCTGATGGCCGGTGGCGCGAACTCCGTCAACATGTACATGGACCGTGACATTGACGACCGGATGGCGCGCACGAGACTTCGCCCGCTTCCAAGTGGCCGCATGCACGCCAGGGCGGTGCTCGCCTTCGGCGTGCTGTGCGCGACGACGGCGACCTTCCTCCTGGCGCACGTCGCGAACGTACTGACCGCCGCGCTCGCCCTTGGCGGGTTCTACTGGTACGTGTTCATCTACACCCGCTGGCTGAAGCGGAGCTCGCCGCAGAACATTGTGATCGGTGGCGCGGCCGGCGCATTTCCGCCACTCGTCGGTTGGGCCGCCGTCACGGGGCGCATCGACCTGCTCGCGATCTATCTCTTCCTCATCATCTTCTACTGGACGCCACCTCACTTCTGGGCGCTCGCGCTGAACAAGCAGGTGGATTACAGCGGCGCTGGCGTGCCCATGGCACCGCTCGTGTGGGGCGAACGCGAGACGATGCGCAACATGCTCTGGTACACGCTCATCCTGCTGCCGATCACGCTGCTGCCGGTCGCGTTCGGGGCACTCGGCATTCCGTACGTCGTCATGGCCGCGGTGCTGGGCACGTGGCTGCTCGTCGGAGTGATTCGCGTGATTCGCGCCACCGATTTCGTAAAGCCGGCGTGGTCGTTGTACAAGCTCTCGCTCCTCTACCTCGCGCTGCTCTTCGCAGCGATGGTCGTGGATCGGGCCGTCGCATGACCGATCGTGTGGCATGCGGGCGAGCACTCTGCTCGAGTGGCTGGAGCGGCAGGTGTCAACCGGGCGCACGATGAACCAGTCGCTGTACGCGGTGCGTCTCTGGCTGCGTGGCGAAGGGAGCGCGCCTCGTTGAAGCCAAAATCGCCGAAGCCACTCACCGCGCTACTGCCTCGCGTGCGTCCGTATGTGGGCCGCCTCGCGATCTGCGCAGTGTGTCTGCTCATCGCCGCGGCCGTGGGGCTCGCCTTTCCGCAGGTCGTGCGCAAGCTGCTCGACGCGGCCTTCCAGCAGCACGATCGCGATCTGCTCGACCGCATCGCGATCGCACTCGTCCTCGCCTTCGCGCTCCAGGGCGCGATGAACTTCATCCAGGTGTACCTGCTCACGAGCACGGCGGAGCGGATCGTCGCAAAGCTGCGCGAAGACGTGTTTGCGCACCTGATCCATCTCTCGCCCGGCTTCTACACCGAGCGCAGAACCGGTGAGCTCACAAGTCGTCTCTCGGCCGATCTCGCGGTGCTCCAGACGCTGATGGGCACGTGGATCAGCGAGCTCTCGCGCCAGTCGCTCTTCCTCATCGGTGGTATCGTACTACTCACGCTCACGCATCCGCGTCTCACGACGACGACGCTCGCCGTGGTGCCCGTCGTGGTGGCCACGGCGTTCTTCTTCGGCCGGCGCCTGCGCCGCGCGAGCACGGGCGTGCAGGACAGGGTCGCCGAGGCGATGGGAATGGCCGACGAGGCCTTCTCGCAGATCCGCACGGTGCAGAGCTTCGTGCGCGAAGCCGAGGAGACGCGCCGGTATCAGACGTTGTTGTCGGATGTCGTACGCGCCGCCATTCTGCGAGCGAAGATGCGTGCGATGCTCTTCGGCATCGTCGGCTTCGTCGCCTTCGCCGGCGTCGTCGCCGTGCTCTGGCAGGGCGGCGTGCTCGTGCTCGAAGGGGTGCTCACGCCTGGCGCGCTCGTCTCGTTTCTGCTCTACGCGATCACCGTCGCCGCGGCGGTCGGATCGCTCGCGTCGCTGTTCGGCAGCTACCAGGAAGCCATCGGCGCGGCGCAGCGCGTGTTCGAGCTGCTCGAGATGCGTCCGACTGTCGCTGAGCCCGTGCATCACGTCCCGCTTCCGCATCCGGTGCGCGGCGCCGTCTCGCTGGAGGACGTGAGCTTCCGCTACGCACCCGAGCTTCCGGAGGCGCTCAGCGATGTCTCCTTCGCCATCAAGCCCGGCGAAGTCGTCGCGCTCGTGGGCCCGAGTGGCGCGGGGAAGACGACCGTTGCGTCGCTCATTCCACGCTTCTGGGACGTGACCGGCGGTCGCATCACCCTCGACGGTGTGGACATCCGCGAGATCTCGTTCGCCGATCTGCGCGGCTCCATCGGCCTCGTGCCACAGGAGCCCGCGCTGTTCAGCGGCAGCATCCGCGAGAACATCGCCTATGCGCGTCCGGACGCGAGCGATGCCGACGTGAATGCCGCCGCCGCCGCCGCGCACGCAATCGAGTTCATCGACCGGCTGCCTCAGGGCATGGAGACGCGCGTCGGCGAGCGTGGCGTGAAGCTGTCCGGCGGACAGCGCCAGCGCATCGCACTCGCGAGAGTCTTTCTCAAGGATCCCGTCGTCGTCGTGCTCGATGAAGCGACGTCGAGCCTGGACAACGAGAGCGAGCGGCTGGTCGAAGAAGCGATGGAAGAACTGCTGCGCGGCCGCACGACGCTGATCATCGCGCATCGGTTGCGCACGGTGCGTCGCGCCGACCGCGTGCTGGTGCTCGAGCACGGGCGGATCGTCGAGGAAGGCACGCACGATGTCCTTGCGGCGGGCGCAGGTGTGTACGGGAAGCTGTATCGCGCCGAGCTACGGGATTAGTTCTTACGTCCTGATAGCTCCCTGCCTCCAGTCGGGAGCTGCGCTACTTCCCCTCCAACACCACCGTCACCTTCACCACCCCGTTCGCGCCGACGTCAACCGTCTGCGTCGCAACCGCGGTGCGCTCATGCCACGCACGCAGCGTGTACTTGCCCGGCGGCACGCCATCGATCGTGAACGTCCCTCCTGCCCCCGTCACAGTGAAGTACGGATGATCGAACACGGCGAGGTACGCGCGTGTCCACGCGTGATCGGTGTCGCGCACCGCGACCAAGCCAGGCACCTTGAACGGCAGCTCCGTGGGAATCACCTGCTCGCCGCCGCCGAGGAGAATCGTCGCGCGCGGCGCGGCCTCGCCGCCAGCGGTGAAGCGCAGATGCTGACGAAAATCATCGTGCCCGAGGATGTTGACGGCGCTTTCCACCGCCGCCGCCTGCACTCGCGGCGTGAGCTTGCAGCGGTCGCTCTCCAGCTCGACGCGGCGCTCGAGGCCGAGCGCCTTGCCGCTGCGGAGGCCGTCGAGCCAGACGACGACGCCAGCCAACCCGCCGCCCTGCATCAGCACGGACTCGTCTGGCACGCTCGGCCCGCACAGCGCGGCCTCGTTGCCCGTCACGAGGGGCGCGAGTGGAGCGAGCGGGAACTTCAGCGTGACCGTTCCCGTCACCGTGCCTGGTGTGGCAACGGCGACGGTGGTGTACGCAGCGGTTGGCGGAGCGATGACGACGTCGCCCGTAGCTTCGGCAGTCGTGGCGCCCTTCGCCGGTGTCGCGGCGGCGAGGCGCCGAGCGTCACCGTCCGCGTCGCCTTTGCACGCGGACCCGAAGCTCAGGACGAACGCGGCGAGCGCGAAGCTGCGGCGAACCGGAATGCTGGAGATTGGTGCGGCGATCACTGGATCGGTCTAGTGTCTGGAGGGTGGATTCATCCCGTGTAGAGGCAAGGCGCGAGCCGTCACAGCAGCAGGCGCCGCTGCATCAGCCGAGCTCGCTCGTATCAGCGACGCAGACTAACATCTTGACGCGCGCCATGTTGCCGCGCGCGTTCGCCTTCTACTCCGGAGCTCGATGCGAGGTCTGCTTCGCGCACTTGTCTTCCTCCCGCTGACCCTCGGCTCGGCGTGCGCGTCGCTGCCGATCGTCGGCCGCGCCGCCGAGGAGCGCTGGGCCTTCACAGCGCCGTGGGATCCGCGAAGCGCTGCGAGCGTTCGTGCACATGGCCTGGCACTCGATGGCGTCGTGCTCGACTGGATTCCGCTCGACACGATAACGGGGATGCCCTTCGTTCTCTATACCGATTCGGTTTCCGCCGTGCTGCCGGCGGGTAGCCGACGTATGGCGCTCGTCACGTCGTTCGTCACCGATCAATTCCATCCGTCGCTCATCCGCCGCCTTGCGGTCGACTCGTTCGCACTCGAGCGCAGTGCGGCCGCGATCGCCGAGCGCGTGCAGCGCGGCGGCGATCGCGGCGTCGTGATCGACTTCGAAGGAATGACCGGCGCGGACACGGCGCTCACACGAGCCGTGGTTGCAACGATCGCGGGCGCGGCGCGCGCGCGCGGCGTTGGGCCGGTTGCCATTGCGATACCGGCGAGCGACACGGTCGGCTATCCCGCTCGTCTGTTCGAATCGAGCGCCGATCTGCTCCTCATCATGCTGTACGACCAGCACTGGGCGACGTCGCCGGCCGGCGCGATCGCCGAACCACTGTGGGTGCGACGTACACTCGCGATGCGCGTCGCCGAGAGCGGTGCGAACCGAGTGGTGGCGGCGCTGCCGCTGTACGGCTATCAGTGGCGCGCCGACGCTCCGACTGCGATCATCTCCTACGACGACGCGCGCCGCCTGGCGGCGGAGGCCGGCGTCGCACTCGATCGCGATCCAGCGACATCGACGCTGCACGCGATGCGCGCGGGGCCGGATGGTTGGGAGCTCTGGGTGAGCGACGCGGTGCTGATCGAGGCTTTACAGCGAGAAGTCGCCTCGCTCGGCGTACGGCGGGTGGCGTACTGGCGGCTCGGGTTGGAGGATCCGGCGATCTGGAGATGAGCGCGGCGCGACTGTCGGCGCGGAGTCAGCCTTCGTCGTCGTTGGAGCACCGTCGTTGACCGGACGAATAACGTCGGGGCGTTCACCGCCGTGAACTTCAACTCTTGACTGAAACAACTTCAACCAAGCACTGAAGGTTACTCCCCGACTCGAAACTATCCAACTAGACCACGAGGAGCTCCCGCTGGTATGTCTTCGGCGTGACGACAGCCCGATCAGGCTCGATGTACACATTCACCTCGGTCCGCATCCCGATCTCTCCCGGGATGTAGATCCCCGGCTCGATCGAGAACCCGACGCCCGGCACGAGCAACCGCTCCTCGCGCGACTCGAGGTTGTCGAGGTGCGGACCAGATCCGTGCAACGAACGTGGGTCGATCGAATGGCCGGTGCGGTGCGTGAAGTATTCACCAAATCCACGCTCGACGATGACGGCGCGAGCGGCATCATCGACGTCGGCGCCGCGCAGCGGTCTGCCTGCTTTCGCCGCATCCTGCACCAGCGCAATCGCCGCGTCGCGCGCGTCGCGCACGGCGCCCCAGATTTCCTGCGTCCGCGCCGATGGTGGCCCAAGCGTCGCCATCCACGTCTGATCGGCGTAGATGCCGTTCGGCTCCTTCGCCCAGAGGTCGATCAGCAGCACCTCGCCATCGCGGATCGGGCGCGGCTGTTCCGGCGACGGCTCGTAGTGTGGATTGGCCGCGTTCGCGCCCGCGCTCACATTGGGGCCATGATCGGTGGAGAGTCCAGCCTTGGCGAAGCGCTCCTGCATCCAGATCATCAGCTCGTGCTCCGTGATCGGCTGGGCGGTGCGCGACCGCTCGCCCGCGAACAGGAACGCCGCCTGCGCGATCGCCGCGATCACCTCCGCGGCGCGCACGTGCGACGCGATGTCCGTCGCGTTCCACGACGCGTAGAATCGCGTCACCAGCTCGCCGCTCGACGTGATCGACGTCGCGCCCGCCGCGCGCACCATCTCGAGCACGCCGGCCGGCACCCGGTCGAGATAGGGCACCGCGTCGCCCGCTGAATACTCCATCGCGATGCGCTTTCCCTTCACCATCTCGCTCACGCTGCTCTCGAGGGTGCGCCACGAGCTGTACGTCGACTTGCCCCAGGCCTTCGGCCAACTGTGCCACGGACCCGGCTCGATCGCGTGCCCCAGCGCGTGTGGTACCCCCGAGCGCGGGATCCACACGAAGATGCGCCGCGAGATGAATCCCTCGAGGCCGAGCATCCCCATGGCGATGGGATTCGTCTGCTGAAAATCGAACAGCAGCCAGCCGTCGAGATCAGCGGCGGCAAGCGCCTGCTGCAGGTCGGGAAGTGTCTCTGGGGTCAGCATCTAATTGTCGTCTTGGGCGAAGCGAAGGCGCTGTACCTGTTTCATGCTACTGCACACTAATGCGCGCGCGACTGGTCCGCGCCGCGCCAATCCGCGCGCCACTCGCACGTCCCCTCGCCGCGTCCCTCGCACCGCGTGTGCTCCACCGAGCCGGTGCCTCCGACGAGCAATCGCAGCACCTCGCGCAGCCAGGACTCGTAATACGAGCAGCCAGTGCTCCCCGGCGCGACACCGAGCGTGATGGAGCGCGGAACCTCGAGCAGCACGAACTGCCCCACGCGGCGCACGTTCCCATTCAGATAGCGTTGCGCAATGCGACGCGTCTTCCGGAAGGCGAGCGGGCGCGAGATCATCGACGGCATCACCTTGAGCACGCCGCGCGTGATCGGTGACACGGTCAGGTAGGCTTCTCGCGCCAGAAAACGACCGGCCTCGCGCAATACCGCTTCGGCATCGGGCCGCCGACCGATGAGCCGCGCGAGCGCGATCGTCTCATCCTGCGCCGTGCGCTGATTGCGACGCACCGCTTCGGTGTAGCGCTGAATTTGCGAATAGACCGTATCGCTCAATCCGAAACGCTTGTTGCGCAGCTCGTCCACGAATTCGGCATCGAGTACCCCCTCGGGTGCATCGACGTCACGAACGGCTTCGAGAAGACTGAGCGGAAGTAGTGAGTCAACAGTGGCGAGCATAGTACAACTTTGGACGACAGGGCAGCAGGACGAGCGTGGCAGCCATTCAAGTTAACGGGAACCGAGGGGGCTCTCAATGGCTTCACCCGATGTGATGACGCCTATCGCTTCGCTGATGCTCGAGCGCGCTGCGGCCGGAACGGTTGCCGCCACGGTCATCGCCCTCGTTGCTCGTCCTCTTGGCTCACTGTCCACCTCCGGTGCCGTGGCGACCATCGTCGTCGGCTCCGCGTCCGCCGCGGCAGGGTGGAATTGGGGCGCGCTGCTCATCGTCTACTTCGTGGCCGCCATGCTCCTCTCGCGCCTGGGCCGTGCCGAGAAGGAGCGGCTCACCGGAGGCGTCGTGGCCAAGGGCGGCGCGCGCGATGCCACGCAAGTCATCGCCAACGGGGGCGTCTTCGCGGCGAGCGTGCTGCTCGGCTCCTTTGGCCCGGGATCCTTTGGCGTTACGATGGGGATCGCCGCGCTCGGCGCACTGGCGGCGTCATCGGCGGATACCTGGGCGACCGAGATCGGAACGCTCCATGGGGGCACACCGCGCTCCATGCTCACCTTTCGCCGGCTCCCGAGCGGAACGTCGGGAGCGGTGAGCGTGATCGGCTCATTGGCGATGGTCGCCGGAGCGGCATTCCTCGCCTTTGTCGCGAAGGGCATCGGTCTTCCCGACGCGGTCGGCATCGTCACGGCGGCCGGCGTCGCTGGTGCGATCGCCGATTCCCTGCTCGGCGCCACGCTTCAGGAGCGGCGCTGGTGCTCCGCTTGCGAGAAGGCATCCGAGCGACGCGTGCACGACTGCGGAACGCCGACAGCACTCATTGGCGGACGCGAGTGGATGGACAACGATCTCGTGAACCTGATTGCGACCTTCATTGGTGCTGGCGTAGCCGCAGTGCTGGCCAACCTCTAGCCTTCAACGCGTGAGCATTCGACGCAGCAAGAGTGAAGGCAAGTACGACGCAATCGTCGTTGGCGGAGGACCCGCGGGCGCATCGACGGCGTTCGCGCTCTCGCGCGCCGGCGCGCGCGTGCTCGTGCTCGACCGCGCCAACTTTCCGCGCCCGAAGCCCTGCGCGGAATATCTCAGCCCGCAAGCCTCGCGGCTCCTGAGCGAGATGGGCGCGCTCGACGCCGTGGAAGGCGCAGGGGCAGCGCATCTCGCGGGCATGATCGTTCGCGCGCCGAACGGTGCCGTGCTGCGAGGGGATTTCGTCGCCGGGCACGGCTACAGCGCCTTTCGCGATCGCGGGCTCGCACTCCGGCGCACCGCGCTCGATCCCATTCTGCTCGACTGCGCACGCAGCGCGGGAGCCGAAGTACGTGAGGGCGCGCGCGTCGTCGATCTGGTGCGGGACGCGAACGGCCGCGTGACCGGCGTGCAGCTCCTCAGCGCGCATGGCGCCGCCGAGGCGATCATCGCGCCACTCGTTGTCGGAGCGGACGGACTTCGCTCCGTCGTTGCGCGACGGCTCGCGCTCGCGCGCACGAGCCGCTTCTGGCCGCGTCGCATCGCCCTCGTCGCGCACTACGAGAACTTTGGCGACGTCGGCGACTGGGGCGAGATGCATGTGGAGCGCGACGTCGGCTACGTCGGCCTCGCTGCCGTTGATAGCGGACTCACGAATGTGGCGATGGTCGTTCCCGCCTCCGCCGCGCGCGCAATCAGTAGTGATCGTACAGCCTTCTTCGAGCAGTGGCTGCGCGACCGGCCGCAGCTCGCCGGCCGCGTGGCTGGTGCTCAACGCGTGACGCCGGTGATCGCGACCGGCCCCTTCGCCTCGCACGCGCGCCGAGCGTGGGCGCCCGGTGTCGCGCTCGTGGGCGACGCGGCCGACTTCTTCGATCCCTTCACCGGGGAAGGCATCTATTCAGCGCTGCGCGGCGGCGAGCTCCTCGCGCCATTCGCGTTGCGCGCGCTCGGCGCGACCACGGCGGCGGCGTACGACGCCGAGCTGCGCGCCTATGGTCGCGCACGTCGCGCCGAATTTCGCGGCAAGTGGATCGTCGAACGATTGATCAACGCCGCCGTCGGATTCGCACCCGCGATGAACTACTTCGCGCGCACGCTCGCGGCGCGAAAGGATATGGCCGACCTCCTCGTGGGCGTCACGGGAGATTTCGTGCCCGCCAGCGAAGTGTTGCGTCCAGCCTATCTGCTGAATCTCTTTCGCCAGCCCGGCCAGAGACCCGTTCCAGACGTATGACGATCGACGCTGATTCCTTCCGCAGCGTACTCGGACGCTTTGCTTCCGGCATCACCGTCATCACCGCTGTCGATGGCGATGGCCGCGACGTGGGGATGACGGCGAGCGCGTTCTGCTCGGTGAGCCTGCATCCTCCGCTCGTGCAGGCCTGCGTCGATCGCGCCGCATCCATGTTCGACGCCCTGCAGCACGCCGAGTGGTTCGGGGTGAGTGTGCTGGCCGCGGAGCAGGAGGCGCTGTCTCGCCGCTTCGCCTCCGTGGATTCGTCGCACCGCTTCGACGGAATCGGCTATTCGCGCGGGGAGAGCGGCGTCGTGCTGCTCGACGACGCGCTCGCGCACATCGAGTGCCGCGTGATGTCACGCTACGAGGCCGGCGATCACATGCTGTTCGTCGGCGAAGTGGAGCGCGCGACGGCACGCGACGCACGGCCCCTGCTCTACTACCGCGGCGGCTATGCGCAGCTCGAGCGGTAGGAGCCAGTGCTGACACCAAAACGCCATCGCAGTTTCGAGCACCTCGATGATCCGGGCACCGATCCCGCACTTCGCGAGCGCTCGCTGCGCGACGTGCGGCGCGCGAACACGGTCCTCGGCGGCGCCAACGCCGTGCTCGCGGAGCTTCGTCGCATCATGCCGTCGCTCGGAGACGAAGCGTCATTGCTCGACGTTGGCACGGGTCTCGCCGATATTCCCGTGCGCGCGCGCCGGCTCGCAGCGCGGCACGATGTTCGTCTTACCACCTTCGGCGTCGACCAGGCGGAGACGCTTGCCGCCGTCTGCGGGAAGCTACTCGATGGAAGCGCGTGCGCCGATGCCCGGCTGCTTCCCTTCGCCAACTCGAGCGTGGACGTCGTGATCTGTTCGCAGGTACTGCATCATTTCGAGGACGACGAGATCGCCATCGTGCTGCGCGAGATGCATCGCGTCGCGCGGACGGCGGTGATCGTGAGCGACCTGCGGAGAAGCTGGTTCGCCGCGGGCGGCTTCTGGCTCGTCGCCTGGCTGTTGGGATTTCATGCAATCACCCGGCACGATGGAGCGGTCTCGGTCCTGCGGGGTTTCACCAACCGCGATCTCGCCGATCACGTGCAGCACGCGACGGGACACGTCGCTACCATTCGACGCCACCTCGGCTATCGGCTCACTGCCACCTGGATACCCTCGACATGAGCGATCTTCCACCGCTCGAGCTCGGTCCAATGCCCGCCTCGCGGGAGATGTCGACGGTGGACGAGCGACTCGTTCGCGCTCCGCTCACCCGCATCTTCTCGCTCGCGGCAGACGTCGAGCGCTGGCCGTCACTCTTGCCACACTACCGGTTCGTGCGCTACGTGGAACGGCGGCGCGATGGAGGCGGCATCGTCGACATGAGCGCAAGCCGGCCATTCGGCCTCGTTCAGTGGCCCACCTGGTGGCGCTCGAAGATGCAGGTGCACGCGCCATTCAGCGGAGCGTCGCCGAGCATTCGGTTCACGCACATCGCCGGCGTGACGAGTGGCATGGAAGTGGAATGGACATTCGGCGAAACATCGCAAGGGACGCACGTACGCATCCTGCATCTGTGGAATGGTCCGTCGGTTCCCCTGGTTGGTGGAGCAGCGGCTACGCTCGTGATCGGTCCGGTGTTCGTGCACGGCATCGCGAGCCGTACGCTGGAGGGGCTGGCAAAGCAGGCGGAACGGGATGCGATTGGGGCAGCTAGCTGACAGCCGACGGCTCTTAGCTGACAGCTGTCAGCCAGCTCGCGAAAGTCCGGCATGTGCTGGTACACACATCGAAGTACTTCTGGAGGAACAGGGTGACTGATCGCAGGCGCGTGGCTGTGACGGGAATTGGGGCGGTAACGCCCATCGGATTGGGGCGCGAAGGGCTGTGGGATGGACTTCGCCGGGAGCGCTCGGCCGTGTCCACGATCACACGGTTCGATCCCTCGATGTGGCGGAGCCGCAACGCTGCCGAGGTCAATGACTTCGACGCGCTGGATTTCATCGAGGCGAAGAAGGCCAAACGACTCGACCGCTTCAGCTCGTTCTCGGTCGCGTGCGCACGCCAGGCACTCGACGACTCGGGCATCGATCTCGCCGCCGAGGATCGTGAGCGCGTTGGCGTCATGATGGGCAGCGCGCTTGGCGGCATCCGCTTCGCCGAAATGCAGCTCGGCATCTTTCTGACCGATGGGATCAAGTCGGTGGATCCCTCGCTCGCACTCAACGTCTTCGGCGGCGCATCGAGCTGCAACATCGCCATCGAATTCGGCGCACAGGGCCCGAACGCCACCAACGGCATGAGCTGCGCCTCCGGCACGATCGCGGTCGGCGATGCGTTTCGCGCCATTCGCGATGGCTACGCCGACGTGATGTTCGCCGGTGGCGCGGAGGCTCCGCTCGCGCCGCTCTGCTTTGGGTCCTTCTCGATCATTCATGCGATGTCCACGCGCAACGATGATCCGTCGGCGGCATCACGACCTTTCGACAAGGATCGCGATGGCTTCGTGATGGGCGAGGGCGCCGCGGTGCTCATTCTCGAGGAGCTGGACCGGGCACGCGCTCGCGGCGCCCACATCTACGCCGAGATCACCGGCTTCGGCAGCTCGAATGACGCGCATCACATGACCGCACCGAGGCCCGACGGCTCGCAGGCCGCGCGCTCCATGCGTCTCGCGTTGACGGACGCCGGCATCTCGCCCGGCGAGATCGCGTACGTGAACGCGCACGGCAGCTCGACGCTGCTCAACGATTCAACGGAGACGCTGGCGATCAAACAGACCTTCGAGGAGCATGCGCCACAGCTGCAGGTGAGCAGCACGAAGGGATATTACGGCCACGCCCTCGGCGCGTCGGGGGCGATGGAGCTCGCGATCACCGCCCTCGCGCTCGAGCGGCGGTGGCTTCCGCCGACGTTGAATCATGATGCGCCGGCGGAAGGCTGCGATCTGGACTACATCCCGAACCACGGTCGCGATGCCGACGTCGAGTTCGCGCTGAGCAACAGCTTCGGATTCGGAGGGATCAACGCCGCCATCGTGCTCAAGCGCCACGATGGGGTCTGACGCGGCTGCGGATTCCCCGTTATCGTTGAGGCGCGGCGCGGAACAATCGGCCGCTCACCCCTCGCACTCACGGGTCCATCATGCGCGATAGCTGGCGCCACTTCGTTGCTGAGTTCATCGGGATCTTCGCGTTCGTCTTCGTCGGCGGCGCGTCGATCATGTCGGCGACGATGTCGAACCTCAATCCGCTACTGCCTGCCGCCATCGCGCACGGCCTCATCCTCGGGATCATGGTGACGGCGACGATGCGCATCTCGGGGCACCTCAACCCCGCGGTGACCATCGGATTCATGGTCACCAAGCGGATTGAGCCGATGATGGGCGTCGTCTACATCATCGCGCAACTCCTCGGCGCCGCCGTCGCGGCGTACGCGTTGAAGGCGGTCTTCCCCGTCGGCGTCGCCGAGGCGACACGCTTGGGCGGCCAGGTGGTGAGTGGCGACATCAACACGATGCAGGCAATTCTCTGCGAAGCGATCGCGACCTTCTTCCTCGTGTTCGTCGTCTTCGCCACCGCGGTCGATCCGCATGCGCCCAAGGTGGGAGGATTCGCCATCGGACTCACCGTCGCGGCGGACATCCTCGCGATCGGCTCGCGGACCGGCGCCTCGATGAATCCCGCGCGCTCGTTCGGGCCCGCCGTGGTGTCGGGGGTGATGGAGGGACAGATCGTGTTTTGGGTCGGGCCGATTCTGGGCGGGATCGCGGCGGCGCTGCTGTACGACGGATTGTTCCTGCGTCGTGGGAAGGAGCCGGTGGAACATGGGGCGGTCGATCCTCTGGGGTGAGCACTATAGACTCTCTCGAGAGCTAGTGACAAGGCGACCGGAAAAGAGTGTGCAGGTTCTGAATGACATCGAACGCCCCACGACGGGGCACGGACAACGAAAGAGGAGTCGTTATGAAAGGCTTTGTGCAAGACATCGAGGGTCTCGCCGTCAAGAATGACGAGTTTCGTCGGGTGCTTTACACGACAAAGCAAAGCCAGCTCGTCCTCATGGCGCTAAAGCCCAAGGAAGAGATTGGGGCGGAAGTCCACAAGTCCGACCAGTTCTTTCGCGTGGAGGAAGGGATCGGTGAGGCGGTTCTCGATGGCGTTCGGACGGCGATCCGCGCCGGCTTCGCGGTAGTCGTCCCGGGTGGGACGAATCACAACATCATCAATACCGGCAGTGTTCCACTGAAGCTCTATACGCTCTATTCGCCGCCGAATCATCGGGACGGCGTTGTCCACCATACCCGCGCCGACGCGGAGAAGGACAACGAACACTTCGACGGCAAGACGACGGAATAGGTACTCCGGCCAACAGTTGAGAGTGGGGGAGTTTTCCTGCAGTTATTGGTTGAAGTTGACTCAGTTATGCGTTGGTCGCAGACTGCTGTGGCGTAAACCCCCTCTCTGACGGGGCCATTGGGAAACAGAACGGCGGAACTGACGTGTCCTCAGTTCCGCCGTTTCGTCTCGAACGTGTGCCGCGATGGGATGCCGTTGCACCATTGGGATCTGCGACCAACGCTCAACTCGACAACTTCAACTATCAACTGCTGGAAAACTCACCCACTGTTAGCCGAAAACAGTTGAGAGGTTCTGCCCCTGCTGCCGCGCGTCAGCCCTTCGGGCTCCGCAACTCCCGCTTGGAGCCGTACGTCGCCTCGTACCGTTCGATCGACTCCAGCACGATGCGCGTCGCCTCGTCACTCTTGCCCCACCCGATGATCTCGACACGCTTGCCCTCGAGATCCTTGTACGTCCGGAAGAAATGCTCGACCTCGTTCAACACATGCGGCGAGATGTCCGCGATGTCGAAGTATTCCTGCTGAAACGGATCGTGGAGCGGCACGCCGAGGATCTTGTCGTCCGGCTCGCCGCGATCAAGCATCTTGAGCACACCGATCGGCCGCACGTCGATCTGGCAGCCGGGAAAGGTCTCCTCCTTCACCAGGACGAGGACGTCCAGTGGGTCGCCGTCCTCGTGAAGTGTCCGCGGGATGAACCCGTAGTCGCCCGGATAGTGCACCGCCGAGAAGAGTACGCGGTCAAGCTTGAGCATGCCGCTCGCCTTGTCGAGCTCGTACTTGTTGCGGCTCCCCGACGGGATCTCGACAACGGCGGTGACGCATTCGGGCACGTGGAGGCCCGCCGGAAGGTCGTGCCAGAGGTTCAGCATCAGGCGATGGTGTGGGCCGAGCTCCCCGGCCGTGAGATGGGATTGCGCGCGTCCTGGAGATCTGGGACGAAAGTCAACAGCGCGAGACACCTCATCCATCACCTCGCGAGCACCGCTGCGGCTTCCCGCGCGAAGTACGTGATGATGACGTCCGCGCCAGCGCGGCGAATACCGATCAGACTCTCCATCATCGATCGCTCGAGGTCGATCCATCCCCGCTCCGCGGCGGCGTGAATCATCGCGAACTCGCCACTCACCTGGTACGCCGCGAGCGGATAGCCCGTCTCGGCCTTCACCCGCGCAACGATATCGAGGAACGGCCCCGCCGGCTTCACCATCACCATGTCGGCGCCCTCCTCGATGTCCTGCAGGGTCTCGCGCAGCGCCTCGTTCGCGTTGGCGGCATCCATCTGATAGCCGCGCCGATCGCCCGTCTGCGGCGTGCTCTCCGCGGCCTCGCGAAAGGGACCGTAGAACGCGCTCGCGAACTTGGCCGCGTAGCTGAGAATTACGGTGTCCTGGAACCCTTCCGCATCGAGCGCGCGACGAATGGCGCCGACGCGCCCGTCCATCATGTCGCTCGGGGCGACGACGTCCGCCCCAGCGCGCGCGTGCGCCAGCGACTCGCGCGCGAGAAGCTCGAGCGTTGCGTCGTTGTCCACGTCGCCGTTGCGCAGGATGCCGCAGTGGCCGTGATCGGTGTACTCGCACATGCAGACGTCAGTGATCACGACGAGCTGCGGCAGGTCGCGCTTGAGCGCGCGCACCGCCTGCGGCACAGGACCCTCATCGTCCCACGCACCGGAGCCCTCGGCATCCTTGCTCGCGGGAATGCCGAAGAGCAGCACGCCGCCGACGCCGAGCGCCGCGGCAGCCCGTGCGTCGACGAGGAGCTCGTCCACCGACGTCTGGCTCACGCCGGGCATGGAGCTCACGTGTTGCCGAACGCCGGTGCCCGGCCGCACGAACAGCGGCAGCACGAGCTGCGACGGTGCGAGCAGCGTCTCGCGAACGAGATTTCGCAGTGCCGCGGTTCGGCGCAGACGGCGAGGACGATATTCGGGGAAGGACGGCATTCTCACTCGGGCTGAGGCGAAGGAACATGATTCGCGCGGCGCAGTCCTTCGAGGATCTCGCTCGCACCCTCGCCGCGAAGCTGATTGGCGAGCCGGATTCCGCTCAGCTCAGGGTCATCGAGATCCAGCGCGATCGAGCCGCGCACGACGCGTGTGCCCTGAATGTCGGCGATCATCCCGTGCAGCATCGCTCCGGCGTCGCTCTCCATCGCGAGCGCACCGATCGGCACCTGACACCCGCCCTCCAGCGCGGCAAGAAAGGCGCGCTCTGCACTTACGGCGCGCATCGTCGGCACATCGTTCATCGCTTCCGCAAGCGCACGAATGCGTTCGTCATCGACGCGCGTCTGTACGGCAATGGCGCCCTGGCCCGCCGCGGGAAGCCAGGCCGGCGCATCGAGGTAACAGGTGATGTGCTGCTTCGCGCCAAGGCGGTGTAGTCCGGCGGCGGCGAGAATCGCGGCATGCACGCGCCCTTCGTCGATCTTCATTAGCCGAGTCGGGACGTTTCCCCGAAGCTCTGCCACTTCGAGATCCGGCCGCGCCGCGAGAAGTTGCGCGCGGCGGCGCAAGCTCGAGGTCCCCACGCGCGAGCCGCGCGGGAGATCGTCGAGCGATCCGGCGAGAATGCGGCCGTTTACCACCAGCGCGTCGCGCGGGTCTTCGCGCTCGAGCACCGCCGCGACGATGAGACCGTCCGGCGACTCGGTGGGAAGATCCTTCAGCGAGTGCACCGCGAAATCGATCTTCTTCTTGAGCAGCGCCGTCTCGAGCTCTTTGGTGAACAGTCCCTTCGCGCCGATGGCGCTGAGAGACTCGTCGAGCCGCTTGTCGCCGACGGTCTTGTAGGTCACGAGTTCGCTTTCGAGCCCCTGCGCGGTAAGCGCGGCCTGCACGAGACGCGCCTGCCGGAGCGCGAGCTCGGAGGTTCGGGTGCCGATGCGGAGTCGAGACGCTGACTGGGAAGTCACCTTGGTAACTTAGTGAAGGATACCGGCGGGAATCAGTTGAAGAGAGGAATAGACCGATACACAAAGTGCGATCGCTATGTTGATCTGACCTGAAGACCCGTTAACGATGATGAGCTTGACACCTGCCACTCAGCTCGAGCCGGACCTCTGGCTCCTCGACCTCGCCTTCCAGGGCTCGCCCGGAGTGGTCGCCGCGTATCTCATCACCGGCCCGAACGGACATTCGCTGATCGAGACCGGTCCAGGCTCTACCCTTCCCGCGCTCGAGCGAGCGGTCGCCGCGGCGGGTGCCCAACTCGGCGACGTCACGCAGCTGCTCGTCACGCACATTCACCTCGACCACGCCGGCGCGGCGGGCTCGCTGCTCCGTCGTCTCCCCGATGCTCGGCTCTTCGTGCATCCGGTGGGTGCGCCGCACATGATCGATCCGTCCAGGCTGCTCAGGAGCGCGACACGCATCTACGGCGACCGCATGGACGCGCTCTGGGGCGCATTCGAGCCCTGCCCGGAGAATCGCGTCGAGCTTCTCGCCGATGGCGCAGAGATCGTGTGCGGCGCACGCACCATTCAGGCGCTCCATACGCCGGGCCACGCCTCGCATCACGTCGCCTTTCACGATCCCGAGCGTCGCACCGCGTTCACGGGCGACGTCGGCGGCGTGCGCATGCAGGGCGCGTCGTACGTGCGTCCGCCTACGCCGCCGCCCGACATCGACATCGAAGCCTGGCACGAGAGCATCGACCGGTTGCGTGCGCTCGATCTGAAGGCCCTCGACCTCACGCACTTCGGTCGCTTCGCCGCCCCATCCCGTCATCTCGACGATCTGCTCTTCCGCCTCGACGAATGGACGGGCTGGGTCAGGGAATGGATGGCAGCTGGCCGCACTCCCGACCAGATGGCAGCGGAGCTACAGCGGAGGAGCAACGCCGACATCGCGGCGAATGTGCCGGATCCGAGGCTCGCGCAGGCGTACGAGCTCGCGACGCCGTCGCGGATGACGGTGGACGGTCTGGCGCGCTACCTCAACGGCAGAACGTGAGACGGGAGACCTGAGGCGTGAGACGTAGCACAACGGGTTGCTTCCGTGCTGGCAGTAAGGCAGAATCCGCTCTCACCGTTTTTCACCGAGCTTAAGCACATGTCCGACATCGACGTCCTTCTCCAGGAGCATCGCAAGTTCGAACCCGACGCGGCGTTTCGCGCGGCCGCGATCGTCTCCTCGCCTGATATCTATGCGAAGGCGGCCGCCGACCCCGAGGCGTACTGGGCCGAGCAGGCGGCGACGCTCGAGTGGAGTACGCCATGGACCCAGGTGCTCGACTGGAAGCCGCCGCATGCGCGGTGGTTTCTCAACGGCAAGCTCAACGCCTCGGTGAACTGCCTCGACCGCCACATTCGTACAGCACGTCGCAACAAGGCGGCGCTCGTATTCGAAGGCGAGCCGGGCGACCGGCGCACGCTGACCTACTGGGACCTCTACGTGGCGGTAAATCAGTTTGCCAACGTTCTGAAATCGCTTGGCGTGCGGAAGGGAGATCGCGTCGCGATCTACCTTCCCCTCATTCCCGAAGTGGCCGTTGCGATGCTCGCCTGCGCGCGTGTCGGCGCGATTCACTCCGTCATCTTCGCTGGATTCTCGCCCGACTCGGTGCGCGACCGCATCAACGATTCGCAGTGCAAGGTCCTCATCACCGCCGACGGTGGGTATCGACGCGGCTCCATCGTGCCGCTCAAGCGCAATGCGGACAAGGCGCTCGAGGAGACGCCGTCCATCGAGCACGTCGTCGTCGTGCAGCGTCGTCCGGGTTCGCTCGGCGACGAGGCATTCGCCGAGATGAAGGAAGGTCGCGATCACTGGTGGCACCGGCTCATGCGCACCGCGCCGATGTGGTGCGAGCCCGAGCCGATGGACGCCGAGGATCCGCTGTTCATCCTCTATACGTCCGGCACGACTGGCAAGCCGAAGGGCATCGTGCACACGACTGGCGGCTACATGGTCGGCGCCGCATCGTCCACGAAGATCGTGTTCGATCTCAAGGATGACGACGTGTTCTGGTGTACGGCCGACGTGGGCTGGATCACCGGACACACGTACGTGGTGTATGGCCCGATGGCGATCGGCGCGACCTGTCTGCTGTATGAAGGCGCGCCCGACTGGCCGGAGAAGGATCGCTTCTGGGAGCTGTGCGAGCGCTATGGCGTGACGATCATCTACACCGCGCCCACCGCCATTCGCGCCTTCATGAAGTGGGGCGATCACTGGCCGGCGAAGCACGATCTCTCGCGCCTGCGCCTGCTCGGCTCCGTCGGCGAGCCGATCAATCCGGAAGCGTGGATGTGGTATCGCGAGCACATCGGAGGCAACCGGTGCCCCATCGTCGACACCTGGTGGCAGACGGAAACGGGCTCGATCGCGATCTCGCCACTGCCCGGCATCACGGCCACGACGCCCGGCAGCGCCACGACACCGATGCCCGGCTATACAGTTTCGCTTCTCGACGCGAAGGCGAATGAAATCACCGTCGGCGGTGGCCTGCTCGCGATCATGAAGCCATGGCCCTCCATGCTCCGCACCATCTGGGGCGACGATGCACGTTACGTGGAGACCTACTTCACCAAGTGGCCCGGCCGGCCGGACATCTACTTTCCCGGCGACGGCGCCAAGCGAGACGACGACGGCAACTACTGGATCCTCGGCCGCGTGGACGACGTGCTCAACGTCGCCGGTCATCGCATCGGCACGATGGAGGTGGAGAGCGCGTTGGTCGAACACCCCGCCGTTGCCGAAGCGGCGGTCGTGGGAAAGGCGCACGAGCTCAAGGGGCACGCGCTCGCCGCATTCGTCACGTTGCGTGAGGGATTCACGCAATCGCCCGCCCTGCGGGACGAGCTGCGCGAGTTCGTCTCGCAAAAAATCGGCGCGATCGCGCGGCCAGACGACATCATCTTCAGCGCCGATTTGCCGAAGACCCGCTCGGGCAAGATCATGCGGCGTTTGCTACGCGACATCGCGGAAGGCCGAGCACTCGGCGACACAACGACGCTGGCCGATCCGAATGTCGTCAATTCACTCAAAGAGATGTACGAGGCGAACGAGAGTTGATCCGTCACCCACTCCCAGGCACCAGATGAACCGCACTCTCAGGACTTCGCTTGCCTTCCTCGCGCTCTGCGTCGCCGCGGCCTGCCGCGCGCATTCCGCTCCGCTGCCCGACAACTCCATCCGCGCCATAGCGTTTCTGCTTGATTCGGCGGGGCGCGAGGTTGGATCAGTCCGTTTCACGGAGACGCCTGGCACTCCTGGCGTCAACTTCACCATCCAGATCAGTCGGGGCGCGACACCAGGACAGCACGGAATCCATCTGCATTCGGTGGGCGTCTGCGACGCGAAGTCTGCTTTCGCGAGCGCGGGGGGCCACTTCAATCCGGCGAACAAGCGTCATGGGCTCTTCTCGCCCGACGGTCCGCACGGAGGCGATCTCGAGGCGGTGACCGTTGACGCATTCGGCCATGCCAGCTTCGTGGCAAACTCCCCGCGCGTCACGCTCTCACCCGGCCCCAACTCGCTGCTCGACGCCGACGGGAGCGCCATCGTCCTGCACGCGCTGCCCGATGATCAGCGCACTGACCCGAGCGGCAACAGCGGGGCAAGAATCGCCTGCGGGGTAGTGACGCGGCAGTAGTGGGCAGTTTCCGAATTACATGTCGTCCTGAGCTCTCTCAGGACGACAGCGTCTCGCTGCTACTCTCTGTCAGCCCGTTGCCCCCGCCACTCGCTCGGCGTGGAGCTCGGCCACGCCGCGCAGCCGCGCCCTTTCATCGAATGCATCTTCGCTCCGCGCCACCACCAGCGTCGCTACGCCATTGCCGATGAGATTCGTGATCGCGCGCGCCTCGCTCATGAAGCGATCGACGCCGAGCAGGATCGCCACTCCTTCCACCGGTACCACGCGCATCGCCGCGAGCGTGCTCGCGAGCACGATGAATCCCGAGCCCGTCACACCGGCGGCGCCCTTCGACGTCAGCATCAGCACGCCGAGCACGCTGAGTTGCTGCACGATGCTGAGATGGACGTGGAATGCCTGCGCGATAAACAGCGTCGCCATCGACAGATAGATCGACGTCCCGTCCAGGTTGAACGAGTAGCCCGCGGGAATGACCAATCCCACCACGGATCGCGCGCAGCCATAGCGCTCCATTTTGTCCAGCATCCTCGGCAGCACCGCCTCGCTCGACGACGTCCCGAGGACGATGAGGATCTCCTCGCGAATGAACTTGAGATACGCCCAGAGCGAGAAGCCGTTCCATCGCAGAATCAGATTCAGTACGACGAAGATGAAGATCGCCATCGTGAGGTAGACGTCGAGCATCAGCCGCCCGAGCGGAAGCAGGCTCTTCACGCCGAAGGTCCCCACGGTGTACGCCATCGCGCCGAAGGCTCCAATGGGCGCGACCTTCATCACGAGCGCGACGATGCGAAAGAACACGAGCGAGAGTCTGTCGAGCCACTCCGTCATCGGCCGACCCTGCTCGCCGATGAACGCGAGAGAGACGCCGAACAGCACCGCGAAGAACACCACCTGTAGCACGTCGCCGCTCGCAAAGGCACCCACCACGCTCGACGGCACGATGTGCGTCACGAAATCGACGAACGTGAGCGCCTTTCCCGCTTCCGCATATTTGGAGATGTCACCCTTGGCGAGCGCACTCACGTCGAGCCCTTCACCAGGCTTCGTGATGTTGACGATGAACAGTCCGATCGCGAGCGCGAACGTCGATACGATCTCGAAGTAGAGCAGGGCCTTTCCACCGACGCGACCCACCTTCTTGAGATCGTGCATGTTGGCGATCCCGAGCACGACCGTGAGGAAGATCACCGGTGTGATGATCATCTTCACCAGATTGATGAACGTGTCGCCTACCGGTTTCATCGCCTTCGCCGTATCCGGGGCGAACAGCCCGAGAAGAACGCCGAGCGTGATGGCGACGAGGACCTGAAAGGTCAGATTGTGGTGGATGCGGCGCATTGCGGAGTGGTTCTAGCGTCGCGGCGAGAGCACCGTGTGCTTTTCGGTTACTCCCTCCACGGCGGCGCGGGAGTACTTCACGGCGAAGTACCGATCGTTCTTCCACAGCTCGAAAAGGTCTCGGTAGTGCGGACTGTCCACATCACCCGATTGTCCAGGCGTATTGGTGCCGACGGATGCATCCCAGTCCCCCGCCTCGACGATGTAGCGGAACGACGCGCCAGACGTCTGGTTCGAGCCGCCCCCGGTGGCACCCGGTGTATTGCCGTCACCGCCGCGCGGCCAGGGCCCGACCTCGAAGCGCGCGCGCGTCTCGGGGTTTAGCGCCGCGCTCATGGGATGCTGGAGCAACGCCGTGTGATAGCGCCCCCAGCTCCATCCGGACATGTCGGCGCCGTAGCGCTGCGTGAGCTCGGCGACCGCCGCGGTCAGTGCCGTGAGCAGGAGCGTGTCGCGGCCGGCGGTCGGACTGGGCCCGAACTCGCCGCCCGGCGCGGTCAGCCACTCGATCACGCGCTTGGTCGAGATCCCGCGGGTCATCGCCCGAGCCGGCGCCGGCACCACCGCCGCTGTCACCCCCAAGCTGAGCTGGCGGTACCACGCCTCGTATATCCCGGCCCCGACGGAGCCCTTGTCGACCACGCGGTCCCACCCGAGCAGCACCTGCCGTGCCCGCTCAGTTGCCGGGTCGGTCGACTCGAGGTCCGCAAGCAAAGGCACGAGCGAGCGTGCCGGGATGGACGTGTAATCATTCTGTAGGCGCATCATATCCATCAGCGTGAGCTTCCGCCCGGACCCAAGCACCTCGGCGATGCGCGCGAAGCGGTATGGATCGGCCCATGACCACCCAATGGCGTCGCGGTGTGGATAGGTCTCCGGCGTCAAATTGTTGTTCGCCGTGGCGATGTAGCCTTCGGGCGGATTGTGCGCGTGCGGCTTCTCCTTGATCGGCAGGTAGCCGGCCCACTCGAAGCGGCCGTCACCCGGCACCGGCACGAGGCCGCTCGACTTCGGACGGATGGGCGCGATGCCCACCGCCTGCCAGCCGATGTTGCCCGCCACGTCGGCCCACACCATGTTCTCGCCAGGGATGTTGCTGTACGCGCAGGCCTCGCGGAACTCCTCCCACGTCTTCGCCTGGTCCATGCGCAGCGACGCCATGTATGGCGCGCCGCCGGGCTCCATCCAGGCCGCCCGCACGGCGTACGCGAGATGGCGCGCCGTGTCCTCGTAGACGACCGGTCCGTGCCGCGTGAATTTGAGCGCGACCACGACGGGCGTTTCGCCCTTCACCGGAATCGACTCTCGCACGACTCGCATCGGCTCCCACGCCCCGCGGTACTCGTACTGGCCGGGATTCGCCGGGTTGGTCTTGTACACGTAGAGGTCCTCGCCGTCAGTGCCGAAGATCGTGAGACCCCACGCGCCGTATTCATTGTGCCCGATCGACACGCCGGGAATCACCGGCTCGCCGCCGCCGATGACGTTCCAACCCGGCGCAACGAGATGAACGAAGTAGCGCAGCGACGGCGCGGCCTGCGCACGATGCGGATCGTTCGCCATCAGCGCGCGGCCGCTGAGCGTCCGGCTGCCGGCTACCACCCAGTTATTGCTGCCAATGTCGCGCCGCTGGTTCCACTCCAAGTCTGCCCTTGCAGCAGAATCGATCGCCGCCAGCCGCCGGCTCGCGTTGATGTCGTTGCGGTAGGCCGAGCGCAGATCGGATGGCTGGAAACGCACCGGCGCGCGGAACGCATCGTACAGCTCGAGGATCGGCTCGTCGAGACCGCGGCCGTCGATCATCGGATCCAGTGCGAGCGCGGGGCGACCCGGCCCGGGGTGGAACCACTGGATCTTCTCGAGCAGCGCCGAGCCATGCTTCGCGACGAAGCGCCCGTACGCCAACTCCTCGCCGATGTTCCCGAGCAGCCCCTGGTGCCGGGAGATCACTACCTCCGGCGTCCAGCGGCCGGGCGTGAGCCCGAGCATCCGCAACTCGACGGGAATGAGCGCGGGATCCTTGGCCGCCTCGTCCACATAGGCATTCACGCCGTCCACGAACGCGCCGATGATCGCCGAGCCGCGCGGATGATAGTGCGCGAGCTCGGTCGTCATGTTGCCGCGGAACTTGAAGAGCCGCGCGCCCTGGTCTCGCTTCAGCTCGCGCCGTCCCGCGATCTCCGCCATTGTGCCCGTGGCTTGCCGCCGCCACATCTCGAACTGAAAGGCACGGTCGCGCGCGGCCGTGTAGCCCTGCGCAAGGAAGAGATCGTGCTCGTTCTTCGCGTAGATGTGCGACACGCCCCACTGGTCGCGCAGGATCTCAACGGGCTTCTGAAGACCGGCGATGCGGAGGGTGTCGGCATGCGTGGCGCTCGTCGATTGGCCGCCGGCGATCGATACACCAGCGACGACGAACGCCGCCACGAGGAGCTGTTTCACGTGAGAGGTGTGATGGATCGAAGTCATGGACGCCGTGCGGAGGTGGGTGGCTCGTGCCCTCGCTGCATGGTAAGCCTACGCATCATTGCTCCAGCTCGCTGGACCACCTGACGGCTGGCGTAATGGCGGGCTGCCATGCCGGCGTGCCAGGCGTGGTATGTTCCCTGCGCTAGCAGCTCCTGCCCAAACCGGACCGACCGACCATGTGGAGCTTTCTCAAGCGCCTGTTCCCTGAAAACCTCTTCTCCCGCAAGATCGATCCGAGCGCGGAGCGCCGTCTTCGTCTCGCGCAGGCGCGTGCGGAGGAGTCGATCATCCGCACACACGTGGACAACGCGCTGATGTTCGTCGACACGCTCGCCGAAGATCTCACCTTCGACCGCGCGATCGATTCGTATATCCGGCTGATGTCGATCCCGGAGCCTCTCGCCAGCACCGTGGCGACCCGGACGCTCGTCGTCCTCGGCCAGGATCTCGTTCCGTATCGCCGCCGGTCGCGCGAGGAAACCGCGGCCGCGCCGGACGAATCCCGTCCGCCCCTTCGGCTGGGCGACTCGGCCGAAGCCAAACGCGGCATCAAGCGGGCGTAGTTCCGGCTCAGTCCTCCGGCTTCACCGCCCGCAAACTCACCTCCGCCGTATCCCGGATCTCCCGGCCGTACCCTGCCCCCCGCAGTTCCGCCGCGAGTTCCTCGGCCCACGTCGTTACCTCGCGAAGGTCCAGCCAGCAGATCACAAACAACGCCGTCGCGAGAATCGCTGAGATCACGCACCACTCGCAGATCGCGTGAATCACGAACAGCTCGAGATACGTCAGCCAAAGCGAGAACAGCACTCCGAACCCCGTCATCGCGACGAGGAGATGAGACACCGCTCGCCGCTCGGCGAGCGCAGGCGTGAGCCCCGCGAGCGACACGCCCATCACGGCGATGTAGTACGCCACGCCCCAGGCTCCTACCGGGAACCCGAGGAATGTCGCCCACTTCGACGTCTGCACCGTCTCGCAAGAGCCGACGGAGCAGACCAGCGTGCCGACGTAGCCGAGCTTGTACAACGTCAGATAGAGCGCGACGAACATCCCGGCGAGCGCAACCAGCGCCGCCAGCATGCGCTTGTTCACTTGCTCTTGCTGGCGGGAGTCAGCGACGCCGGCTTCTTCGCGTCGGCATTCGCTCCGGCCGCTGTGGAATCAGCCGGCGCGGTAGCAGCGGGACCCTTGGCCAACTCGGTCTCGACGAGCTTGTTGAACGTGTCGAAGGGCAAGGCGCCTGGTAGCAATCGTCCGCCGATGATGAACGACGGCGTCTCATTAATCCCGCGCCGCACGGCCTCCTGCTGATTGGCCTGGATCTGGGCCCGATGCGTCTCGGCGTCCATGCAGGACCCGTACTTCGCCATGTCGAGCGCAAGACCCTTCGCGAGCGCGCTGAGCTGCTTGCGCGGGTTGCTCGTCGCCTCGCCATTCCACTTGTCCTGGTTCGCGAAGATCACGTCATGCATCTCCCAGAACTTCCCCTGGTCGTTGGCGCATGCGGCGGCCAGCGAGGCGTCCCATGTGTTCTTGTGCATCGGAAGCGGAAAATCGAAAAAACGGATCCGCACCTTTCCGGTATTCACGAGCCGCGTCCGGACGTCGGGCTCGGTGAGCATCGCGAACTGCCCGCAGCTCGGGCATTCGAAGTCAGCGAATTCGATCACCTCCACGGGAGCGGTCGGGCTGCCCATCACGTACCCCTCAGCCTTCAGCGCGGGGAGCGTCGGATCGATCTTGGCCGACGTCGTCTTGGGACGAGATGCCACCCAGCTCAGTGCGCCAACGCCAATCACGGCCACGACGCCGAGGGCGATCCAGAAGCTCTGTCCGGGCCCTCCGCGCTTTGCGGCCTTCACGACGCTCGGCCGGCCTGCCGTACCCCGGCCCCTCGGTTCTTCCTGCTTTGCCATTTTCTCCCTCGATTGTGAATCGGTGAGCGCGGGCGAAAGCTAGAGAGGATACGCGTTGATGCAAGCAACTCAAACGGCCGTCTCTGGAACCGGCGGCGCGGGGCGTGCATTGGATGCACGCGGACTTGACCCGCGGCGCGCGCTGGAGCTACCTCCAGCGTCGCCCGGCGCATTTGCCGAACTACCCCTGCCTCGTGGAGGAAGGTCCCATCGACGCTGATCTGTTGCGCATCCCGGTCGGCCCCGGCTCGATTCATGTCGAGCGCTATGGGCATGGCGGTGCGCCCGTCGTCCTGCTGCATGGTTTCGGGACCTCGAGCTTCGTCTGGCGGAATATTGCGCCCGAGATCGCGCTCGCGAATCGCACCGCCTTCGCCATGGATCTCTTTGGTTACGGCGAGTCAGATCGCCCCTTCGACGCCGACTTCGGCATCGCTTCGCAGGCGGAGCTGGTGGATCGCGCCCTGACGGCGCTCCGGCTTCCCAAGGCCACCGTCGTGGGGTTGGACCTGGGCGGCGCGGTGGCGCTGCGTCTCGCCTCGGCCCGCCCGGAGCGGGTGGAACGGCTCTTTCTCGTCAATCCCATCGCACTGGACGAGATCCCAGCCGGCGACATCACCACGCTGCAGCGGAACACCGCCCGCTTCGCCTTCCGAGTCAGCAAGGGAATACTCGGTGTCGCCCCGATTCTGGGCGAGCTCCTGCGCCGGAGCGTCGCGGACCCGGCCCACATGCCGGACAAGCTCATCGCGCGCTACCTGGCACCTTATGTCGGGGAAGAGGGCTTGAACCATCTCCTCCTGCTCGCCCGGTCTGTCGACGACGAGGACATGGAGGACGTCGAGCTCGGATCGATTCCTCAACCGACGCAGATTGTTTGGGGTGACCAGGATCCCTGGGTCGCACCGAAATTCGCCGACCGGCTGTCCGACGCCATTCCCGGGAGCCGGCTGGTCCATCTTCCCGGGGTCGGGCGACTGGTCCCAGAGGAGGCGCCGGATACTCTCGTGAGCCTGCTGCTCGAGTTCATCGGGGCGGCGGCGCTACAGAGCTGATTGTTCCCGATTCGCAGACTGTGAGAAACGTCTCCATTCTGTTATATTCATGAGTCTTCCACCCAAATCCAAATTCATGGCCAAGCCGCAGAGACATACAGGAGCACGTCGATATGCAGGACCCGTGGAGCCTTCACCGTTCGAGCAGGCCCGCGACGAGCTGTTCCAGCACATCATGCGTTGTGACGTTGTCGGCGCCGATGCAAAGCACGTCGAAGAATGGTTCGCCGAGACGATCAAGTACATGACCGAGCGGTTCCCCGAGCTGAGCGAGCAGCAGATCACGGAGCTCAAGACACTCGGCCTGCGCTTCGCACAGCCGCCCAAAGCGCGTGTGGAGACCGACACCGCTTCCGCAGCCTGATCGCTCTTTACCGTTGATGAAACGACACGCCTCCATTTCGGAGGCGTTCGCGTTTTCGCTCCACGCTCATCGGGCCCGGCGCGACGCCCACCGCATCGCCGCACCCAGCCGAACTCCGCCGCCGAGCCCGAGCTGAAAGGCGGGCGCAATACCGCCCGTGCTTCGCGGCCCCTCGAGATCGATGACGGTGAGCAAACAGGGCCGGACGCGATCGCGCTGGTGCACGCGCAGACTCACGCCGGCACCGGCCGACAAGCCCCACTTGTTCTGGCGGAACGGATCGAAGAGAAAGCGTCCGATCACGTCGAGTCGTCCGCTTGCCTCCGATCCGCCGCTCACGACATCGGCGCCGGCCGCGCCAATGATGCCGATTCGCGCGTAGTAGCCGACGGGAATCTGGAGTCCGCCGCCGGCGTGCAGCGAAGTGCGCTTCTCTGCGACGATAGCGTCGATGCGTAGCTCGGGTTTCACGCTCTCGACAGGCGCCGCCTGCGCGCGCGCAATCCGCGGCGCCGCGAGCAACAGCAGAATCAGCGCCCGCGTCGCGTACGTCACCGGAGACCTCATGCTGCGCGCGCCCTCCACAGCGCCAGCGTGTAGTCCGCAATCGCCAGCACCGACACCATCGCCACGCCGCCGAGCAGCACTGGCACCACGCTCGGCGCAGCGAGCACCGCGGCAAGAGTGAAGAGTTGGAGGACCGTCACCACCTTGCCCGGAATACGCGCTTTGAATTCGACCGGCCGCAGCCATGGGATCACCCGCGCGACGAGAAACCCCACCGCCGTCGCGAGATCGCGCATGAGAAGGATGAAATACGCCGGCGTCGACAGCAGGCCGCTGAAGAGAAAGGTGCCGACGACGGTGAGCACGAAGACCCGATCGGCGATCGGATCGAGCAGCGCGCCCCAGCGTGACGTCGCGTGCACGCGACGCGCGAGCCAGCCGTCGAGAAAGTCGGTGATTGCCGCGACACCGATGAGCCCGACACGCGCTTCCGTCCCGCCCGTGACGACGAATCCCGCCGCCAGAACCAGCCGGGAGCATGAGAGCAAATTTGGAAGGCTGCCGAGCGTGCGGCGGGGAGTCATCATTCGAGATGCAAGGTAATCAGTCGTGCCGAGTCCATCGCCGTTGGATGGCACGGCTACGTGGTAGCCACCTTGCCCCACCTCCCTTCCATCCGTAAGCTTTCGCATTCCTCGCCGTGCCTGTCTTTCCTGGGAGTCGCATGACCGACACCATCGCGCTGCTGAAGAATGTCGCCATCTTCAAGGACCTCGACGACAGCGAGTTCGCCGAGATCTCCGAGGTGTGCCGCGAGGAGAAGTTCGTCAGCGGAGAGTACATTTTCCGCGAAGGCGAGAGCGGCAACCGGCTCTATCTCATTTGCGAGGGAGAAGTCCGCATCAGCCGTGACGTCCCCGGAAGCGGCGAAGAGGCGCTCGCCATCCTGAAGCCGGGCGCCCTGTTCGGAGAGATGGCCGTCTTCGATCGCAGCGAGCGCTCGACGCACGCCATCTCCAACGGCGGCACGACCGTACTGACCATCACGCGCCCGGATTTCGAGATGGCGCTCGACTTCAATCGGGAGATGGCGTACAAGGTGCTCTGGGCCGTCACGCGTGTTCTCTCGAAACGCCTGCGCAATACGAACGATTCACTCCGGTCGTTCCTCGCCATGTCGATGTTCTGAGTCGGGGATCGGCACGGGACTGCGTCTGCGGAAGGCGTCTGCCGGAGGGAACGCAGATATGGCGGATCGCGCGGATCCACGCGGAAATCAGACAGATCCGCGATCCCCAAACGACCAACACCCTTCATGACGCCTCGATCAATCCAAACCATGGAACCGGCACGCCTCGCCCACGTTAGCGCCGACCTCACCGGGGTGGGCTCGGGCGCGCTGCGCGATTCGGCACTCCTCAGCGGGTTGCTCATCGCAGCCGCAGGGGCGGCCGGGCTCAACGCGGTCGGAGCGCCGATCGTGCGCCGCGCGCCATCCGGCGGAGTCTCCGCCGTGCTTCTCCTCGATCCCTGTCATGTGAGCATTCACTCGCTGCCCGAGCGAGGACTCGCCCTCGTGGACGTTGTCGCGCGCGACAAGGCCGGGGCGGAGAAGGCGCTCGAGGTCTTCGTGCGCCGGCTCGCGCCCACCGCCGTGACGAGCGATACGCGGATGCGCGGCTGACATGCGAGCACTTCTTCCGCCGCTCCAGATTCTGCTCGTCGTCATTATCGTCGCGTGGGACATTCTTCTCAGTGCGCGCATCGCACAGGTCAGGACGCTCCCGCGTCCCTTCGTGTTTCTCACCGCGCTTGCCGGCTTTCTCCTGCTGCCCGCTCTCGCCATTCACCTCGCGACGTCCGACGCGATCACCGCACGCTCGGTCACGGCGGTCGAGTGGCTCTGGCCCGTCACGTTGGTGCTGTTCGCGCTGCAGGCGCTGTACGCGGCGACGCGACGGCTGGTGAACCCATTTCTCGGCTTCTTCATGTCGACGTACGATCTGTTGATCGCGCTCGACGTGGTGCTGCGCTACATGGCATCGCAGGGAAGACCGCTGCCAGGCGCTGCGCTGGCCTATCTCGCGGCGACGAGCGGCGCCTTCGCGTGGGCGACGCAATCGCCGACGATCATCGCGTCGCCGTCGTTCTTCTTCGTGCCGATAGCCGTGCCCGCGTTTCCGTCGCTGCGAACGTGGTCGGCCAGCTTCCGGTTCTTCCTCGCGCTCGTCGCACTCGCCTGGATCGTCGCGATCTTTATGCAGATCGTGCCGGGATTCGAAGCGGTGAAGTCGTACAGCATTCACAATCCGCAGACCGAGAAGCTGCAGGAGCGTCCAGCGGGCGACCTCGACATCGGGATCAAGCTTTTCCCCGACCTCGATGGTGGCCCGCCCCCCGCCGCGATCAAGAACGACCTCGCGCTCGTCGACACACTCGGCGTCGCCGTCGTGAGCGTGACGATCATTCCCGAGCAGATCAACAAGGCGGGGCTCGACTCCATCGCGCACACGCTCGAGGACCTGCGCAGTGACAGCACACAGCTCATCGTCACCCTCGGGTACGAGACGAGCCTGAACCCGCTGCCGGGGCACACCTTCAACGAGACGAAGCGCCTGGCGGCGATCGAGCCCATCGTGCGCATTCTGCGCCCGGACATCCTCGTGCCAGCGCTCGATCCGTACGACGCGGGAACGCGCGCGGCGGGTTCGCGTCCGCCACAGTTCTGGCAGAGCTATCTGACGCGCGCCGCCGAGGAAGCGAAGCGCATCAGACCGCACACTCACATCGGCGTCGCCGCGTCAACGTATGATCGGCGTGACAGCACGCTTTACGCGTGGGCCGCGGCTCTCGGCTCGCCCATCGACGTCGTCGGCTTCACACTCTGGCCCTCTCCCACCGGCGCGAAGACTCTCGACGCCGCGCGTGGCGCTGCCGACCGGTGGATGCGCGAATCGCGCTCGACGAAGGACCATTGGGTCTTCGCCTCCGGCGGCTTCCCCGAAGCACACGGCGAGGCGAGTCAGGAGGATGCGGTCTGGTCGGCACTCGCCTGGGCGACGAGCCGGCCGGCGATCAAGGGATTCGTCGTCGCCGAGGCGGGAGACTACGGAACGATCCGTGGAATCCGCGCCGCGGACGGTCATCTGCGAAGAGTGGCGTTCGCGATCAAACGCGCGATGAAGGGATTGCAGGAAACCGCGGCGCCGGATTCGACGGCGGCGGCGCTGAAGAAGGGGCAACAGCGGGTGGGTGGATAGGCACGGCGTCGCGTTGACGGCCCTCGGCCCAAGGACTAGCCTCCCGTGATACCCCGGCCATCTCGCACGCCAGAGAGTGGATGCCGATCACGTTCGTGCTGAATGGAACCTCGCGCCAAATCGAGCCGCGGTCCGATGAGACGCTGCTCGAGTCGTTGCGCGAGCGGTGCGGCATCACGTCGCTCAAGGACGGCTGCAGCCCTCAGGGCCAGTGCGGCTGTTGCCTCGCCCTGATTGACGGGAACCCCAAGGTCACCTGCGCCACGCCGGCCGCGGCGGCCGACGGCAAGGAAATCCTCACCCTTGAGGGCCTTCCGGCCGCCGAACGCACGCTCATCGGCAATGCCTTCGCGGCCGCCACCGGCCTCCAGTGCGGCTTCTGCATCCCCGGCATCGCGCTGCGCGCCCACCATCTCACGGCCAGGAATCCGCGCCCCAGCCGCGCCGAGATCGCGAAGGCCATCGACATGCACCTGTGCCGCTGCACCGGCTACGTCAAGATCGTGGACGCTATCGAGCTGATCGCGCAGGCCCGGCGCGGCGAGCCGGTCCCCGAGCCGTGCCGCGACGGCCGCGTTGGCGCTTCGCTCGCCCGCCATCGCGCCGCGGAAAACACCTTGGGCGATCACCACTACGTCAACGACCTCGACGTCCCCGGCATGCTGCATGGCGCGCTGGTACTCTCACCCCACGCGCGAGCCCGCGTGGTGCGCATCGACACCGAGCGCGCCCGAGCCCATCCCGGCGTGACCGCCGTAGCCACCGCGGCGGATGTCCCGGGCGAGCGGTGGAATGGGCTGCTCTCTCCCGACTGGCCGGGCTTCGTCGCGGAAGGCGAAGAGGTGCGCTGCGTCGGCGACGTCCTGGCCGCGATCGCCGCGGTGGACCGCCACACCGCGCGCGAGGCCGCCCGGCTGGTGGAGGTGGAGTACCAGCCGCTGCCGGCGGTGCTCGATCCCGACGCGGCGCTGGAGCCCGGCGCACCGCGCGTGAACCCGACGCACGACAACCTGCTGTCGCGCTCCGTCATCCAGCGCGGCGACGCCGAAGCGGCGCTCGCGGCCAGCGCGCACGTCGTCAGCGGCACCTGGGCCACCCAGCGCATCGAACACCTCTTCATGGAACCGGAGAGCGCGTTGGCCCAGCCGCTCCCCGACGGGCGGCTGCGCCTCTGCTCGCAGGGTCAGGGGGTGTTCGACGACCGGCGCCAGGTGGCCCGGTTCCTCGGTATCCCCGAGGACCGGATCTTCGTGGAGATGGTGCCGAACGGCGGCGCCTTCGGCGGCAAGGAGGACATGTCGGTCCAGGCGCAGACGGCCCTGTTGGCACGACTGACCGGCCGGCCAGTCAAGCTGACGCTCAGCCGCGAGGAGTCCATCCGCCTGCACCCCAAGCGCCATCCCATCACCATGCACTACACGGTGGGCTGCGACGCCGAGGGCCGGCTCACAGCGGTCCGGGCACGGATGCTGGGCGACTCCGGCGCCTATGCCTCGGTGGGTGGCAAGGTGCTCGAGCGCGCCGCCGGCCACGCCTGCGGTCCCTACCGCGTGCCTAACGTGGACGTGGAGTCCGACGCGGCCTACACCAACAACCCGCCCTGCGGCGCGATGCGCGGCTTCGGTGCCAACCAGGCGCATTTCGCCATGGAGGGCTGCATGGATCTGCTGGCCGCGAAGGTCGGGCTAAACGGCTGGGAGATCCGCTGGCGCAACGCGCTCGAGGTGGGCGACATGTGCACCACCGGCCAGGTCCTGGAGAAATCGGTTGGCATTCGCAAGACGCTCGCCGCCGTGAAGGACTCCTACTTCGAGGCTCGCCGCGCGGGACGTGCAGTTGGCATCGCCTGCGGGCTCAAGAACAGCGGCATTGGCAACGGCGTCGAGGAGTGGGGCAAGGCACGGCTGGTCGTCGAGCCAAACGGCACGGTGTCGCTCTACAACGGTTATACAGAGATGGGCCAGGGACTGCTCACCGTGCTCATTCAGTTCGCGGTGGAAGTCACCGGCTTGCCGGCGTCGCTGTTCGTGCCCCGGATCGACTCCACCTTCGAGATGGGGTGCGGCCAGACCACCGGCTCGCGCGCGACGCTGTTCGGCGGACGCGCCGTCATGGAGGCCGCGGCGCAGCTCAAGGCAGATCTCGACGCCGGACGCGCCCTCGCAGACCTCGTTGGCCGTGTCTACTCGGGCGACGTCGTCATCCGGGACACCACGGCCCTCGGCGCGCCGGTCGCCAGGATCAAGACCCACACGTCCTTCGGCTACGCGACCCAGGTGGTGATCCTCGACGAACAGGGGCGTGTGGCGCGGGTAATCGCCGCGCACGACGTGGGACGCGCGGTGAACCCGGCGCTGTGCGCGGGGCAGATCGAGGGCGCAATCCACATGGGCCTGGGCTACGCACTCACCGAGGAGCTGGCCTGCACCGATGGCATGCCGGTGACCTTCAAGCTGCGCGAACTGGGCGTGCTTCGGGCGCGGGACATGCCGGCCATCGAGGTGATCCTGGTGGAGGAGCCTGAACCCGAAGGCCCGCTTGGCGCCAAGGGTGTGGGCGAGATCGGGCTGGTGCCGACGGCCGCCGCGGTCGCGGGCGCACTCGAGGCATTCGACGGCGTGCGTCGCCAGGTGCTGCCGATGAGAGACTCGCCCGCCGCAAAGGCCATGTCGGTGGGCCGGACAAGGAGCACCTGAATGACCACCACCGGCTTCGTCAACGCGCACACCCATATCTACTCCGGCCTCGCCCCCTTCGGCATGCCGGCGCCGGCGCAAGCGCCGGAAAACTTCGTCCAGATTCTGGAGCGCATCTGGTGGCGGCTGGACCGAGCGCTCGATGCGCCTGCGCTGCGCGCTTCCGCGCGCTGGTACGTGGCCGAGGCGCTGCGCCTTGGCACGGTGGGGCTGGTGGACCATCACGAGTCGCCCAACTTCATCGCCGGCTCGCTCGACGTGCTCGCCGACGCAGCCCAGGAAGTGGGCATGCCCGCCGTGCTGTGCTTCGGCGCCACCGAGCGCAATGGCGGTGTTGCAGAGGCACGCGCCGGCCTGGCCGAGTGTCGCCGCTTCATCCGCACTAATCGCCGGCCGTTGGTGCGCGGCGTGGTGGGGCTGCACGCCTCGTTCACCGTCTCCGACGACACCATACGTGAGGCGGGCGCGCTGTGCCGCGAGCTGGGCACCGTGCTGCACGTGCACATGGCCGAAGATCTCGCCGACGTGGATGACGCGCGGCGGCGTGGCTGGGCCGGCCCGCTCGAGCGGCTGGTCGCACTCAACGCCCTGCCTCCGGGATCGATCCTCGCCCACGGCGTGCACCTCACGCAGGACCAGGTGCGCGAGACCGAGCACTTGGGCTGCTGGCTGGTGCAGAACCCCCGCTCCAACCGCGGCAACCGGGTGGGGTATGCGGGCGCTCTGCGCGCCAGCAGCCGAGTCGCGCTCGGCACCGACGGCTACGAGTCGGACCTCGGCGCCGAACTCGAGGCGTTAATGGACGAGGCAACGCTGCACGGCGACGACCTGGCGGCAGCGGGCCGGCGACCCGACGCGGGTCACGCCCTGTTGGCCGAGCGTTTCGGCGGCGCGGTGCCGGCGGCGCGCGCGGCAGATGATACGAACATTGAAGCGATCCGGGCCGACGCGGTGGCCGAGGCCGAGCGGCTGTGGTCGCGCATGAGGGACTTGTGATCGAACGGATGACCGAAGTCGCCGACCGGGCGACCTACGACCGGGCTGTGACGAGGCTGCGCAAAGCGCGCATCGTGCTGCCCACCTTCGCGCAGCTCGCGGAGCCAGGCGCGGCACTGCGCGCCGGGCTCGCCGGCGTGGACCCCGACGCGGCCGACCCGCGCAATCTGTTCCGCGTGCACTGGTACAACGACGCCGCCCGCACCGGGATCGCCGAGCTTCCCGGGCATGTGGTGCTCCCGGAGGCGCTCACCGGCGTGAAGGCGCCCATCGTCGTCGCGCTCGGCGACCGATTCCCGATGATCCACGCGCACAAGGTGCTGGCCGCGTACAGCTGCCTCGCCCCACGCCTCGTCACGGGACGGTTCGATCCCGAGCGGCAGCGCGCCCTGTGGCCCTCCACGGGGAACTACTGCCGCGGCGGCGTCGCGATTTCGCGCATCATGGGGTGCCGCGGCGTGGCCATCCTCCCCGCCGGGATGAGCGCGGAGCGCTTCGAGTGGCTGGAGCGCTGGGTGGCGGAACCCGGCGACATCATCCGCACTCCGGGCACCGAGAGCAACGTCAAGGAGATCTACGACGCCTGCGCCGAGTTGGCGCGCGACCCCGCCAACGTGGTGCTCAACCAGTTCAGCGAGTTTGGCAACCACCTCGGCCACTATGCCGTGACCGGTCGCGCCCTTGGTCACATCTTCGAGTCCCTTCAGGCGGCCGACGTCGATCTGCGGCTCGCGGCCTTCGTATCCGCCACCGGCTCGGCGGGCACGATAGGCGCCGGGGACTACCTGAAGGACCAGTTCGGCGCGCGCATCGTGGCCGTCGAGGCTCTCGAGTGCCCGACCATGCTCTACAACGGCTTCGGCGAGCACAACATCCAGGGCATCGGCGACAAACACATCCCCTTCATTCACAACGTCACCAACGGCGACGTCGTCGTCGCCGTGTCGGACCGTGCGACCGACCAGCTGTTCGTGCTCTTCAACGACAAGGCGGGTCACGCCCTGCTCCGTTCGCGTGGGGTGAGCGAGACGGTGATGGCGTCGCTCGAGCACTTCGGACTGTCGAGCATCTGCAACGTGGTGGCAGCCATCAAGACCGCGAAGCGGCTGGGTCTCGGCCCCCAGGACGTGATCGTCACGGTGGCCACCGACGGCGCGGCGATGTATGCCTCGGAGCGCCCCAAGGCCATCCGCAAGCATTTCGGCGGGACGTTTGACGCAACGCGCGCCGCCGACGCCTTCGCGCGGCACCTGCTGGGCGCCGACACCGAACACGTCATGGTGATGGGTGACGTGGAGCGCACCCGCGTCTTCAACCTGGGCTACTTCACCTGGGTGGAGCAGCAGGGCGTGTCGCTGGAGGACTTCGAAGCTCGACGCGACCAAAGCTTCTGGCGCGGCCTGCGCGACCTGCTCCCTGCGTGGGACGCGATGATCGAAGAGTTCAACGGGCGGACCGGCGTGGCGTGAAGGCGGTCGCGTCCACGCTGGTCTGCGCCGGCTGCGGCTGGACCGCCCCGCCGCTCGAACAGAATCGTTACCCGTTCCGGTGCCTTCGGGCCGGTAGCGACGACGCCGATCACGTCGTCACGCGGAATCTCGACCCGCTCCGCGTCGAGTGGCGGAACGGCGACGACCCCAACCCGTTCATCCGCCACCGCGAGCTGTTCCACGCCTGGCACACGGCGCGGCGCCGGGGGCTTTCCGACGAAGCCTACGTAGATCTGGTGCGGCAGCTCGACGCGGCAATCGCGGCCGTGGACGGGTGCGGCTTCCGCACCACGCCGTTCGGACCGCAGGCGGCGCTGGGTGAGCGGCTCGGCATCGAGCTGTGGGTCAAGGACGAGACCGCGAATGTCGGCGCATCCCACAAGGCCCGCCACCTGATGGGCATTTTGCTCTACCTCCAAGTGGCGGAAGGGCACGAGCGACCGCCGTTGGCCATCGCCAGCTGCGGCAACGCGGCGATCGCGGCCGCGGTGCTGGCGCGCGCGGTCGAGCGGAAACTCCGGGTGTTCGTCCCAACCGACGCCCAGCCCGCGGTGCTCGAGCGACTGCACGCGTTCGGAGCCGAGATCACCGTCTGCCCGCGCGTACCAGGCGTGACCGGCGACCCTTGCGTGCACCGGTTTCACGAGGCGCTCGCCGAAGGCGCCCTGCCCTTCTGCTGCCAGGGGAACGAGAACGGCCTCACGATCGAGGGCGGCGAAACTCTGGCGTACGAGATGATCGCGGCGCTCGGCGAGACGGATCTCGACCACGTCGTCATCCAGGTGGGGGGCGGCGCGCTGGCCAGCGCCGTCATCCAGGGGCTCCAGTTCGCGCACCACTCGGGCTGGCTCCGGCAACTGCCGCGGTTCCACACCGTTCAGACGCGGGGTGCCTGGCCCTTCAAGCGGGCTTGGGACCTCCTCCAGGAGCAGGTGCACACGCTCGGCGAGCTCGATGCCTTGGAGCGCGCCACGAAGCACCGCTCGGAGTTCATGTGGCCGTGGGAGGAGACGCCGCACAGCATCGCGCACGGCATCCTCGACGACGAGACCTACGACTGGCTCGCCATCGTCAAGGGGATGATCGCGGCCCGGGGCACGGCAGTGGTGGTGGACGAGGACACGGTGCGTGAGGCGAACGCGCTGGCCCGATCCGCGACCGGGATCGACGTGGACCACACCGGCTCGGCCGGGCTGGCCGGGCTGCTCCAGTTGCAGCGCGACGGCGTCGTGGCAGCCGGCGAGAAAGTCGCCGTTATTTTTTCGGGCGGCGCTCGCCGCTCGGCTTGACTGATACGTGAACGGCGCCAGTCACTGAACAGCACTCACGGAAACGCGCGGAAGAACACCGGAAGAACGCTGATAGAGGGGCCTTTGATGTTCCCCTCAAGAATGGCTTTCGCGCACATCCGGCAGTGTTGACCGATCACCGGCATCATCATACTTTACATGTAACACATGTATGGAGTACATGTATGACACGAAAGAATCCTCCTCGCGCGGTGCGCGAACCGGCGCAGGTCTATCTGGACGCTCCCGACCGAGCGATCCTCGAGCGGGCCGCCATTGCGACGGGTCTGCCCAAGGCGGAGGTGCTGCGTCGTGGCCTTCGCCGGTTTGCGGCGGAGTTGCTCGCCGACGAGAGCCCGGCTCTGGCGTTCCTGAACAGCGCGTCGAGCGCCGCGCCACCACACACACCGCCCGACGTGGCTGCACGGCATGACGACTACCTGGCCGACTGGGAGATAGCCTCGTGGAGCGCGACGCCGACCGCCAGAAAGGTCACGTCGCCAGTGAAGCGTAAGCGGAAGTGAAGCGTTCGGTGCTGCTGGACTCGTCGGGCTGGGTCGCGGCCGCCGTGCGCGGCCAGGACCGCCACGAAGCGGCGAACGCGGCCTACACCTCGGCGGTGCGGCAGGGCTATCGCATCATCGTCACGCCGATGGTGCTCGGCGAATCGCATGCGCTCTTTCTCCGGCTCCTGGGCCGAGTGGGAGCGGCCGCGGCGCTCGACAGCGTGCTGCGCGATCCGACACACGTCGTGCTCCCGGTTGACGAAACGCTGGTGCGAGCCGCAGTGGATCGCTGGATTCTGCCCTATCGCGATCAGCACTTTTCGCTCTGTGATGTGGTGTCGTTCGAGGTCATGCAACGCGAGGGTATCACGCGCGCGTTGTCGATCGACCGGCATTTCGTCACCGCCGGATTCGGGATCATCGACTGACGGTGCACCACAGTGTGAGTGGCTCGACAGCCATCTGCGATGTCATGAAAGGCAAAGGACCTGCACCTAGCGCGGGTCTTGGTCCACATCCCCGACAAGGGGCAGGTGACCACGCGGTACTACGGGTGGTATGCCAACCGGCCCCGCGGCGTGCGCCGCCGTAGTCCTCGAATTCGTGAACCGTGAAAGACTTGAACCGCAGAGGGCGCAGAGGATCGCAGAGGGGTCGTCCCTCTGCGATCCTCCGCGCCCTTATAGTTGTCCCGCAGCGCCGAGTGAGGGTGCGTGCCTGTCGAATGCCACGCGGGTCGTGGTGCGGTCGTGCGTGCAGCATGGCGGCGTGCCGCGGTCGTGGTGCTGCGTCGGTGTGCGACATGGTGGGTGTCCTCGGTGCTGTGTCACGTGTCCGTCGCCGGCATGGCACGTTCCGTCGGCGGCGTGGCACGCTCCGTTGGCGGCGTTCGCGATGAGCGCGTGGTGTGTGTCGAGCGAGGCATGCGAACTCTCGGGTGATCGGTGCGCGGTGACGGGTCGCGCATGCGGTGTGTCTTGAAGAAGGGGCCGTCGCTCTTTCCGAAAACAGAGACCGACCCGGCCGGTCGGTGATGGTCGTCTGATCTCGCGCTAACCACAGTCGAAAAAACAAAGGGCCGCCGTTCGGGCGACCCTTTGTCGGTTTCGAGATGTCTTTGATCCTAGAAGTGCGGATTGTTCAGACTCTCGACATCAGGAACCGGGAAGCAGCGTTCCGTCCCGTAGGTGCCACCTTTGAGGTAAACGGTGGAGTATGCAACACCCGCTGCCGGAACGAGCGGAAGATTCAGCCGGCGCACGTCGTACAGATGCTGCCCTTCGAGGAAGAGCCCGCGTCGGCGCGCTTCGGTCACTTCCGCTGCGATGGCGGTCGGATCAGTGCTCTGGAACGCCGGCAGTCCCGCCGCTGCGCGAAGGTTGTTGATGATGTTCACCGCGGTCTGTCCGCCCTGAGCCTCGGCGATGATCAGCTGAGCCTCCTTGTAGCTGGCGATCGGAATCGGACTGGACGCAGTCGCGTACTTGGTCTGAATGAACAGAGGCGTCCTGTTATCAGACGCACTTTCTCCCGCATCGATGACCTTCACGCGTGTGTCGGGTACCTGGTTTCCGCCGGCATCGGTCACGGTGAGCGATCGATAGGCCGGCGCCACGGATACGAGCCGTGCCTGGTTGAACGTCTGCACGCGATTCTGTCTACGACCTGGATCGTTCTCGGCGGTGGCGTATTGAACGAAACCCGCAGGAACCAGAGCCGCATCCGCGGCCGCTCCAGCCTTGTTGCCCTGGTCCAGGCGCGCTCTCGCACGCCCTACGTACGCCATGTTGAGGATCTGCTGATCTCCCGCGGCCTTGGCAGCGGTGATCGCCGTGCTGAAGCTCTCTTCGGCCGATGCGAAAACTTCCGCCGACGTAAGCTTGGGCCCCAAATTGATCGCCGCCTCGCAAAAGGCTTCGCCGAGCAGGATCCGGCTATGGCCGCCATAGGCCGCGGCTTTGGCGATGAGATCCTGCCTGGCAGGGACCTGCGCGTCCGTCCAGCTCTGCAGCAGCTCGAGCGCTCTGTCGGAGGTGCCACGGGCAATCTGAATCGGCGTATAGATGCCGTACCCGTCACAAGCGTTGGTCGCGTAGCGGGTGTCGGCCGATGGATCCGTATCGCGTCGGTCGAACGGCCAGTTGGCCGCGGTTGGGGTCGCATCCATGAACTCCCCACCCATCATTCCGCCATCAACGATGTAGCTGCCGAGCGCGCACTCGAAATTGCCGATGGCGCTGTTGACGATGAGGCCGGCATTCACCGGCTGCTCGAGGGTAGATGTCTCGATCTTGTCCGGGGCTGTCGCCTCGAGGCCCTGGTCGAGAAGGCTACAACCAAACACGGGAGTCGAAAGCGCGATGACGGTGGCCCACTGCCATGTCCTCGTGCCAACTCGTCCCATTTGTCTCGCGATGTGAGTGAACATCATATATGGTCTCCGCTTTGCGGTGGATTGGCGAATTGTCGGCGATCGCATCAGAAAGTCAGGCGAAGTGTCGCTACGAACGTGCGGAGCTGCGGCGTAACATCCTGCTCCCACTGTCCGAATCCGCGCGTGCCGCCCTGGAACGATGCCTCCGGCTCCAGGCCGGTGTAGTTCGTCCACGTTTTCAGGTTCCGTCCGGCAACGCTTACCGATGCTCTGCCCGCGCCCAGCTTGCTGGCGAACTGAGTGGGAAGCGAATAGCTCAGCGAGATCTCCCGCAGCTTCGTGTAGCTCGCATCGTTCACGAGGTCACTGATGTAGGCGCTGCTGCTGACCGCTCCAACGATCGCCGGAGAGAATTCCTTCGGGTAATAGTTCTCGCGGCACTCGATGAACAGGTGGCAGCGAACGCGCCGGTTGCCATCGAGCTTCTTGTATCCTTGCTTGAAGTCGACCAGCGTGTAAAGGCTGAAGTTCGAGAAAAAGCTGAGGGTCGAGGTAAAGGCACCCTGAGCCGTCGGGGTGGTGTTTCCCAGGAACACGAGCGGGGCGTTGGCGCAAAGTACAGGTGCGCCGCCCGCTGTGCCGGGATCGCAGAACACGGCTGTGGAGTTGCCGGTAGTCGGATCGATTGTGGCATCCACGACCTTCTTCCCCCACCACGCCCCGACCGGATAGCCGACTGTGTGTCGGATGTTCGCCGACGGGCTGATGAACGTAGCCCCTCCAAGGTCGACGACCTCGGTATGATTCGTCCCGGTGCTGAATGTGAGATCCCACGTCGCCCGCTTACTCGCGATTGGCGTGGCACGAACCATTACCTCCATTCCGTTCTTGGTCAACTTGCCAGCATTGACCAGCTGTGTTCCCGGGTAACCGCTCGAAGGAGCAACCGGTTCCTCGAGAATGGCGTTCTTCGTTCCACCGCTGAAATGGGTGAACTCGATTCCGGCGCGGTCGTTGAGGAATCCAGCGTCGAAGCCGAATTCTGTTTCGTACCCGCGCTCAGGTCCGAGATCCGGATTGCCGCGCGACGCCGGCGTCACTGCCGCGGAACCTCCCGGTCCGGCGATCGCCGTGAAGAATGGAACCGCCGAATAGGGAAGCGGGGCCTGTCCCGTTTGACCGTACGCGGACCGGAGCTTCAGGGAGGATACGTATGGCACATGGAAGAAGGGCTCCTCGCTTACCACCCAGGATGCGCTGACCTTCGGGTAGTACACTCTCTTGAAGTTCGAGCCGAAAGAGCTGTTGTTGTCTGACCGCACGCCTCCGGTGAGGAAGAGCCGATCGCGGAAGCCGAGCTGCTCCTGTGCGTATACACCGACGGTGTTGTTCTCGACGCTCGTCTCCGAGCCGGTGCGCTGCGCCGTCGTCGACGAGAGCGCGGTCAGGCCGGGACCCGGGAAATCCTGTCCGTACGCGCTGATGTACTTGGTGTTATGGCGGAAGAAGTCAGCGCCGAAGGAAGTCGCCTGCGAAAGTCCCAGCACAGAGCTCTTGAGCGTGCCGCCGTACGTCAGGCTCGAGAGCGAATTGTTTCGCGTGGACACGGCCTTGTAGCCCGAGTCCGCGTCGGTCCCGAAGAAGTAGGACATGTTGGGACCGGTGTGCACGGCGGACAGCTCCTCGTTGTCCTCCAGACCCTGATCGGTTCCGAGTGTGATGTGTTGCGTAAACCAGCTGGTGGGGTCGTGCGTCACCTGAACGCTGCCGGTAAAACGGCCAATGTCCTGGTACATCTGATACTGTTCGTAATAGGCTGACGGCACAGCGCTGTAAAAGCCATTGTACGGCAGTGGAACGCCCTGATGGTCAGTAAGATTGGTCGGGGTCGCGTAGTACGTCGTCCACGTCGTTCCACCGTACCCTGCCTCGGTGGCGAGATCGGTGCGGCCGGTGACGTACCCGAGATTCGCATCGATGTGCAGCTTGTCGCTCGGGAAAAGCGAAAGATTCGTCCGTCCGCCGTACGTCTTGAGCAGATTGGTAGGCGTGACGCCACCGTTCTTCGTGAAGTTACCGCTCAGTCTGTATCGGAACAGCGAGGATCCACCGCCAAGCCCAATGTCGTACGACTGCATGTGTCCGGTCTCGAAGATCGGGTGCCCCGCGTCAGACTCCCGCTTGGCGATATTGAGCGAAACGATCTGCCCGGTAACCGGGTCGGGTCCGTAGTTGGTGAATAGTCTCTCCGCCTGATTCGCGAATTCGTTGGTTCCATTCCGGATGGCCATATCCCAGATCGGCTTACCCTGCGCGCCCTTCTTGGTGATGATCTGAATCACTCCATTCGATGCTTCGGTGCCGTACAGTGTCGCCGCGGCTGGACCCTTCACGATCTCGATGCTCTCGATGTCGTCGGGGTTGAAGTCGTTCCAGCGCGTCGTCGTGCTCGCACCGAACGACTGGTTGGCGGGGCCAGTCCCCTGCGCATTGTCAACACGTATACCGTCTACGTAGATGAGCGGCTGGTTGGAAAGCGCGAAGCTCGAGACTCCGCGAATCGTGACGGTCGCTCCCGAGCCGATGACTCCGGAGTTCTGCAGAATAGTCACGCCGGCCGCTCGGCCGTTGATCAGATTCTGCACGTTGTTGATCGGCGCTTTCTCGGTAATGGTCGACGCGTCGATCTGGGCGATGTCCACGCCGAGCGCGCGCTTGGAGGTGATGCCGGGTTGTCCGGTCACAACCACGGCATCGAGAGTCACACTGGTCGGCTCGAGACTCACACGAGTGTCTGTCGATCCAACCGATACGGTTGCTGTCGTCATGCGGAATCCGAGTCGCCGGATCTCGAGCGTTGCCGTGAGGCCCGTGATGCCGGTGATGCGGAAGTGCCCATTTACATCGGTCTGGGTGCCAAGCTGTGTCCCGCGCACGGTAATCTGTGCGTTCCGCAACGGTGCCTGGGCGCGGTCGACGACAACCCCAGAGACAGTGCCCTGTTGGGCGTGAACTGGCGATATCGCGACAAACAGCAGTGGAATAATCACGGCTAAAGCCCTGGTGAGCTTGCGAATTCCCCCGGTATCGGGGGTCGCACAAACGTGTGCTATCACTGGCGAAAACAACGGTGGGTGCATGCTCGAACTCCTCGTCAGAGTGAACAACGGCGAACAGCGTCGCTATGTAGCGGGGAAGAAAAAAAGTACGGATGTCTCAGGGGTCTCGCAAGAGAAAACGAAGAAAGCCCTCGAAGCTCGATCGAGCTTCGACCCGCTGGCGCACGAGCGATCAGAAGCTGCGGTGGTGTGCGTCAGCCATGTGGGCGAGCGAACGGCAATTCCGCCGTGTGAAGAACCACCGGCATCTGCGCTTGCTCACACTGAACCGCTCCGGGATTGCCGGAGACTCAGTTATGGAGTTGACCCGATTCTAGGCAGACAAACGGGCCCATAGGCGCGGCCGGCGAAGGAGAAGCGGCGTGCGGAATACGACCACTGCTTTTCGGTCACCTGCGTGTGCCTCACCAGCGATCCGACGTCAATCCATCGGCCTCACCAGCGGTCCGACGGGATCGCTCTTACGACGCGAACGTCGCGACCACGCTGCCTTGCATCCCTGGCCTCACCAGCGGTCCGACGGGATCGCTCTTACGACAAGAATGAATCGATG
>Ga0208080_1000061_pt1 | contig 50566 bp, 50 predicted proteins | sample NGESurdeep092012_3_FD_184476 | JGI IMG/M metagenome (GOLD analysis project Ga0208080, IMG submission 184476) | Arctic peat soil microbial communities from Barrow, Alaska - NGEE Surface sample 210-3 deep-092012 (SPAdes) | ecosystem: Environmental > Terrestrial > Soil > Wetlands > Peat ...
TCTCTGCTTTGACAGAGTCCGAGGTGGTCTCTCCTTGCATCCTAATTACCCTCCGATTGCTAAAATTTGCCTATGTGTTCGATTATATCTCATACTATAACAGCCTCCGACCTTTTTGGAACACAATACCGTATTAATAACATGAGCAAAAACTGTCACGCATGACGCACGTTTCACCCTTCACCCAACAGGATAATGCGATCCTTGACCGAATCCTCGAATCACGGCGTTCAGTGAGGTCGTTCGCGCCAGATATTCCGCCAAAAGAGGATATTATGAAAATTATACGGGCGGGATTGCTGGCTCCCTATGCGGCGCAGGCTGTTGCAGGACAGGATTTCCGTCGATTCTTCGTGTTCCAAGCGGGGAGCCCTCAGCTTGCACACGTAGCGGCGCTTGGGAAGCGGCAGGTGAAGCGCATGGCGGAACAGCTGCGCGATGACCTGGCGGCTAATCCTTCGGAAGACCAAGCCCCGGGGTTTGTAAAAAGACTGGAGCGACTCGCAGAGACGGGTGTGCCAGGCATAGGCACCGCCCCCTACTACATCGTCGTGGCAGAACGGAGAGGCATCCCGCCTGTCGAGCAACAATCACTCGCTCACTGTCTGGAGAACATGTGGCTGAAGGCAACCGCTCTGGGGCTGGGATTTCAGCTCGTGTCAGCGACTGCTCAGATGGGACAGGATAGGGAGTTCTGTTCTGTGCTAGACATACCTCACGGCGAATTTGGAACCAACGGATGTGCAATTGGCTATCCAATGAAGCGCCTTCCGCCTGTTGACCGTCCCGATGCCCGCGAAGTTACCAAATGGATCGACTAACTTTAGGCGATAGCCACATTAGGGCCGCTAATCGTCCAGTAATTTATGCAACAAGCTCTACGTCTCGCCAGTATCGCATGTATGTGTCGTAGACGTCCTCGGGAAGTGGGTGCTTGTAATGCCCCCAGTCAACACCTGTCATACCATGCGCTAAGACGTACTTGCGGTTCGTCGCATCCCAGCCGATTATATCTCCAAATTGTTCAGCGAACTTGCGGAAGTCGCTTAACCACATACGCGCCTTGCTTGGATCACGAACGCGCATAAGCGGGATTTTCTGTCGTTCTATCCAGTTTTGAAACTCGAGCACCTAGAATTGTAGCATATTCGCGTATAGCTTTCAGCAATTCAAAGTTCTCGCCCTAGACAGTCCTCTTGTCCTTTGAGTCTGCTGGGTCTGCATTACTGCATTGAACGGCATCTTCGACCCATTTAACCGTGCTTTGCTAGGCAGCGCCGCGATCCCACTTCTGCTCGACTGGGCCGCCCTTATCGGTTTTAGCGTTGTCTTTGTGCTGTTCGCCCTCACGTTTCACCGGCGCAATCTGATGAAAGGCCTGTGATTGTTCCAAATTGTTTATTCGACGCTACGCAAGCGACTGCTGACGATCGATCCCTTCGAGCTCGTTCGTCGTCGAGGCCGTTAACAAAGCGGGCAAGTGTTATTACGTCAGCCAGGGATTACTACATATGGTCACCCATGTCGCGCTGTATACGCTTGTTCACAAAGGCCTCCGAGCCCGACTCTTCAAGGTATCCACCAAAGCGGGAACCCTAGACTATGCCGATCAAGCGGCACGAGACGCGTTCTACAATGAGTGTAAAGCGGTCGGGACGCAGATGCGCCTCCATCACGATTGGGAAGAGCGCGCCATCCATCCGTTGCTGGCCGATGAGGTTCCTGGCTGTGCTGAGCATCTTGAGGAGGAGCATCGCATGGCACATCATCGCTTTGACAGCCTCATGACTCATTTGGACAAGACGCGCAAGCAGCCGGAGACTGAGAAACAGCGAGCACTTGGTCTCGAGTTTTATCTCGCGCTGAATCGCTTCATCACCTTTTTCTTACAGCACCTCAACGAAGAGGAGGAGCGCGTCCAGCCCGCCTTGTGGAACCTCAGCACGACCCAAGAGCTCATCGACGTCCTCCAGAAGGCTATCAACACGACGCCTGAACAGGTGAAGGCAAACCTTGTGATGATTATCGCCGCCGTCAACATTGAAGAGCTCACGCCCCTCTTTTCTCATATGAAGGAAAGCATGCCTGCCGCCTCGTTCCAGAATGCGATTAATCTTGCCGAGCGCATTCTCAACGCACGGGAGTGGGAAATGCTGAAATCGCGAATGGGGATTGGATAGAAGTAAGAGGAGGCACCGTTTGTATGGACATTGCCGATTACGCCCACGTAAACGCATTGGGAACGTAATCCTGAGTCATAATTAGATTTCAATTCGACATCCTAAAGGATCTAGCAGCTAAAACTAGTTTATGCTAGTTGTCGATCGATCATTAAAAGCACGACCAATCTATGGCTTTGGACGTTATCGGTAGCGATCTACCCACAGCTAAATCTCGCTTCACCACGCAAAAGCAGGTTACCACTACCCAACTATCCGGCTACCGCACACGTTCTCGAGACTTGCCGGCCTATCCACGCGAATCTATCAGACTATATACGACTGATCACTGGTCTTTCTTACAGTGGTGTCACCCACTGAAAATGCTTCAAAACCTACGAATCCTCCATCTTCACACGACGGGATATAGAGATTGGCCGCCAGCTGTGATCGTCTCAGACGCAGGGGGGTCATCTCATTATGCCGACGGCGTATCCATCTACCATTCATTCTGTATGTGAGCGTTGAAGTGCAGCTAGTGCAGTTAGAAGATAACACCCATCCATATGAAAAAGCACGGCTGATATTGCAGGGACAGAAAATATTAAAATAAGCACCACCTTGGGCATTTACCATGAAAGCACTAATTGTCTATGCCTCAGTTCACCACCAGAACACGGAAAAAGTAGCAAAGGTGATGGCAGAAGAGCTGGGGGCGGACCTTGTCCCTATCGGTCAGGCGCAACCTAGCACCCTCACGGCGTATGACCTGATCGGATTCGGATCAGGGGTTTATGGCAAGAAGTTCCACAAAACCCTCATCCAGTTTGTGGAGGCGCTCCCGGCCGTCACGGGAAAACGGGCTTTTATCTTCTCTACCAGTGGTGGGGGGGAAATACAGACTCATGCTGCTCCGAAAAAGCTGCTGATGAATCGAGGATTCTCCATCGTGGGTGATTTTTCCTGCAAGGGATGGACCACCTGGGGGCCTTTAAAACTTTTCGGGGGGACTAATAAAGGAAGGCCAAATGAGGAAGATCTGGAGGAAGCACGGGTATTTGCACGGGGATTGAAAGAAAAATATATATGATTGCGTTTCGGGGACTAAATTATTTCTAAGATTCGTACGTAGCCGTGGCTCTATAGGTAGGGAGTCCAGACGTGTCTATTTTATTCATATCTGATGTGCACGCTGACATACGATCGCTCGAGGCAATCCTTTCAATTATTGCTGACAGGCGATTTAAAGGGAAGCACTCAGAAGTGGAGCTGATCCTTAACCTCGGAGACATAGTCGAGCGTGGGTATCATCCAGGAGAGGTCATTGATAAGTTGCGAGAGCTTGAAAAGACGGCCCCGGTCATCTCATTACGCGGGAATCACGATGAAGCGATGCTTTTAGGTCGTCCAGTCTCTGGCAGCGACTCAAGTAGCAGACAAGCGCACGCAAACTCGGACGCCTACGCATCGTTTCTTAAAAATCTTCCCGATTGCTACCTCAACGAAGATGGCCGCATTCTGGCCGTTCACGGAGGCCCGATCGATCCGCACAAGCTTGGCGACGATTGGCTTTATCACCGATCTTGGCAACGCATCTCGTCAAGATCGTATTTAGATGCGAGCGGGTATCACTACACGCCACTAGAGGCGTTCGAATTCGTGAAACAAAATTATGGAGATGGATACATCATCCTCTGTGGGCACGACCACGAAGCAGCAGCGTACTCCGACAGGCAGGGCAGCCTGCTTGAGATGATGCGCGTTGAGCGGAGCCGATATGCCGGACACGAAGTGACCTTGAGGTGGATCGCACGAGATCCGCGTGCAAGCTATCTTGTGCGCGTCGGGATTGCAGGGCTCGAAGGTTACCACCATTCTGGGCTCGAACGGTCACATTTCGGACTAATCTCGCGCCGCAACTCGAGGGAGCGAATCGAATTATTCAGCTTCGCATCAGCATAACAAGCTTGGCGATTTGGCCCTTTACTTCCTTACCCTCATAGTACGCTGTCTTTTTTGCCATCTCTCAGGGCGAGGGGACTGCACCCAGCTGCTGCAGCACGCCAAGGGCGTCAAAGTTGAGCCACATTTCTGTAATCGTCCCGTTGACGACCGTGTCTATGCCAATACCCGTATAGGTTACGTGCTTTCCCGTGGCCGGCATACCCATAAGCTCACCCTGATGTGTGCCGCGAAACGTCAGTTTCACGCCAATTTCACACCGGAGCCTTTATCGTATATTCTGACACTTTCTCCTGCGTCTAAGAACCTTGCAAGAGGCAAATATCGAGGTAAAAAACGTGGCTGAATGGATTGAAGAGCTAGATGAATTCTTTAAGAGGCAGAGAGAAGCTTCTCTTCTTGACGAAGAAATAAAAGAAAGTTTGGCGCCGATTGCTGAGGAGTTCCACACGTCAGTAGTCCGGCCTGCTTTTAGAGAACTGAAACAGGGGTTAGAGGAGCTCGGAAAAAGAGTAGAATGTACGCATAGCGCTGGCGCTGCCATGGACTCTATTAGGGTATTCGGCGAAGGCGATGCTGAAGAGATAACCTACACAATCACTGCAGAAGTGAGCGATAGAGGCATAACTGTTTTGCAACACAGTAGGTTTACCAGCAAAAGAGACTGGAAGCAGTACAACTTTCAATCTAGTCTCAAACCGCCAACCGGGTTGATGAGCGCTTCGGAAATCAAAGGACTCAAAAAGGAGTATATCATCGAACATTTTTTGGAAGCATACAAAGAGGCAATAGGCTACGTAAAGTGAATACCTATTCGCTGCTCATATTCCAGTTACTCATCAGTTTTCCTTTTGGGCGTTAACGCCTTGTTAATTGTGTCTTTTATTTCTGTATGTTCGAAATAAACACAAGAATGGCTTATGTCTTCGCATTCTTGCGCAGGTTAGCGGTCCCTTATCCTATCTTAAAATGACTTCGTAAAGTTGTCGTTATCATCATTTTGGGAAATTAAAACTAGTATAACCCATCGTAAGATCGTGCAAGAATCGTTCATACACAGCATATATTGATTTTCTTTCTGATTCTGATACTTCAAGAGTGATAGTCGGACCGTCACGGCTGCCTATCGCCAAAAGTCCGCATTTTTTCACAATGTTATCTAAATTCTCTGTTGGCAGATTGTATTTTCCGACCCAAATAACGAACTGCTCAAGTTTTTTTAACGCCTTACGCTCGTCATCACTGACGGTTAGCCCACAAAGCTTGCAACACGTCTTGTATAGAGTTGCGAGTTTGTGCCCCATATTTACTACTTCCTTGAAACTCCACCCATTTGCCCTTAAAACGCCCTTGAGGAGGTTCTCTATCGCCACTCCCATCAAAAATGTATCAAAGCCATCAAGCGGTACTGGCCTGTCCTTAAAATGCACGTAACTCTCACTAGTGAAATCCCTCGAAGCTGCCTCTTTTTCAATAAAGGGGCGATTAAGCTTTTCTAATCTCTTAAACTGTCGAGCTGAGCCTATCCATAATTGGGGGGAGTCGATGATTGCCATCAGACCATCCGGCGGTCTGTTATGCGTCGCTTTTTTAGCCATTTTTCCCACCATTCTTATCTTGTGATGTTTGACAAAGCGTACCTCATTATTTCTTTTTTCGATTTCCTTTGATTATAGGGCTTGAATTTTAAGTAACTGCACATCTTATGGGTCTGACGGCATGAAAAGTACTTTGCAGAACCTATAAAGCGCATCTTTTGTGTATATAGCGTGAGGTGAGTTGCATGTTGTCAACCACTCCTGTAGATCTAAACAAAGTTGATAAGAAAAACATTGATAAAGAACTCTTGCGAGTGAGCATTATTGGAGAGCTTGATACGATCAATCTGTACGAACAGGTGGCTGCTCTGACGCAAAACGAAGCGATTCGAGCTCAAATATTAGACATTGCCAAAGAAGAAAAAACCCACATTGGTGAGCTCCAAACTCTTCTTTTGCAGCTAGATCAAGAACAAGCCGGTGAGCTGGAGCACGGTAAACGAGAAGTTGAAGAGTTGGCTGGCAAATAGCTAAGTTCTATAGGGGCTGCTGCAATCTTCAGCAGACCTACTCATTTTTTTTCTTCGCCAAAAAAATTTGCTATCACAAATGATGAGGTTGCGCTGATAAGGATCGCCCAACTGCAAGAAGGTGCTGAAAGTGGAAGAAAAAGAAAGGGGGTTGTAAAGCCCTTCACGCAGTTTGCAACGCCTGTAATTGGCCCCTTAACTATCAGCACGGTATACTGTAAAAAATACAACCGCAGCTTTTAAATTAAAAAAAAATGCAGAAAAAGAGTAGGAATTACAAGGAAAAATAGGAACTTTTGCCATGGATGAAACACAATATCTAAGACTTCGTCAGAAATACGGCGAATATTCTAGTTGGGCTATTTGGAATCACGAAGATGAAGCCGATCCAAAGATAATTGACTCGCACATCGAGGAACTGAACGCAAAACACGTATTCATCGCATACAATGCATCTGGGGATTATGTGCGAGAAGCGCCTTGGGCCAACTTTAGGGGTCGGAAGCACGACCGGAAACTCAAGTTTGCCTGTAATGACACAGCTCTTCGTGGATCGTATCTAACCTACCTGTTCAAGGGCATTAAGGAAGTGAATTCAAAAAACGTTCGTAACTATTTGACGCCTGAGGTGGTGAACGAAAATGTTTCTCTCTTTCTAGAAGAGATCTCAGACATTGGCACCACAAAGAAGACGGTCAACGTAATTCTAGGCGTTCGCAATTCCGAGGTTGGGAAACAGTTCAGGGCACATTTCTTGGACAAATGGGGAGGTGTTCATGTCAAGTATTACACTCACTATTCTAACTATAGCTTAACTGATGAAAAATGGGTGACGGGACTCTGGAAAAAACTTGGAATCAAGGCTAACTACGAAACGATACGCCAAAAATACAAATGATGCGTAACGGAATGAAGTGTGCCGTTCAACCTCTCTGCATCTCCTAGCTGGTTATTTTTTTTTAGATTTCTTTTATTTTTTAGGCCCGTTCAGAAGCGTGGTGGCATAAACACTTGGTATGGCTCAAAAAGCCCCTGAACTGCACTGCTGCACATCGCACCGATTATGCGTGCTTGGAGTTACACCGTACAAAAAAGAGCAGGTGACTTCGCTCGGCGCAATTAGAGTACAGAGGCGTCCCAACTACTTATTCGCCTTTTCGAGAAGCGCTATAACTACGTCGTCTTGGGTCTGGACTTTTTTCATCTGAGCGCTAAATTTTGCACGGTACTCCTCGAAATCAGCGTGGGTCTTCTTGCTCACACTAATCGTCGCTCTGTCATCGCGTTTCATCTAAGGTTCATACGTTTCATAACTAATAAATAGTTGCGGGTTTCTACCACGAATGGAGATAAATCATGATGGCGACCAACACAAGACATTCGGCAGATGACAACCCGCCGGTGCGCGAGATTCATTGCAGCAAAATCTTTGCTCATCACGCCAAAACCGGATATAACTATCCGACAATACACCTCCCATTCGCGTTCTCGGGGCTTATAGGACTGCGAACACGCATCTATCAGACGATGCACGAAGGAGCGTTAGCTTTTCTCGTGGTCGTTTTGCCTTCAGGCCCAAAATCAGAAAACGCAGCAGAAAGCTCAGAAAAGCGCGTAGATTCGTTACGAAAGCTGCAGTCCAACTAATTGGTCCAGTTGTTTGAGGAACTCTATTTCAGTTCCTTCAGGAATCGTTGCTCCAGCGGCAATATCATGGCCTCCGCCCACCCCTCCAACTGTATTAGCAGCGTCGCTCATAGCTCTTGCTAAGTTTAAGCGGCGTTTAACAAGAGTCTGGGTGCCTCGTGCAGACGCTTTAACTCCCGCATCACAGTTTGCCAAACCGATAATCGGTAGGTGCCTATTTACGCCATCTAAATTCTTGCACATTCCGGCGATGATCCCAACGATCGTTTCGAGTATATTGTCTCCCGCGTGAAAGTACTGCAAGTTAGAAAGCGTTGTCACGCCTGTTTGCTTAACGTAGTTGAGGCCTCGCACTAAGTTCTCTCGGTGCATCAATAGAAGTTCGTTGGCTTTTCGGTAACTACTTTCTCGATCACCCATGCAAACGGCAACACCGATCTTTTCGAAGCCATATCGTGCAGTAGCGTTGAGGAGTGTGGAATACTCCGAAGCGTCTCGGAGGGCGGTCCCGCGTTCTTCTTTAAGTAGAGTGTAGACTTCGCCAATAAGACTCTGGGTTATTTCAGGGGGCATGCCTTGCGCTAAGCATCGTTGGATTAGGGCAGATATTATCGTACGCCTTTCAACGCTGCTAAGGTCGATCCACTTCTTCCATTTCCCTTCTTCTTGAAGCTTAACATTCAATGAAGTTAAGAATCCCAAAATTTGTTCGCTGTTTCCTGTAAATCCGGGAATATAGGGATTTGAACTATATTCGAGGAGCTTATGAAGGGGTCGTGTTTGTTTGCCAAAAGCCTGCAAATCCTTTTCGACTGCCACAATAGAGTGTTTTTCAGCTTCGTCGAGGATAAGTCTGTTAACTCCGCAAAGTCGTCCTTCTCTAACGTGCTGGAGGTCACCAACGGCACCGACGACAGCCAAATCCGAAAGCTGAGCATTCTGTCCTAGGGCCCTTGCAATCAAGTACGTAGCCCCGGCTCCACTCAAGTCGGTAGCGCCATTGAAACCGAATAGATGTGGGTTCAGGTGAAGCGCAGTGTCAGAGCTTCCGGCTGGCTGGTGATGATCTGCGATTACGCACAGCGGCCCTAGGTCGTCTATCAAATCAAGGCTTCCGCTTCCTAAGTCAGTGAATATCACGGCCTCCGCGCTTGAGACTTCATGAAAAACTGAAGGGTCTAGTTTCTTAACGATCTTAATTTCGTATCCTTTTTCAATTCTGTCCAGCGCACAGCCGATTATTGCAGCGGACGCAAGCCCATCTGCGTCAACGTGAGAGACGATTAATACTTCGTCTTGCTTCTCAAGCGCTTGCGCACACTCTCGCGCACGTTTTAAGAGTTGCTCCATCAAAACACTCACTATAAGACGTTGATCTAAAATAATAACGCGAATACGAATTATTGGTCTTTATTTACTATTTGTTAGGAAGCGCTATAAAGCTTGCTTGATTTGCGTTTAAAACCCTTAGGGATCGGGGTGCAAGAAAAATTCTGCTCGTTTTACATAACATTATAATTCTCGTAAAGTTGCTAAAACTTGACTGACCAAAAATGCTAAGAAGTCATGCTAGACGACTTTGAGTTTTTGAGACAAAAGAACGGTGTGAACGAACGCTGTATGTAAAGAGCTTCCAATCGAAGGAACCTCACAATTTTCAAGAACGTTTTTTTTGCGGTCTGAATCTCTTTTTTCCTAAAGTCAGGCCCCAGGCTATGCATCCGAGACCAAGAATGAGAAGTATAGTGGTGATGTCACTTGGTGTGTTGAACACATATGGGAGCAGCGCTATGGCGCACAAACCTACACCCATTAGCATGAAAAGATGTCCGACATTGTCGTCTACTTTCAGCAGATATATCGATAAAAATGCTGCTAAAATAGGGAGAGCCACCAATGCTGCCAGATTTCCATCGATCATTCTTGCGTTTTGTACGACATAAGCAAACTAGCTGGTTGTACTTTAGCCACCTTTTTGAATGATTTGTTCACAGCTTCGGCTTAGCCCTTTTCTCTTCTGTCCTCACTCAACTACTGTAAGGTTTCAGTAAGTTTTATTTTCTGAGTCCTTAGTGTGACAAGTCCTCTACTTCTCTTTTACCATGCTCTAGCTCATCCACTTGCTCCTGATCGAGCTGTAAGAGAAGCGCTTGGAATTCACCAACGTGGGTTTTTTCCTCCTTGGCAATGTCCAACAGCGTCGCAAGTATCGATTCGTTTTCTGTCATTGCGGCCATCTGTTCGTACAGATTAATTGCATCAAGCTCTGCAATAATACCTGCTCTTAGTATTTCTTTATCAATATTTTTTTTGTCAATCTCATCTAGGTCTATAGGAATGGTTGATAGCATGTGAGTAACCTCGCACTCTATACGCTCCGATACGGTAAAACTTTTCTATACACGTTGACTTGTAAAATAAGTTGCTTCGTATGGCGCTGCGAGCAAGCTACAAATTTTGAGAAACGAGCGCCAGTTGCTCAGGCAAAAAGCAGCCACCACAAGATTTATTTCAAACCTGAGCTATGGACGTGCTAATGAACTTTTTACGTGCAGTCTTTTTAGTTCTAATAGTAACTGGTTTGACTCTTGCATGCTCAGGCTGCACCGTCAAGATAGAAAATCTTGGAAAAAATAATGTGTCACAAGGCGGCACCAAACAACTTAACGTGCCAGAATACCCAAATTCCAACAGAACTTCGTACTCCAATATCCCTCTAGTTGGGCAAGTTATCACCTATCAAACAAATGATACCTCCCAACAGGTTCTTGAATTTTACAAAACTCAAATGCAAGATCGAGGATATAACGTAAGTAGAAGCTTCACCAGCACGAACGAAACTGGGGGTTTGGTCATATTTGCAAAGGGACAAGATACTGTGTGGGTCACAGTCGGACAGAATCAAGGTGCAACGAATATCGCCGTCCGAACTTCACCTCAGTCCTGAGATGCTGGCTCATCTTGGCTTTATGTCGTCTCAACGCCGGTTTTATCGTTTACTAGCGCAGTTTCTCCATAGCTAATTCGAGCGATAGGGCGACATCAATCCCTTTTTAGGTACATCACCAGGATCTTGCGTGAGACAAAGGATGTATGAACTTGACTGACGGCAATCATAAAAGTTTGGTAGAACCGCAACCTGTTTTTAATGAACCCGCGCTGACCCTTGGCAATACGCTCGTTTTGGCTGATCTGCATATCGGAATTGAGCAAGAGCTTTCGCTAAGTGGCATACATATTCCATCACAAATAGACCGACGCATTGAACGGGTCTTTCGTTTCTTGAGCAAGGTTAAAGCGCGGCGAGTTGTGCTTTTAGGAGATATAAAGCATTGCGTCTCAAAAACCTCGCCGTTGGAGCGACACGACGTCCCGCATTTTCTGCGATCATTAGCTGAATGCGTGCCGGTTGACATACTTCCGGGCAACCACGACGGTGGTATCGAATATCTAATACCTCGTGACACACGCTTTGGAATCGAAATTCACCAGTCAAAAGGCTGTAGCATTAACAACGTAGCGTTCGTACACGGTCATACGTGGCCTTCGATAAAGTTTTTAGGCTGTGATTATGTAATCGTTGGGCACAACCATCCTGTCGTTCGCTTAGCTGACCCGCTCGGCTACGTAAGTATAAAGCCTGTTTGGATTCGCACCCGTTTTGATGAGGGCGTGTTAAGAAAACGATTTCCAGAAATTGGTGTATTTAACAACCCGCGCGTCATCATCATGCCTGCTTTCAATGAGCTAGTAGGGGGTATTTCATTTAACGAAGCGTCTTATGAAACGTTGCTAGGGCCACTTTTTGCCAATCGTGCCGTATTGCTCGAAAAAGCGCAAGCATACCTTCTAGATGGCACATTCCTCGGAACGGTAGAACAGCTAAGAGAACTAGCGCCAGATAGCTATAGAGCACGAAAGTCCCCATCACGACGAAAAAGCAAAAAAAATTGATCATCATCTGGCGAACAAGCTTTTTAAATCGCTATCATTCAGAGCAGCTGTCTAAGCACAAGGAAACTCGCAAACTGTAAGTAGCTTAAAAGCTAACACGAGGCTACAGGCTCTCCCTTATGGCAGTAGAGTGGTTCTATTTTGCATTGCTGTCGTCAGTACTTATTTCTGGCGTAAACATCATTGACAAGATCCTGATTTCCGACTATAAGATACCACCGCTAGTCTATGTGCTAGTGATAAGTGCCACAAGCCTCATGCCGCTAGTAACACTTGTCTTCTTTCATATAACGCCGTTACCGCTAGGAATACTCGCGTTCACAATTCTTGTCGGCTTCATCCGCATCTACTACACCCTGCCTTATTTCAAGGCACTTATGGTTGAAGAGGTGTCAAGAGTTATCCCCCTTCTTCAGCTGACTCCCGTATTCGTATTGATCCTCTCTAGCTTGGTCCTGCACGAAGCACTTAGACCACAGGAATACGTTGCATTCGGCTTGTTAGTTCTTGGAGGGACGCTGTTCGCGATTAGACTAACCTCGGGAATTCGCATCTCCCTAGCTTTTTATCTGATGATCCTCTCGTCGTTCTTGTTGGCGCTGTACAGCGTCGCTTTGAAATACTTGTTTTCGGTGCAGGACTTTTACACCATCTTCATTTGGGTGCAAATCGCAGGGTTCATAACCTTCTTTCAGTTTATCCCATTTAAGCCCTTTAGGAGTTCACTTATCACGACATATAAGATAACAAGCAGGCAAATTGGCGTTATACTCATTGCTGAGCAGGCAGTAGCGTACGTCTCTGTGTTCGCCTACAACTATGCCATTGCGCACGGCCCTATTACACTGATAAGCTCTGTCGGCGCGACACAGCCGCTCTTCGTGTTATTATTCGCGACAATTCTATCCTATCGATTTCCTCGGGTGCTGAGGGAGGAACTTACGCGGATGGATATCGCCTTGAAGGTACTCGGGCTTATTGTTATCTTTGCAGGAACGTATCTTATCCAGTTTTTCGGGTCTTCTGCAATTTGATGGCGTTCGGACTCCACAAAACATCGTCCAGATCTCGTAGCTTCTTGGCGTTTGTTTGACATTCACATATTAAAAAAAAATTCAGAAGGGTTTAGCCACACTATTCTCGTAGCGTGTTTTGCGTTTTTTTTCTGAGGCGGTAATCCTATTATCTCTGCTTTCACACGTTGACCTATGAGCGTATCGTATCGTTCTTCGTTGTTTTCCGTGAAAACAATTGGTGTGGTGTAACCCCTCTTAAATGAGTTGCAGCGGCCCCCCGCTTACGAACTCAAGAATCCTATTTTTATTACGAAAAACACCGTGTTTTTAAAGACCGATATATTAATATTGAGGAAAAAGAATTTGAATATAACCTCTCGTACTTATTTTTTGACGTATTCGAGGGTTACATAAACCAGGTAATGGTTGTGAAAAAATGGCTAAGGAAATAAATTTTGGCATAGAGTTTGTCCCTAATATGCCGCCGAATCAGTGTGCGGATAGGGTAAAGTTAGCGGAAGACAACGGCTTCAAGTACGCGTGGATTACTGACCACTATAACAACCGAAATGTCTATCCAATGCTCACACTCATATCACTAAAGACATCGACCATACGCCCCGGCACGGGCATTACGAATCCCTTCACGCGAAACCCATTGTTAACGGCTAATGCGATAGCGACGATTGACGAAGTGTCAGGTGGGCGTGTCAACTTGGGCATGGGTCCCGGCGACAAAGCGACATTTGACAAAATGGGATTCGGCTTCCCGGCGCCCGCAATCTGGAGCGGCGACTGGAGCATCAAGAAGCCCCTGAGTGCAATTAAAGAGGCCAAACAAGTCGTCTACAAGCTGCTAGGCGGTGAAAACGTTGATTTTGCTGGTGAGACGTTAAAAGTTACCGGTGCAAAGCTTGACTTTACTGGCCCGCAAAAGGACAAGGTGCCCTTTTACATGGGCGCGCAAGGTCCTGGCATGCTTAAAACTGCTGGAGAAATTGCTGACGGAGTGCTTATCAACGCGTCCAATGAGAAAGACTACGTAGCGGCGATGCCACACATCAAAGAGGGAGTTGGATCGAGTGGAAGGTCTATGAGCGACTTCGACGTGGGTGCATACACGGCGTTTTCTATCGGGCCTGATTTGGCGAAGGCACGCAAATCAGCCAAAATGGTTGCTGCGTTTATTACGATGGGCTCTCCGCCGCCTGTGCTCGAGCGACACGGTATCCCGCTCGCAACGGCTAAAGCCATCGGTGACGCTATCGGCGCTGGTAAATGGGGAGATGTCGGGCCGTTAGTGGATGACAACATGATCGACGCATTCGTCATAGCGGGCGACGCAGATACCTGCAACAAGAAGATCGACGCGTTGCTCGACACTGGAGTGACGCAGGTTATAATTGGCAGCCCAACAGGTCCGGACGTTGAAGCGGCAATAAATATTTGCGGAAAGGACGTTATCCCGTCGTTCGCGGGACGCTGTTAGTCGAGAGAACAGGTCAAAAGTCTATCAACCCCAACTTGCCTTTGAGGCAAATCGGGGATTCCTTTTCTTTTTTTGGATCAGATTATGGAGCTATGTCGAAGAGCGGAGATTGTCGCTCTAGTCGAATAATCCTTTTGTTCGTGAGTGATGAGTGTCGTAAAGGTATGCGAAGCGGAAGCTTCCCGTTGAACGTTACCAATGGTCGCTAGCAAAAGCCTCGAAAAATCTATTATTGCCTCACTACATCCCCGTGTGAAGGATGCTTACGTCAGCCGATTTGGCGCGCTTTCAGAAGTGCAGCGCTTGGCAATTCCAAGCGTTCTCAAGGGCAGAAACGTCCTTCTCATCGCTCCGACTGGAACGGGGAAGACAGAAGCAGCCATGCTCCCCGTGTTTAGCAATCTGCTAGAAGTCAAACAGCGAAACGGAATAATTATCCTGTATATAACTCCACTTAGGGCGCTTAACAGGGACATGCTGGCTAGGCTTGAATGGTGGAGTGAGAAGTTAGGATTCTCCATCGGCGTTCGACACGGTGATACGTCCAAATCTGAGCGGCGGAGACAGACTCTCGCCCCTCCTGACCTGCTGATTACGACCCCTGAAACTCTGCAAGCAATGCTCATGGGTCGACGGCTTCGAGAGAGTTTACAGTCCGTCAAGTTCGTTGTAATTGACGAAATCCACGACCTTGCAAGTTCTAAACGTGGGGCCCAGTTGAGTTTAGGCCTTGAGCGCTTGGCAGACTTAGTCGGAGAGTTTCAAAGGATAGGACTTTCTGCTACCGTTGGAAATCCACAAGAGATGGGCCACTTCCTTGCTGGAAATGGGCGGGCGGTCTCAGTTCTCGAGGTTCCTGCTGCAGGACTGTCGAATTTTGTTGTTATAACACCCGAAATCACAGGAGCGGATGAAGCTGAAGCCAAATTAAGGGAAATTGCGCCAGAACTCGTGAGTCACGTTCGCGCCCTTCGCAATATTGTGGACGCCCACAAATCAACACTCATTTTTGTTAACACACGGCAAGCAGCTGAGGCGCTTGGCTCTCTTTTTCGCGGTACTGACGTTGGGGTTCATCACGGATCTCTTTCGAAGGAGGCACGTATAGAGGCAGAGAACGAGTTCAAGGCCGGGAAAAAGAAGGGCCTAATCTGCACCTCTTCTATGGAGCTGGGGATAGATATCGGGGACGTCGAACATGTTGTTCAGTACAATTCACCGCGCGAAGTGACGAGACTGCTGCAACGTGTAGGCCGCGCTGGACATCGGATCGGAGAACTATCAGAGGGCACCATTATAGCCACCCACGTTGACGATATCATGGAGTCATGGGTGATAACGCGCCGAGCGCGGGAAAACGAGATTGAGCCTTTTTCAGTTAATTATCAAGCTTTAGACGTTCTGGCAAACCAGTTGTGTTTCTTAATTTTGCATGGGGCTGTAAAAGCTGGGAGGGCTTTGAGAATTATTAAAAAAGCCTACCCCTATCGAAACTTGACGTTGGACGAGTTCGTCGAGACGGTGAAGCTTCTGCAGCAACAATGGCTGTTAAGAGTTGAGCAAGAAGAAAGAGAGCCAAGCATAAAAAAGATGGGTAAAACGCGACGTTATTGCTACGAGAACCTCTCGATGATCCCCGATGAAAAAACCTTTGGTATTTATGATACGATAAATGGGAAGTGGATTGGGACTCTTGATGAGACATTTGTTATTGCTTTTGCTGAGCCCGGCGCCGTTTTTGTTACAAAAGGAGAGATGTGGAGGATTTTAGACATTGATGACGAGCGCGTTAAAGTAGAGCCGATAGATGGTTCTACAGGTGAAATTCCAAGCTGGGTGGGCGAGCAGATACCTGTGCCTTACGAAGTAGCTGCTGACGTGGGGAGGCTTAGGGAGCAAATAGCCAACGCTTCTAGCATCACTGAAAGCAGTCGCCTTCTGCAGGATTATCACGCAGATCCGTCTGCTGTGCGAAGTGTCGTTGATCTATTTACACGCCAAAAAGAATTCGCGATTCCAACCGACAAAAGACTTGTTGTTGAAGTCGACGGGAAAACGGCGCTCATTCACGCGTGCTTTGGTCATAAGATAAACGAGACGTTAGGCCGAGTTATCACTTCATTACTTGCCGCACGTTTGGGTGCGAGCGTAGCAATGGAGGTCAATCCGTATTGGATACAACTTGAGCTGCCTAACGTTGTGAGCGCGGAGCAAATTGCTGAACTGGTGCGACAACTGAAACCAGAATTTGTGAAGCCACTTATTGGGATAACGCTTAAAAACAGTATGCTGTTGAAGTGGAAGCTCGTGCATGTAGCCCGCAAGTTCGGCGTAATAGAGCGAGATGTAGAACACAAGTATCTAAATGTCAACAAACTTACAGAATTACTAAAAGATACCCCCGTTTACAAAGAAGCTTTAAACGACATAGCAAACAACAAGCTCGATTTTGAGCGCACGAGCGATCTGCTAAGGCGAATACAGAACGCTGAGATACAGGTAGTCACATCTAAATTAAGCCCCCTCAGCAGACAACGTCATTATGGCACTCGCGAGCTGCTAGTAACCGATAATCCCGATAGATCAATCCTCACGGCGCTCAAAAACAGAATTTTGAACGATCGCGTCATTCTTTTTTGTCTCACGTGTAAGAAATGGAAATCAAAAATTAAAGTAGCAAGCGTGCCTGAGGAGCCACAATGTCCCTTATGCAACTCAAAACTGATTGCCGCCTTAAAACCGTGGGAAGACGAAGAAGTTGTAGTCGTTAAGAAATCTGAAAATGTTAAGACGGCAGAAGAGAAAGCCCGGACAAAACGCGTTTATAGAAATGCCAATCTAGTGCTTTCACACGGGAAAAAAGGTGTTATCGCGTTAGCTTCTCGAGGACTTGGTCCTGAAGCGGCTTCGAGAGTTATAAGGAAGTCCCGCGTGGATGAGGAAGGATTTTACCGTGATATTTTGAGGCACGAGCGGCACTACACGCGGACACGTCGGTTCTGGAATAATTGAAATAATTGGCCACTAAAATATGTTTTAAGTTACTGGAACGATTGTGCTAAAGTCTCTTGCTTGAGCTATAATAGGGGGCTGGCATCTATACCGATAGAAAGACGTATTAGAGGAGTATACGTCAGTTAACGGCTCAAATTGGACCCCTCCATGAGAAATTGTAACATAGAATCGTATCTTTTTAAGCATTACCAGTCTGTCTTACAAGCATTGTAAGTTCGATAGGGTTTTCCTAAAGATGACAGATTTATATAACACATTCCCGATACGGTGAAACATGAGCGGTCTTACAGAAGCCTCGGATCTAACAAAGCAGCGATTCGACATCATTAAGGAACTGCAAGAGTTACGAGGGAGCGAGGTTATTTGCTATGTCACAGGGGATCGTCCTACGAATGCTAACATCCCCGGCATGAGTAGCCAAGTCTCACAAGATCACTTGCGTTTCGTTTACGATCATTTGGATCATTTGGGAGATATAGACCACTTAGACTTGTTTATATAAACTCGTGGTGGAGATGCTGATGTACCATGGCCACTAGTCAACTTTGTTCGAGAGTATGCGACGAAGTTCTCGGCGCTGGTACCTTACCATTGCCATAGCGCAGGAACTCTAATTTGTCTGGGGCAGACGAAATACTGATGGGGACTGGCGGCACGTTGAGTTCGGTAGACCCCACTACAGCGAATCAATTTAACCCTCGCGATCCCTTAAATCCAGCAATTCCTCTGGGAATTAGCGTCGAAAACGTTACTGCGTATATCGCTCTCGCCCGAAAAGCGGCGAAGATTAGTGAGCAAGATCATATTATTGATGTCTTTAACGAGCTCTCGAAGCAAGTGCATCCGCTCGCACTTGGAAATGTCTCTCGACAACATACGCGTATCCGCATGTTGGCTACTAATCTGCTCGAGAGTCATATGAAAGGTGAAAAAAACGAGGCTAAAGTTACACAAATCGTCGAGATAATGACCGAGAAACTCTACACACACACGTATTTCATTAACAGAGGTGAAGCGCGCAAGATAATTGGTCTGAACGTGCGCGACCCAGAGCGTAAAGTCGAGAAACTTATGTGGGCCCCATTTCAAAATTATGCTGCTGATATGCAGTTATACGAACCGTTTGATTTGAATATGTTCGTCGGCGATGAGACTTACAAAGAGGGCGTCGCTAAAGGAGCATTTATAGAAAGCTCTGGAATGACGGACGTGTGGGGATCCGTTTTTGCTGTGTTAAAAATAAAGCGGTTCCGCCAAATTTGCCAGTATCTATGTCACCAGAGCAGATTCAGGCGTTACAGGGCCTGCCCTTCAAGATTGACGTAAACATTTTGAAGATGGGGTGGGAACGCGCATTGCGATAGGAATGGAGATAAGGATCAGGGCACGTAGTATTTCCCATGAGCTGAATCAGCGATTTTTTTTAGAAATAAAAATAGAGCTTTGAAACCGCAGTTGTACCTATATGAGTTTCAAAGCGATGTAGCCGACAATTACGATAACTACTCCAATTATTAGTAAACCGACTACGGTTTGGATGACGATAGCGAAGATATTAAGCCAGCCACTGAACGCAAGCATCGGGAGTATTAGACTTCCTATCCACCAACCAAGTAGCAAAAACAGGATCAGTATAACAATTACTGCGACTATCAGCAATGCAGATATGAGTGAGTCCTTAAATGTCATTGCGCACCTCCCAATTCATTTGAAACCTCAGTAGAAAGGCCACCCCTTCGTTAGGCTCTTCTAGTCTAAAAACGTTTCCATATCAACAGCGCTGGTCGTTCATTGGCTTACTCGTTTATCTGTCATATCTTCTGTCTAATTAGAAAATGAAAAATTGATTACCATCATAGGCTCTAAGATCTATTTTCAACAAAATACAAGCATTGCGTTTGTTTTTCTGCTTCGTACAAAAAAACTGGTTTTTAGCAAAAAGCATGTAGTAAGCGAAGCTGAAACTGACTCCTCAATCATGTGCATTCAAAAGCGTTTTTTGTCGGTCTCTTTTTATTTCAGTAAGCAGAGGAAACTCTTTCCAAGGCTTCACTATACGCGATCAATGTCCTCAGAGAAAAGTGAATATTTGGATGCTTAAGTTGGAAATGCGAAGCACCTTCACCAGACGAGCTGCTTGCTGTAGCGAAACGCAACGCACCAGAGGGTTTATCTATAAGCATCCATCTATACTCATAAGTAGTTTCTGAGGTGATTTGATGTCGATCTTACAGACTGTCCCCCAACTGCCGAGTAACTTGCAGCTCTCTCAAAGCACAGGAGTTATTATAGCAATTGGGTTGGCTGTTTTGATAATAATCATTGCTGTTGCGTTAGTTATTAGAGCCCGCAGACGGAGTTCGACGGCACAGGAAGTTAGAACGTCCGTCGATCAGGAAGCCCTTAATACCGAAAGCTTTGAAGAGATAGCTGTCCCCAAAACAGAACCGACAGCGATACCGCTTTCGGAGGAATCCGAGAAGGACGTTGTTCACTCACCCACATCTGTCCTTACTGAGGATTTACATTTAGAGGAAAGGAAGGACGTACCAGCGCCGCAACTTCCTCATGATACGACCACAATAGTTAAGGGTAACGTTAATGTGGCAGCAGTTACAGCCAGTGCTGATCAGGCTGTCGAGATTCATGAAGAGCTTACTGCTTTAGATTACAGTGAGGCTATTACGCCAGCTGAGTCGGTAATAGATGAACAGAGTCTAGCCACAAAGATCGCGGAAGTCAAAGAAGACCTCGACTCTAATGAGATTCTGAGTATCATTCTGCTGAAATGTGTCGATATAGCGAAATCATTGAATCGAAGAACTGACCTCAATTGGATGCAGCGCGAGCTTTACGGCTCAGCGGAATGGGATAAGGCGGCTTACGTTAATATTAGCAGCGAGGACGTATTCCCTCCCCATAGGTTAATTAAGTCAACGATGTACGTAAACTATACGCGTGAGGGCGACGCGTTTCCGACAATTGAAGAATATATAATCCCCGTATTTGAAAACCGTTCAATATTTGCGCTTGAGAAAATATTGGAAACGGCGAATATTCAAAACCAGAACTATGTTGTATTGAACACTCCTGCTCCGGCCCAGTGGCCCAGTACGTCCTCCCTAGGTGAACTGATACCACTTACCGTTTCTTTGCGAGACTACTCAGACTTGCTTGCAGCAGTGAGAAAGCAAGCTAGTGATTTTGTACAGTCACTACGTTAAATTCAATGATACGTCAGTGGATCGTGAGTTCACGTATCCACGGCAACTTTTTTACCCGGATAACGGTCGCTAACCAGTTCTCATTTAAGTCCTAGCAACCGTGCATGAAGTCAGAAAGCTAAAATCGTCAAGGATTAAAAAACAAATTTCGTATTCTTGCTAGGACCCCACACCTCCGATTTGCATTGGATTTATATGCCGGTAGATGTCGGATACTTCCCTTACCAACCGCGGGTCTGCAGAATTTCTTCCTTAGGTATCTGACCTACAGACAAACCTTTCATAGGTAATCCTAGACCTTTGGAGATCTCTGCTAACGCCTTTGGATCGTCAAAGTTGTTGACGGCTTCAACTATAGCCTTAGCCATCACTTCAGGCTGTTCTGATTTGAAGATTCCGGAACCAACGAAAACCCCGTCCGCACCCATTCGCATCATAAGTGCCGCATCGGCTGGCGTAGCGATACCGCCTGCAGCGAAGTTGACTACGGGCAACCTCTGCATCTCAGCTGTCTCTGCTGTCAGGTCGGCGGGCGCCTGAATTTCGCGTGCAACAAGGCTAATTTCTTGCTCAGATTTACCTTTGAGTTCTCTTATCTTACCCATAATAACGTGCATGTGTCGCACAGCTTCCGATACATCGCCAGTTCCCGCTTCGCCCTTCGTGCGGATCATCGCAGCGCCTTCGTTAATCCGCCTTAGGGCTTCTCCAAGGTCCCGTGCGCCGCATATAAACGGCGTGGTAAAACGGAGCTTATCAATATGAAATTGCTCATCAGCGGGGGTCAAGACTTCGGACTCGTCGATCATATCGACGCCAAGCGCTTCCAAAATCTCTGCTTCGATGAAATGGCCAATCCTTGTCTTGGCCATGACCGGTATCGAAACCGCATCGATGATCTCAGAGATTATTAAGGGGTCGGCCATTCGCGCGACGCCTCCAGCCTTGCGTATGTCTGCAGGAACAGCGTGAAGCGCCATTACTGCAACGGCTCCGGCCTTTTCGGCGATAATTGCTTGTTCTGCCGTGGTCACGTCCATTATGACCCCGCCTTTTTGCATCTTAGCGAAGCCTCTTTTCACCAATTCGGTTCCGTGATGCAGTTTTTCAATGTCCACTCAAACCACTCTCTTGGTCGACGTTATATTCATCTGAAAAGATAAACCTTGTGTAGCTTTTTACTGCAAATGTGATTTAATCCTGTTTTGTATCTCTTCAGCTGCAAAATCTGGGCCATACTCCTTTTTATACGTCCTATACAAATCCGTAAGATCCCTGATTTGCATCTTAGAAATGAAGATGGGGCCGCATTCTGCCTCTACAAGCTTCTTTAGCCTCTTTACGACGTCTTGGGCGCCTTCGGTGGCTCTCTCTTCATTCATACGGTCTTAATAAGCTGCGCAACGTTTTAATACTTTCCTACCCAGTTACTAAAAAAAGGGCAATTCAGCCTTTTTAAGCTGAAATTGTCACGTGACGTGTGCTAAATGTCAAATAAGCAGTTAAGCCTAGGCACTCTTGAATATCTGAGCAATAACTTCCAACTCAAATCATGCGAAAGCTGTGGCAGCCGCTTTTGGGCGCGAGAAGAGCAAAAAACGTGTGGTGATGCACCGTGCGCGCCTTATACGTTTATCGGGGCTCCCGTTTTGAAAAAACGCGACCTTAATGACCTTAGGGAATCTTATCTGTCGTTTTTTGAGCGCCGGGGGCACGTTCGCGTCTTACCTTACCCTGTAATTGCTAGGTGGAGGGAAGATGTGCTGCTAGTTAACGCTTCAATATACGATTTTCAGCCGCTCGTAACCTCGGGTAAGGTCCCCCCACCAGCTAACCCACTCACTATATCGCAACCTTGCATTCGACTGAAAGACATTGACACTGTTGGGAAAAGTGGTAGGCACCTAACTAACTTTGAAATGATGGCCCATCACGCATTTAATGATCCCGATTGCCAAATCTATTGGAAAAACGAAACTGTGCAGTATTGCGATAGTCTGCTGCACGAACTTGGAGCAGAACCTGCCGCTATTACGTATAAGGAGACTCCCTGGGCGGGCGGCGGCAATGCTGGAATCTCTTTGGAGGTGCTTGTTGGTGGTTTAGAGCTTGCAACACTCGTTTTTATGGACATGGAGCGATCAAAAACCGGTGTGATAATCAAAGACGAGTGCTATACGCAAATGAAAAAGTCGATCGTTGACACGGGTTATGGCTTAGAACGTATGGTATGGGCAGGTAACGGCATGCCTACGATATATGACGCTGTTATGCCAGACATCGTAAACTATCTGATTGAGTGTACTGGCCTTGAGCACTCACTTGAAGACCCCTATTATTCACATATTTTAGCCCAGAATGCGCGATTTGCTGGCATGGTTGACCTAAACGCTTCTAATCTGCTCGATCTGCGGAAAAGGGTTGCTAAGAGTATAGGCATCGCTGTTGACGACCTAGTAAGAATCGTAGAGCCCATTGAGACTTTGTACACAATTGCTGATCATTCGCGGTGCCTTGTTTTTATGTTGGGCGACGGGATAGTCCCGTCCAACGTGAAAGCGGGATATCTCGCCCGGCTTGTGATAAGAAAGGTGCTTCGCTCGTTGCAGGGTTTAGATTCTGCTATCCCTTTGGAAAAGATCATCACGAAACAGATAGAGGGTCTCAATGCTTTCCCAAAATATGCAGAGAGGGTAGACACCTTAATTGACATAATACAAAATGAAACTGAGAAGTACAGGAGTACTATAGATAAGGGTACGAGACGTGTATCAGGCGTGGCGCAGCGTTATAAAGGACAGAGTTTTCCCGTTGCTGAGGTCATTAAAATGTATGACACTTATGGTGTGCCTCCAGAGACCGTCAAAGATGTAGCTAAGGAATTCGGTGCAAGCGTCGAATTGCCGGATGATTTTTATTCACTTGTCGCAGCTACGCACGAACGGGTAAAAGAAGTCGAAGAATTAGCCGCTGAAGCTGTTCAGAGCTTGCCTGTGACCCATCGACTGTTCTACGACGAACCTGAACAGACGAACTTCAAAGCTCATATAGTTGGGTTAGTGGATGATGGCATTATTCTGGATAAAACGTTATTCTACCCGGGTGGCGGCGGACAACCAGAAGACACAGGTTATATTACAGCACCATCAGGAAAGATAGTCCGAGTACGTCTAGCGCGACTTCAGGGGCATGCGATCATACACGAAGTTGAAGACGTCGAACCTTTTTCTGTTGGTGACCAAGTAACAGGAGGTATAGACGTAAAAAGAAGGCAATCTCTAGCCCGACATCATACTGCGACACACATTCTTCTAGCGTCTATTAGAGATGAATTGGGGGGCCACATTTGGCAAGAAGGGGCACAGAAAGGGGTCAAAAGCTCGCGCCTTGACGTTTCGCACTACAAGAAAGTAACTGATGACGAAAGGAAAGAAATTGAGCTTAGAGCCAATGAAATGATTATGGCCGACACAGCGGTAGAGACTCAGTGGATGGACCGTAACGAAGCAGAACAGACATACGGATTTGCTCTTTACCAGGGTGGAGTGCCACCAGGGGAGATTATTCGAACTGTGCAAGTCGGCGACGATGTCCAGGCATGCGCCGGAACCCATATGACCAGCACTGGAAAAGTCGGACCATTGCGAATCATCAGGACGGAGCGAATACAAGATGGAGTTGAACGCTTCGAATTTGCTGCTGGAGTCGCTGCCTTAAAGTACGATCAGCGACGTGATACGATCCTTGGCGAATCGTCTCAAACGCTGCGAGTCCCAGCAGAACAACTACCTGTTACTGTAGGTCGCTTCTTTGAGGAATGGAAGAAAAGAGGCAAGGCAAATGAAGAGTGTAATGCCAAGTTCTCGTCTTTGGCATCGGAGCGTACATCGATAAAAAAAGCTCGGGACGCAATCCTTGCAGGGAATCTTGAAAAAGCTGATAATGTACTATCGTCAATGGATGCTGTATTCGTGAGGCTGACCAGTCCGGCTACTGCGGTAGCTGCAGCGCTAGCGCCTAGTGTGCTGATTGTGAGTAAAATGAAGCTCGATAACGAGGATATTAAGATTTTAAGCTGGATTATTGACGCAGATATTAAAGAGCTTCTGCATTCCTCAAAAGAGTTGCTAAGCGACAACGCTGTGGTCGTCCTCGGAGGCGTACGCGAAGGTCAAGCACATATTGTTATCACGATGCGAACGGATGTAGTGAAAAAAGGCTTGAACGCGGCTGTGATCGTAAAAGAGGTGTGTAAGCTTCTCGGCGGTAGTGGCGGTGGGCGGCCTGAGCGAGCGCAAGGAGGCGGCCCTTACGCAGATAAGATCGATGAAGCTGTGAACAAGGCTATGAAACTCGTAAGCGACAAGCTCGAGGAAATCGGGCAAGCAGGTTGACGAAATGAATTTAGAATGTATCGAGTGCGGCAAGAAACACGACCTCTCGACCGTCGTGAATACGTGCAGTTGCGATGGCCTCCTTGAAATTAGGTATGACCTGTCGGAAGTTGACTTCAGCTTAAAAGACCGCACAGCTGTTCCGCCACACGTATGGAAATATCGCGAACTCCTCCCGATTTCGGGAGTCCCCGTCTCGCTAATGGAGGGGGGCACGCCGCTCTACCGGTGCAAACGGCTTGAAGCGGAATGCGGTCTCAAAGAGCTGTACGTTAAACACGAAGGGATGAATCCAACGGGTTCATTCAAAGACAGGGGCATGACAGTGGGCGTCTCCAGGGCCGCGGAACTGGGGATGAAGATTTTAGCGTGTGCTTCTACCGGGAATACATCTGCCTCTATGGCGATTTACGCTGCAAAAGCCGGTATGAAGGCACTCGTCCTCTTGCCTAGTGGTTATGTAGCGTTAGGAAAGATAGCCCAAGCACTCATGCACGGTGCTACGGTGCTTGCCGTTAAAGGCAACTTCGATGACGCTCTTCTTCTCATCCAAAGAGTCTGCTCTGAAAAAGGGTTCTACTTGTTAAACTCAGTAAACCCTTACAGGCTCGAGGGACAAAAGACGATTGCATTTGAAACGATTGACCAGCTTGCCGCGTATGAGAATGGGAACGTCCCAGACCGAGTAATCGTGCCCGTGGGCAACGCAGGAAATATCAGCGCGATTTATAAAGGGTTTAAAGAATTCCGCGAACTTGATATCATTAACAACGTGCCGATGATGACAGGGATACAGGCAAGCCGTTCTGCTCCGATTGTGGACGCTTTTTCGCGCGGGTTATCCCAGATTGAACCATTGGCGGATCCTCAAACCGTTGCGACGGCAATCAGAATTGGCAACCCTATCAACGCTCCAAAAGCCTTGCGAGCGATCAGACAATCTAATGGCGTCGCAGAATCGGTAACGGACCAGGAGATACTCAAAGCTCAAAAAGATTTGGCCCGGTTAGAAGGTATCGGGGTTGAACCCGCAAGCGCAGCGTCTCTGGCAGGACTAAGGAAGCTCATTGCGCAAGGAACCGTAGATCGTGATGAGGTCGTCGTTTGTGTTACAACCGGTCATCTTCTGAAAGACCCAGAATCTATTATGAAAGCGTGCCACCCACCGATTGAAGTAGATGCGAATTTTGATGCGCTTTATGCAACAATCTCTGAACTTGAACGATCTTGAATGAGTGGGGCCACTCTCAATCAACGGTTAAGCTTCAAACCGCTAGTTAATTCTCTCAGAACCGGGTAAAGCGCTTTTTTGATATGTCTGTCTATGGCTTAATTTCACCGGCTTCTTTCTGAGTATACCTTTTTAGGTTCTCATTTGCATACTCTTGAATGAGTTTGATCTGGGCGTCGCCTCCAGGCATCTTGAAAAGGTGGGCAAATCGTTTCTGGAGCTTGAGATAATCTTCAACGGGTTGCTGGTTACGCACCTTCATCACGTTGGTGAGCTCTCCATCGACGATTTCGTACATCATCCAAAGCCCGGTTTCTACAGCGAGTCGCGCGATTTCTATCGTCTTTGCGCTGTCAAAGCCCCATCCAATGTTACAGGGAGCGTGAATCTGCAGATACGCCGGGCCGCTGACTGAGATTCCCTTTTGCACTTTCTTTGCCAAGTCTCTCGGATAGCCGACAGAACTCGTAGCTACATAGGGAATCCCGTGCGCTGCTGCTATAGCTGGCATGTTCTTTTTCGGACGATCATTCCCGAACGATCTCTTGCCGAATGGACTCGTAGTAGTGGACGCATCTAACGGCGTAGAGCCACTTCGTTGGTTTCCGGTGTTCATGTAAGCTTCGTTGTCGTAGCAAATACAGCAGATGTCGTGACCTCTTTCGAGCATCCCAGAAATAGCCTGCATGCCAATATCTACGGTTCCCCCGTCACCAGCAATTACGACTACTTTACCTTCTTCGCTTCTATGAAGCGCTTTAAGAGCGATTTCAATCCCTGAGGCGACTGCAGCTGCGTTTTCAAAGAGAGAGTGGATCCATGGAACTTTCCAAGCGGATTGTGGATATTGCGTCGAAATGACTTCCATGCAGCCTGTTGCGTTTGCAACAAACACGTTTGCACCCGTTGCTCTGAGAATCGCCTGTATCGTGAGTGCTGCGCCACATCCGGCGCATGCTTTGTGACCGGACGCAAAAAGGTCTATTGATCGTTCATCGTATTTTGCTTGCATGTCTACACCTCTTGGAACTCGAGAATCTCTTTTCTTAAGTCGATAAATTCACTCGTTGATATCTTCTTGTCTTTTCGCATACAGTCAAACATCTTGACGAACGTCCTTTTCGGTAAATCTCTCCCTCCAAGACCCGCAACAAAGCTGAATACTTTAGGGGCGCTCTTGCTGCCGTAAAGGGCCGCTTTCACGTCAGCAGAAACCGCTCCTCCGGAACCGAGCGAGATGTTTCTGTCCAAAATGCCGACGGCTTCTACGTCAGTCAACGCACGCTGAATTTCCTCTGCTGGAAAAGGACGGTACACGCGTAGTTTAATAGCACCTACTCTGATGCCAGCATCTCTTAGATCGTCTACGGTGTCTTTCAAAGTGCCCACTACCGATCCCATGGCAATTAAAACATACTCGGCACCATCACAGCGGTACTCTTCGATAAGGCCCCCATAGTCCCTGCCGAAAACTTCACCGAACTCCTTTGCTACTTCGCCCATGACTACCTTTGCTGCGTGCAGCGCCTCGTGATTTTGGTAGCGAAACTCGGTATAATAGTCTGGATCAGCAAACATGCCAAAAGACTTTGGATCATCTACGCTGAGATAGTTCGTGGGTTCATAGGGTGGCAAGAAGTCATCAACGAGGTCTTGGTCGAGGAGCTCTATGGGTTCATAGGTGTGTGTGAGCGTGTAGCCATCCATACACACCATCATCGGGACTTGAATTCGCTTATCTTCTGCGATTCTGTATGCTTGTATCGTGAGGTCACTTGCTTCTGTATTATCTTCCACATAGATTTGAATCCAGCCCGAATCGCGTTCAGAAATAGAATCTTGATGGTCATTCCATATATTGAGAGGTGCTGAGAGTGCTCTATTAGCGACTGTCATTACAATCGGCAGCCGCATACCCGCGGCGTTAAAGATTACTTCGTGCATCAGCGCGAGGCCTTGAGAGGTCGTTGCTGTATACGTTCGTGCTCCTGTTGCGCTTGCGCCAATACACACTGACATGGCAGAATGCTCGGACTCAACTTTTACATACTCTGCCTCGAGTTCCCCATCAGCTACTAGTTGAGAGATGTCTTCGACGATGTGTGTCTGAGGGGTTATAGGATAAGCGGCGACAACTTTTGGTCTCGCTGCTTTTACTGCGAGTGCTATCGCGTGAGACCCTTCCATTATCTCCATCATGCTACTTTTCCTCCAGCTTCATCTTGATACCTTGAATTGGGCATTCGTTCGCGCATATCCCACACCCTTTGCAGTATGTAGGATTTAGTTCATATCGTATATGCGCCTTCTTAACCGCAGCCTTCTTGATAGTGCCCGCTTTTTCGAGTTCTTCTGCTCTTTCTTGGGCCTTTTCTGCATCGCGTCCGGTTAACGTACGCTCGTTGATAGCAGCATCGGGACAACTCTCTTGACATTTACCGCAGCGAGTACATTGGTCCATGTCAAACTCAGGATAAAAAACCCGCCAATCGCCCGTCCTTGTTGCTTCTGAGGTTCCAGGCTTTCCGAATGGCACTGTTGGGATTTTTTCCGATTGTTTTGGAATTGCGCTCTTTTTCCGAGATTTGATTTTTTTATGCGGCTTTCTTTTAGTCGAAGTCGTAAGCTGGTAGGCCTTTTCCGCAGCTTGCACGTTTACTTCTCCGATTTTCCCAGGAAATCGAGCAAGAACCGATTGCTTGATCGAGTCGATACTGATCTCACCAGTGGCGCCTGCAAATGCACCTAATAAAGTCGTGTTAACGATAGGCCGGCCGATTATTTCTAAGGCTATTCCTGTTGCATCAATGGTCCGTACATCCGTCTCGGTGTCGATTCCAATTTCGTCAGCAGATTTTTCGGAGTTAACGATGACTATGCCATCAGGCTTTAGTCCAGCGGTCACGTCAACAGCTGAAATCAGCGTTGCGTCTTGAACGATAACATAATCAGGCTCATAGATTTGGCTTCTCAGTCGTATTTTCTTATCACTTATACGAGTAAATGCTGTGACTGGTGCACCCCGTCTCTCAACGCCAAAAAAGGGAAATGCTTGACTAAATTTTCCATCCTCGAAAGCTGCGACTGCGAGAAGTTCGGCGGCAGTAACGGAGCCTTGACCGCCTCTGCCGTGTATGCGTACCTCTTTCACTTAATGGCCTCCATTGCTCATCTTTAGACGTTCAACCTAATTTAATTCTTTCTAACCCGATAACTTGATATTAACGCTTGCTTGACAATTTCTAGCAATTGGAACTTCTGATAAGTTTACACAATTTAGAGAGTGTGATTGAATGCTTTATACTTTAGTGATGCGCGATCCGTTCCGTCAGAACTCAACGGGGATTCCTAAAAGATCGGAGGCGCCTTCCCATACGTCTTTGGCAATAGTAGCGCACCCCTTTGCAGCGCTCCACTGCTCAAGAACTATTGAAGGAATGCTCAGGTGCTCTTCTAACAAATCTTTAATTTTAGGCGCAGCGGAGCCTGCTAAGAATATCGCGTTATCCGTCGTATAATCGCGAAGGAGAACCTGTAATGCGCTGATCTCCATAGCTGCATACAATGCTAAGGTCTCTATCATCTCGCGCTCATCTAGTTGACGTTTCAAAAGACCGCCGCGAGAAAACGCTTCGTTAGCAGTCATAAATCCGTTGTCAACGTCCCGTATCGCTTGAAGGTCTAACGGCCCTTGCACCACTCCTGGGGCAAATATTGCGGCGTCAATTGCCCCGATAATACGCGACTCAGCGACGGCCAGAGATACGGTATTCGAACTTATGTCGCAAAGGATGAAGTCTTGTTCATTGTAGTGCTTTAAAATGTAGTAAGCCACTCCAACCTTTTCAGGTGAGGCCCCATGAGAGAAGAACTTCATACGAGCGTCTATATTTGACTGATCGTGAATTCCTGGCAAGACGATAGCAGGCGCATTCGAACTGTAAATTGCATCATAGACCGCTGTACCTCCCCCAAAATAAGATCCGGCTCCGCCTTGAGCTTTTAGACCCCTGTTGCGTACCTTTTTTATGTTAGTTATCCTTGTAATGCCGTCCCCCATAGAGTAAGTGAGACCGATAAGGTTGACAAACTCCAGTTTGAGATTTAATCCCTCTTCTATGTCGTTGATGACGGAAGATTCGGTAATTCTCTCTCTCGGAAGCTCGAGCTTTCTGTTATCTAATGTCGCAAAACGAACAGCTTGGGTGCCGTGGTCAACGCCGATGAACATGGTCTTTTATAGATAAGTCCACGAAGAAGAGCCTCAGGCGGAATTCGAATCCGCGACCTCGTCCTGTCTGTGTTCGATCGTGGAAACGTACCAAGGACGCGCTATACCAGGCTTAGCCACTGAGGCATCAGAATCCATATTTATATACTAGGTTACTATATAAATATTTTGAGTTGGGCTATGACGCCGTTAGACGGTCAGAGGCCTAAAACAAGCCTTTGGGCTTATCGCAGTTGGTGGCATGATATAGTCTATAGTAATAAGCTAGCACGAATTATGGGGGAGTTATCTATTAGAAACGCGGAGTTGCTTGTCAATAAAATAGTAGCGGGTAAGTTAGGCTTCCATCAAGTTGATCTTCCCGCTTCTGAGGCCGTAGAAATCCGGCGCAGGGCGGTCGAAAAGTTAACTTGCGCTGATTTAGGCGGAATTAGTGCATACGTAATAGATGCTGAATCGTCTTCAAAACGTAACATAGAAAATATGATTGGGGCAATTCAAGTGCCCGTTGGCATAGCTGGGCCTTTGGCAGTCTCGGGCGAATATGCTAATGGGGAGTTTTATGTGCCGTTAGCTACGACTGAGGGGGCTTTGGTCGCGTCTGTGAATAGGGGCTCTAAGGCAATTACAGAAGCTGGAGGTGCTTGCGTTCGGATCTTCAATGACGAAATGACTCGTGCCCCCGTCTTTGCAGTCAGCAATATAGCTGAAGCGCAGCGTGTTGTTGAGTGGGTGAAAAAACCAGCTAATTTTGCTAAGCTTCAACAGGCTACAGAGGAGACCACTAAGCACGGAAAGCTTATCCGGATAGACCCGTACGTCGTCGCTGATAATGTCTTCTTAAGGTGTGCTTTTGACACCAAAGACGCGCTTGGTATGAATATGGTCACAATTGCTACTGACCGACTGGCTGACATTATCGTCGATGAGCTTAATATTCGGCTTGTCGCACTTTCGGGCAATATGTGTATAGATAAAAAACCCGCGGCTTTAAACTTGATTGAAGGTCGAGGCAAAAACGTTATTGCTGAAATTTCTATGCCTCGCGACGTTGTCAAGCGTGAGCTGAAAACGACGCCTGAAAGCATGTCGGACGTTCATTATCGAAAAAACGTGATAGGATCTATTAAAGCTGGATCGCTGGGATTCAACGCCCATGCAGCGAATGTAGTTGCTGCTATCTTTATTGCATCAGGTCAAGATGCTGCTCACGTAGTTGAGGCATCAACGGCAATAACCAGTCTCTCTACGCGCGGAGACGAACTCTATGCTTCCGTCAGCATTCCTTCACTGCCAGTTGGCACAGTAGGTGGGGGGACGACCGTCAAAACGCAGAGGGAGTGTTTATCAATCATGAACGTAGCAGGTGGGGGGGAGCCACCGGGAACCCACGCCAAAAAATTCGCTGAGATTGTTTGTTGTGCCGTGCTTGCGGGGGAACTCTCTCTTTTAGCTGCGCTTGCTACACACCATCTCGCGAGAGCGCATGCGACTCTCGGCCGGTAAAGGCATAACCTGCTTGTCAGCGCTGCAATCTAGTCTGACTCATTTGGTTGTGCAGCATCTGTAAACACACCGATTCGGGGTGAGAAAAGCTAACACCCTTGACGTGACCTACTATACGTATATCATTTTAAAAAAAATGCAATGCAAGCTCGACATGATTATCTGGTGTTTAGGCAAGCGTGAATTTTGTGCCATAATAGATCACGCCGTCGGGTCCGTCCTCTCCAAGTTTTCTAAATACTGACTTAACCCGCGCGCCAATCTTGACTTCTGACGGATCGCAAACAATTTGAGTTGTGAGTCTGGGCCCTTCGTCGAGTTGGACTATAGCGAGAACGTAAGGGGTCATTTTAGTGAAACTTTCTGGGGCCGAGTATATTGTGGTGTATGTCACAATTTTCCCGCTGCCTTCGAATGCATATTCACGAATCACTCCTTTCCGCCTGCACGGAGGGCATACGATTCGCGGGGGGAAGTAGTAAGTGTTGCAATTTTCACATTTTGTACCGATAAGGTTATACCTATTCGGAATTTTTCTCCAAAAACGTGGGACTGTCATCCAATCACCTCGCTAAGATATGGACGACCACAGTGCCACCTGTGCCGCCAACGTTGTGGGTTAATCCAACTTCCGCTCCATCGACCTGCCTTTTACCGGCATCGCCTCTGAGTTGCTCGACGATCTCTACAGCTTGCTTGATCCCTGTTGCGCCTACAGGATGTCCACACGCCTTAAGCCCGCCGCTCGTGTTAATGGGTATCTTACCGCCAATAGCCGTATCACCGGCAAGCGTTACAGGGCCTCCTGCCCCTTTTTCGAAGAATCCCAGATCTTCAATTGCCATTATTTCAGCGATAGTAAAGCAGTCGTGCACTTCAGCGACATCGATTTGTGACCTTTGAAGTCTTGCCATTTTAAAGGCACGATCCGCTGCAATGGTAGTCGCGTCTATGCTTGTTAAGCTTCGTCTATCGTGCAAAGAGATGGTATCGCTTGCTTGAGCGGCCGCCTTGACATAGATGGGCGTGTCTGTGAACTCTTTCGCTCTTTCGGCCGGAACTAAAACGACGGCAGCTGCGCCATCCGTTATAGGGCTGCAGTCAAAGAGCCGAAGAGGATCAGCGACGAGTGGCGAATTGATGACCGTGTCGATCGTGATTTTATTCCTGAATTGTGCTCTGGGATTCATTGAACCGTGGTAATGGTTTTTTACAGCGACTTGGGCGAGCTGCTCTCGTGTAGTGCCAAGCTCATGCATATGCGCCCTGGCCATCATGGCATATAGACCGGGAAACGTAGCGCCGACTTCGGCTTCCCATTCTCTGTCAGCAGCTGACGCGAGCGCATCCATAGCTTTTTCTGCGCCGACGTCCGTCATCTTTTCTATACCTGCCGAGATAACGACGTCGTGGTAGCCCGAAGCTACCGCGATTATCCCACTCCGCAGCGCGAGGCCTCCTGAGGCACACGCTGCCTCTACCCGGGTGCTTGGAATGTTATTTGTAGTAAGGCCGGAATAGTCTGCGATGAGCGCTCCGATGTGCTCTTGCTCGAGGAACATTCCTGCGCTCATATTCCCACCATAAAGTGCTTCTATTTGAGCGCCGCTTACTTCGGCATCTGTAAGGGCCATCAAGCCTGCTTCGATGAACAGGTCCCGAAAGCTTTTATCCCACATTTCGCCGAATTTTGTGCATCCAATGCCAACGATGGCTACTTCTCTCATAATAACTCGTATTGATGTTTGGGTGTACCCTCAGAGCACTATCTTATTCTTGTGTTTAGCGTAAAGTGCATAATCTAGATAAATTGGCGCTTCCAGCAGTTCTGCAACAGTTGGAGCAAGACCTTGGATCTTACTGATCTCTTTTGTCACCTTAACGCTGAAAGAATCGCTACCCGCACCCGACCCAAATGCGGTCATAAAGATGCGGCTACCAGGTTCGGCAACGTCTAGCACCGACGCTAATCCAATCAGCGCTGACCCGGAATATGTATTGCCCAGTCTTTCTACTATGAGGCCTTGTTTCAGCTGATCTTGTGAAAAACCAAGTGTCGAGGCAACCGTGCGTGGGAACTTGCCATTTGGCTGATGAAAGACCACATAGTCGAAGTCATCTGGTGTGCATTGTGTCTTTTCCAGCAATCCGCGCGCTCCTGCCAAAACATGCTTGAAATAGCCCGGTTCCCCTGTAAACCTTCCACCGTGCTTTGGATATTGCTGGCCCTCACGCCTCCAAAAGTCAGATGTGTCAGTTGTGAACGAATAGGTGTCTTCGATTTCGGCAATGATATTGTTCTTTCCTATTACGTAAGCTGCACCGCCGGCGGCTGCAGTATATTCAAGGGCATCTGCGGGCGCACCTTGAGCGGTGTCCGCTCCTATCGCCATGCCATATTTAATGTAATCAGCAGCGACCAGCCCTAGGCACGTCTGCAAAGCAGCGGTTCCCGCTTTGCACGCAAATTCAAAGTCGGCAGCCATAAGTTCTGGTGTCGCTCGAATCGCTTCAGCAACAATTGTCGCCGTCGGTTTCACCGCATAAGGGTGAGATTCGCTACCGACATAAATTGCTCCTATATCAGCTCCATCTAAACAAGATCGGCGAAGGGCTGAGCGAGCAGCTTCGACTGCAATAGTAGCAGTATCTTCATCTCGGTCTGGGACTGATTTTTCTAATACACGCAACCCTTTTTTTATGTCTTTAGGGTCATCTCCCCACACTCGTGCAATCTCTTCTACTCTGATCCTGTATTGGGGTATGTACACACCGTAAGTCGTAATTCCAACGGGCACTTTTTTGCTCCTAAATAAAAGGTCTATAATTCAATGGCTCAGCAAAATATGTTGCGTCTAGAATGCTCAATCTGAATCGAGAGCACCTTTGAATGCACATAAAAAGTTACTAGCATTCTCTAAATTATGCTATACTTATATGTATTGCGCGCGTTCTTTAATAGCTTTTGTGGGGGTGTCGCTTCTCTAGCATCTTGGCTTTTAAATAGTGGGGCCACCGAGATTTGAACTCGGGTCTGAGGACCCCCAGTCCCCAAGGATAACCAGGCTACCCTATGGCCCCTCTATATTGAGTATGCGGTAACCCTATATTACTTCTATTCACCGCGATGCATTATCGCTTAGCTTCCCGTTCCTGCAAGGACTCTGTGTTTCACCAAGCACAAAGCTTGACAGAGTCTGTAGATATAGGGCTTTGCGTTAATGTGCATTCGAGGTACAAAAAAAACGATACTACGTTAATTAACTATAGCTTGATATTTTGCACTGGTGTACTCAGCAAAAATTCTCCCTGCTCAATCTTCTTTTTGAGCTCTCGCGTCAGTTTGTCAGCATTGTATCGATCTGATTGTCTCAGCGTTACCGGAATTTGTTGCCCATTTAGCTCGATAGCACCCAGGTTACCTTTGAGGGCCCCATAAGGACAAGAGGATAAGCAAGCACCGCACCGCATGCATTCTTTGCGATCAATTCCTTTATTCGGTTTGAATGCCGTGGTTGGACAATTCTTTGCGACTTGACATTCTTTACAACTCGCGCACTCTTTCTTTGAGTAACTGATCCGTCCATATTCTCTCTGCCAGACGTCGCTGTATCGTGCATAACCAAGCGGCCTGCGCCCATTCACATCAACGATCGGTAAGGGGATCTGATCATCTGTCCGGCTGGTGTTCTCTTGTATAGAAGTATTGAGAATCGGAATAGGGATTGCCCACGAACAGAACACGTCGGGACCCGCGGACGTATTAAAGCCACCGACATATTTTGGGTTCATGCCCATCAGTGGTGCATATCCAGAAAGGTTCGGCTTTTGAGGAGAGCTACGTGTTCCCGTTCCTGTCACGAAGCCTACGGCACCGTTGAACAATGCTTTCGTGCCAACTCCTATAGTTTCGAGCTGAGGGTCTTTCTCCAAAGGATTGAGTTCTCCACATCCACAGAAGCTTGCTTCTTTGTATGGCCCTTCGAGACATGTAACAGAAAAGATGGACTTGACGCAACTGTCGTTAGGATTAACAAATGCATTATAGTTTTTAAAAACGTTTCGAGTCGCGGAGAGCCTCGCAAATTGCATGTCCTGAAGGTTAGTTCGTCCCTTTATGAGCTGTCCCATCGTTGTTAGCACTTCAAAGTCGATATCGCTCCCCTTTACAATATCGCGAAAAAGATGGCCCCCCCCATATTTTGTGTCGCTCCGGCTGACCGCAGTCCCGTAGACAATCAAATCAAGCAATCCAAGCCTTTCGTTAGGACACGGACCAACGAAAGCGGGGACATCATTTAGCCACGCCTTTTGGGCCGTCTCGAAGACGTTTGGAGCCGTGGCTTGAAAGGATAACGTGGCATAGGTTCCACTCATGATGCCCTTCGTGCCACTTGTAACTACGTCTACTTCTTTGATGTCATCGTGAGCCCGCACCATATTGCAGAACTCAAAGGCAGTACAAACGGTGACTTCTCCGGCCGTTATCTTGGAGTTAATCTCTTCTATGCTTCTTAAAGGCACATTTGACTTTGACATAAAACTCTACAGAACCAGCTTAAACCGTTGCGAGTTCTTCTTGTATCTCTCTTGTGTGTTTGATCTTGCCATCAAACTGCATAAGACGCTTATGCAAGCCTACGAAGTGCGGGATATAAACGCGGTAAATCTTTAGTCGCGCGGGATCAATCCCACGCTCAACAACTTTTTTGCTCAAATCGTTAAGCCGCGTTTCAACACTTTCGAAGTTTTCACCGCAACTCTCAGCCTCGAAACCTTGTCCGATAAAAACGCCATCAGCACCTAACTGGAACGCCAGCTCTATGTGTTGGGGGCCGAGTCGCAACACTGACGGTGCACTTATGATCCGAATAGAAGGGGGGTAGCGGAGACGTGCTGCACCAATATTGTCAGCTGCTGCGTAGCCAATTTTTGTATCTAGGAACGCTATGTTCCTTATCTCTTTTTCGCTCTTACCTGAAAGAACCCCGCGTATGGAAGCTTCAAGTTGGGCTTCGGTACACCCGTGCAAGTCAAGGGCTGCAGTAGGGCAAACGTGCACACACGCGCCGCCTCCGGTGCAGAGTATCGGATCGACCGTTGCTCTGCGATCAACCATCTTTATGGCATTGTTCTTGCACTGCCGTACGCACATACCGCAACCGTTGCAGCTGTCCTTAACGAAGGCCGAAAGCGGTTCTATAGATACGAAGTCCCGATCAACAAGCGATAGCGCTTCGAGAGCAGCTGCTTTTGCTTGTAAAACGCTATAGGTGATGTCTTTGGGACCTTGGGCGGTGCCGCATACATAGATCCCTTTAGTATTTGTGCTAGCGCCTTCAAGTTTTGGGTGCTTTTCCTTTATGAATAAGTCATCACCTAGCTCAATGCCGAGCGTCTCTCCAACTTGAACCGTTCCTTTAGAGGGCTTAATGCCTGTCGAAAGAACCACTAGGTCCGCTTCAATTTCGAGACATTGTCCACGTAACGTATCTTCAGCGCTTACGTACAATTTGCCCCCTCTATGCTTCACGTCACCCGCTCGTCCTCGGATAAATTTGACACCTTTCTCTTGCACGTGCCTGTAGTAGTTTTCATAAATTCCTGGAGCTCGAATGTCCGTGTAGAGCACTGTTATCTCAGTTCCTGGATAGTAGTCAGTAATGTAGTTGGCGTGTTTCAGAGCGACCATGCAACAAACGGACGAGCAATACGGCAATCCGTGCGGCTTTTCGTCCCTCGATCCGACGCATTGTATCATCACTATTCGTTTTGGCGGTTCGCTATCTGAAGGTCTTAAGAGTTCTCCGTTTGTGGGCCCATTTACGCCAATTATCCGAGCGAGCTCTAACTGAGTAACAACGTCTTTAAAACGACCATAACCGTATTCAGGCCGCAAACTTGGGTCGAACTCATCATGACCCGTTGCTACGACAATTGCTCCGACTTCTATTTTTCTAAGAGAAGGCTCGACTTCGAGATCGATTGCGTCAGATTTGCATACCTTTTTACACTTGCCGCATTTCACACAATGCTCACCATCTATCGTGTACCTATCAGGGACGGCCTGTGGGAAAGGCTTGTAGATAGCTTTTCTTTTTTGTGTATCGGCGTTCCACCAGTTAGGTACTTCAATTGGACAAACAATCGCACACTCTCCACAGCTTGTACATCGATCGTTCACGCTTTGTGGTTTGATTTTAATATCGACTTTAAAGTGACCAGCAGTTCCGCGAATGTGTGCAATTTCAGCGTCAGTCAGGAGTTCGATATTTTGATTTTCGTAAACATCATTCATTAATGGACTCAGTGAGCACATCACGCACTCTTCGACCATCTTATGTGGTGAAAATACTTTTCCTATTCTAACTGTGTTACCCCCAATAGAGGGCTCCTTTTCAACCAGAAACGTTTTTACGCCATTTTCTGCTAAGGCGAGCGCTGCGGTGATTCCTGCTATGCCACCACCTACAATGAGGGTGGCGTTTGTAACGTCAACACGAAACTCAGCAAGGGATTCCGCGTGCTCGAGCCGTTGTAGAGAGGCATTGACGAGATCGCGCGCTTTCTTGGTGGCGCTCTTTCTGTCATCGGTGACCCACGAACATTGTTCTCTAATATTTGTAATTTCAATAAGATATGGATTAAGTCCTGCTTCGCGTATACAGCCCCTGAAGGTCTTACCGTGGTTGTTAGGTGAACATGCAGCGATCACAACCCCATCGAGATTGTTTTTGCGAATGGATTTTTTGATCTTCTGCTGGCCTTGAAGCGAACAGAGATGCTGGTCTGAGTCTACTACGTAGGTGCGCTTGAAATCTTTAACTAGTCGATCAATATCGACTGTGTTGGAAATGTTTCCGTCGCATTGACATAAGAAGACGCCAAATCGCGACACGTCAAATGGCCCCCATCTTTTCAAGAAGTGGCTTTATGTCTATCGTCCCAAATTGGAGGCACGCGTCTCTTGACTTGTCGGCTCCGAGCAATAATGCTACGAGTTGTGATACGTTTAACACAGGTACGACATGATTGAATCGTTCTTCGAAATGGCGCTGAAATCTATCGAGGATTAATTGGCAGCCAGCACACATTGTCACGATAAGATCGGGCTCTTCAGCTAATATGCTCTCTAGCTTTCTAAAGCTTGTTGATTCTGTATACTCGTCTACGCCGATAAGGTGTGAAAAACCAAGACCACAGCAAGAAGATCTTTCAGAATAATCTACGAGCGTCGCTGAGAAAGCCGCACATATCTCATCCAGCAAAGTAGGATATTCCCACAACCCCCCTGTTACCTCGTCGTAAAATACTTTTGTATAATGGCACCCGTGATGTGTTGCTATATGGACCTGAGAAAGGGAGAATTTCGCGCGCTCTGCGAGAATTTCTTTCAGACTGTAAAGCACCTCAGCGGCGTGATAGACCGTTACGCCTCCTGTGTACTCGTAGTTCACTGCTTTTAAAACGTCGTTTATCGCGGCCCGCGTTTTATCGTCTTCAAGATCACCAATACACTCCTTTAGATTCGCGTATGAGGTGGGGCACGTACAGACGACATTGTTGTACCCTGAATTGTGTGCAAGGGCAAGATTTCTGGCATTGAGGCTGAGATTGGCTTCAGGAGGAACCATACCGCAGTGCCCTGCAAATCCGGTGCACGACGATTGGTTTGGGTCATCGAAGTAGTCAATGTTCAAAGAATTTAGTATGAACCTGAACGATCGTTCTATGCCCGGGAAGAAAGTCCCCGCGACACAACTCTTGAACAGGTACAAGCGCTGAGGCAGCTTGGAAGGCGTTAAGACTCGCCGATTAGTGGTCGTTGAAACGCCCCCCTTTATTACAGGTTAATTTCAAAATGGTCCTAATCTCTTTGAGCGCTTTAGTTGGGACTGGTATGTCTCGAGCGTTTTGAGGAGGCAGTCCAAGCTCAGCTCGCAGCGTTGTGATCTTATCAGAGTCAACCAGTTTGCTCAACAAGCCAAGGTCGTACTTGAACAATTCAGGTGAAATGGTCACGCCGATACTTTCTAAAGATTCAAACAGTAAAGAAGCTTTTTTGTAGATCTCATCTGGTGCGTACCCCTCTTTAAACGCTTTGTTTCTCGCATTAAGGATTATGGACGCCGGAGTGTTGTTTCGAGGACACCGAGAATTGCAGGTATAACACTGACCGCAACGCCAGATGAGTGGATCTTTCGCAAGCTCGTCTGCAGAGCATTCTTGCGCACGTCGAACAATTTCACGAGGGCTGTAGTCGTCGAATACCTTGGCAGCAGGGCATCCTGCTGTACATCTCCCACATTGAAGGCACTTTATTAAATTATCCTTATTGTACAAAAACTCAAAAGTGGATGATTCAGAACTTAAAACTGCTTTTTCTGGTTCTTTTTCTTCAGTTTCCATGCTTAATCTAATTTTTGTGAATAATTCTATATATAATTATGCAAAAATAGAAATAGTTTGCCTATATATACTAATTAAAAGCCATATTTTGGACAATTTGACAATAATTGGGTAAATTTAAATAAAAATAGAGGTCATTATAAACGCGTGGATAGCAACAACTCGGCGCCGAAACATTATAAAATTATCTGCTTAGGCTGTCATTCTGACGTATCCGGCAAGGGTTACGGGGTACGCTGCGGTTGTGGTAACGCCCTATCGCGCTCCGTTTACCAAGACACTCGATTGGAAATAGCAGCTGAAGAGAGCATGTGGCGGTTTTCTGCGTGGCTTCCAACGACTTACAAGCTGCAGACACGTGGTCGGTCTGTTACATACAAAAGCGAGGCGTTTGCGCGAGAGCTTGGACTAAAAGAACTATTCATTAGCTTCAACGGGTACTGGCCTCAAAGAAACGCGTTCCTTGAGACGTGTAGCTTCAAAGAGCTCGAATCCCCTCCGACGGTGCAAAGAGCTATCGAAAGCAAGGTAAAAACTTTGGTTGTCTCTTCAGTTGGCAACACAGCACGTGCTTTTGCGCATACGGTTTCAACGACTTCAACAGAGCTAAAGTTAGTCCTCGTTGGATTAGAAAGTGCCGTAGACAAGTTATGGCTGCCAGAACCACCTTCACCGAACATCAAGCTCGTACTTCTCCGAAGAGGAAATGATTATTCTGATGCTATCTCTCTTGGCAATAGATTAACGATAATACCAGGGCTTGTCGCAGAAGGGGGCGCAATGAATGTCGCACGTCGTGACGGAATGGGTACGGTGATGTTGGAAGCTGCAATTACCATCGGAAGAGTTCCCGATCACTATTTTCAAGCGATCGGTAGCGGGACGGGTGGAATCGCAGCTTGGGAAGCTTCGTTGCGTCTAAAACGCGACGGCAGATTTGTTGAAGGCCATCTACCAAAACTGCATTTATCCCAGAACTTACCTTTTGTGCCGATGGTCAGTGCTTGGAACGCTCATAGACGGACGATAGAACCTTCTATTGACATGCCAGACGCTACCAAGTCAATCAAGAAATTGTACGCTGATGTCTTGTCGAATCGTAATCCAGCATACGCAATCAGAGGTGGGGTGTTTGACGCTTTAACAGAGACAGGAGGTCAGATGTACACAGTGTCAAACAATGAAGCACGGAGCGCTGCCCGTCTTTTTGAAGATCTTGAAGGTATAGACATTGTACCAGCAGCAGCGGTTGCCGCCGCATCGTTGATACAAGCTGTCGCTGACGGATGTATTAATGGCTCAGACGTCGTACTTCTCAACGTTACTGGGGGTGGCGTGCAAAAGGTGAAAGAGGACAAGAAATGCTATCAGATAAAGCCGGCAATTAACGTTACACGGCCGGACGGGGACCTTGCTGAGCTGCAAGAAGTGCTTATATAAGGGGGTGTACCAGTGACTCCAGAAAACGAAACGGTCAAACTCTTTGAAAAAAATAACATTGATCTTGTAGCCACATTGCCATGTGATAGGCTAAAGCATCTACTCCCCCTTCTTGGGAAACGTTTTTTCGAGGTTCCATTATCCAGGGAAGAAGATGGCGTTGGAATCTGCGCCGGCGCGTTTTTAGCCGGAGCAAAACCTCTGATGCTGATCCAAAGTACTGGTGTCGGCAACTTGCTGAACGCCTTATCGTCGCTTAATTTTACTTATGAAATTCCTTTGCCCATTGTTGCAAGTTGGCGAGGAGTCTACCAAGAGAGCATACCTGCACAAGTTTATTGGGGGACACATCTTAGAGCAGTGCTAAACGCGCTTCACATAGCGACCTATGAGGTCCACACGTTCGAGGACCTAAAGTTCTTGGATCAGGCTATTCAGGAGTCGTTCAAGACAAGCTTGCCAGTCGTCGTGCTTATATCGCCACAGTTGTGGGAGTGCGCTCCACAAAACGTCTTGGGAGAACCTCGATATGAAAGAGTAAACTGTCCCGCTTTGTCGTTGGAATCCCAAATTAAGCGCCCTGTAATGACTCGCTATGAAGCGATCGAAGCAGCCGTTCCTTATCTTCGAGGGCGGACAGTGGTCTGTAATATAGGTATACCGAGCAAAGAACTTTATGCACTTTGCGATCAACATGGCAACTTTTACATGCTTGGAAGCATGGGTTTAGCTTCGTCGATTGGACTTGGTATTTCCCTATATAATAAAAGTGAAATCGTCGTACTCGACGGAGATGGGAGTCTCTTGATGAATCCAAATGCCTTATGTAGCATCTCTCAACAGGCACGGGACAACATAACAGTAATAGCCCTTGATAACGGCACGTACGGTTCTACTGGAGATCAGCAAACGGCCAGTCAACACCTTGACTTGGAGCTTTTGGCGCGAGGGTTTGGGATCGAGCACACAAGCAAGGTATACACTGCAGTGGACTTACTCTCAGCATTGGAGCTCCCAAAAGGGCCCAAATTTATTCACACTGTCATAAAGCCAGGGAATGCTAATGTTCCTAACTTACCTTATACAGCGATTCAGATTAAACGGCGTGTTATGGCACATTTGCGCAGCGGGTAGTTACAAGGCCCCTTAGCGTCGGGCATTCGATTATAGTTGATCTTTTGCAGTAACGTTCAGAAGCGGCCTTCTACTACGGGGTCACAGAATATGATAAGTTGTCATACAAAGGAAGATGGTGATATGTTTTGCACGCTGTTGCTATGATGTCGTGGATCCCATAATGCTACTTCGATCTTCCGCCCCGTGAGAAACTAAAGCAAATTTCAAAAAAATCGACGCGCCGCCATCTTCGAAAAAAGCTTGTTAAGATCATTAGCGGGTGTATTGCGACCTCCGCCGTGTGAAGACGGAGGCTTTGGGTGTTTTGAAGCATTCTCTGTAGGCGATATCACCGTGAGAAAGGCCAATGATCCGTTGTATATAGTCTGATAGATTCGTGTGGATAGGCCGGCAAGTTTCGAGACTGTGCGCGGTAAGCGCATGATTGGATAATCGTATCCTTCCTTAGCGTGATGAAGCGAGATCTTGCTGCGGTAAATCTCCAGCAGCTCTTTTTTTGGCAGCGCAACATTCGCAAAAAGGTCTGGGAAATGTTCAGCAGCTAGCATAATAGTAGATGCGGCGGCGCTGGACACTTAAGCATTCTGATTAGCCGCGCGCGACATAGCGCTAGTCCATCTATAAGCTTGTTTTTTAAGGAAAACTATGGCGTAACGATATTAAACCAGAATTCAAAGTTGTCCATCAACGACAAAAAGTCGATCAGTTTTTCCTGACTACCCACAATGTTCGCTTCACCCGTCGCCAGCTTGTCGGCCAGACTGGCTTCGCCCAGCAGAACCTGGTCCAACGCAACGCGAGTCGTAGTCAAGGTGGCGTCGGGCTGATCCGCTTGCTTACCTTCGGCGTAATTCAGCACCCCGTTTTCAACCGTCAGCACGTATTGGTCTTCGATGTCCGTAAGATTGATGTTCAAGGTCATGATTTTGTCCTCGGCTTTAGGACCGATTAGTCGTACCGCTAGCAGGTCAAAGAACATATCCAATGGAGTAGCACTAATGACGTCTTTGGTAGCAGATTTTGGGGCCGGTAAATCCATGATACCTTCGCGCAGCTCTTTTGCCCCACTCAGATAGAAGGCGCCACGGGCCAGACTCCGCCTGATAACCGAGCTGTTCTATGGCATCAGCCTGTAAAGTGCGCGCTTCTTGGTTATCGGGATCGGTAAACACTAAGATGGTTGACCACCTGAGCTACCCAGCGATAGTTGCCCGCAGCAAAAGATTGACGGGCTTTAGCCAGCAGGGTTTCAGCACCACCTATAAAGTCAACGTACTTTTTGGCGGCTTCTTGTGACGGCAGGGGGTGTAAGTTGGCCGGATTTCCGTCGAAAAAGCCAAGGTAGCGCTGATAAATGGCTTTCACGTTATGACTGATACTACCGTAATACCCCCGGTTGTACCAAGCCCGGAACAACTCTGGGGGCAATTGGATTATTTCAGGGATTTCCAATATGGTGTACCCTGATTGGCCAGCCGCAGGGTCTCGTCATGCAAATATTTGTATATATCCCGCTGCTTTTTCAGAAAGTCTACACCAGCGTCCGTCCCCCACGTGGGCCAGTGATGGCTGGCAAAAATGACGTTATATCTGCCCGCGAAACGATCAATAGCTTCGTTAATGAAGTATGCCCAGGCTTTGGAGTCGCGCACTTGCGCCCCTCGCAGGGTGTAGAGGTTATGCATGGTGTGCGTGCAGTTTTCGGCCATGCAAAGGGCCCGGTATTCGGGGAAGAGGAAGTTCATCTCAGCCGGAGCTTCGGTGTTAGGGGTCAATTGGAACTCTATTTCCAGGCCGTCAATCGTCATCTTTTGGCCCGTTTCGGTGATGTAGTCGGTTGGCTCAATAAGTGTGATCAACCCGGTTGATGTCGTTTGTCCCAACCCGGCGCCCACTTGCCCTTTCACGTCTTTGGGCAACAGGTTGCCATACATATAGCTGGCGCAACGGTTCATCACGTTGCCCGCGATGATGTTTTCGCTGATGACGTACTCCAGAAAATGCTCTGGGGCAATCACTTTGATTTTGCCGGCCGTGACGTCGGCTTCAGCGATAACGCCCTTGACGCCGCCCCAGTGGTCAACGTGGCTGTGAGTGTAAATAACGGCGACAACCGGTTTTTGGCCAACGTGCCGGTAAACCAACTCCATACCAGCCTTGGCGGGTTCAGCGGAAATGAGCGGATCAACTACTATATATCCTGCGTCGGTTTCAATGATACTCATCACGGACAAATCAAAGCCGCGAATCTGGTAGATCCCTTCAGTGACTTTAAACAGGCCGTGGTACAACGCGTTTAGTCGGGATTGCCGCCACAAGCTAGGGTTAACCGAGGGTGGGGCGGCTTCCTCCCCAAGGAAAGGGTGAGCGTTCAAATCCCAGACCGGCCGACCGTTGGCATCGGCAATAACCGGGTCGTCCAAGCTGGCAATGAAGCCACGGCGGGCAAGTTTAAAATCCTGGGTGTCGTCCCAACTCAGCTCGTTACATAAGGCTTTGTTGGCTGCTTCGGTAAACTTTGTTGCGTCTTTGCGTTTTAGCATAATTAACTCCTCTTTGAACGGAAGCGGCAATCTAATAATAGGATCTGCACTGCGCTGTCGTATATGACTGAGTGCATGGGTTTGCTAAAGTTTTTACAAAGCACTTTGCCGTAACTCTGAGCTGTTACCGTCAATAGCTATGCTTCACCGCCGTCTTGCTTTTCACCATCCTTTAGCTGCGCCTCTAGCCACTCTATCTCCGCGTCTATTATCTTCAGCCGTGCCTTTCGCAGCGCCTCTAGTCCATCCCCCTCATAAACTCGAGTATCGGTAACTTCCGAAACTATGCCTTCAATTTCTGCCTGTGTTAGTGTCCCCTTCTGCTTCAACAGATTTAAGAGTTTAACAAAAAGTTCTCTAAAAACCGTCCTAATAATCAATTCTCGCGAAACAACCTGTAAAATATTCCCGCTGTTGAGTTCTTTAAGTGATTTTTCAATATATTCTCCCGATTTTCTTTCTTTAGTCAAGTGTGTCGCCCCTGCGCATCATTGAGCAAATCTCGCTCTTATACCCCTTTTCTGCTCGGCAGAAACCTGTGAATCTCGTGGTTTTGAAGCCGCCACTCCAAGGGGGCTTCGGTATTCGGTTAAAAAAATATGGTACATTCGCAATTTATGATGTTTTCAGCACTTGCGGAATCATCTCCAGGTTCCACCATTTCCTCAATCATTTTGTCCCTTCGATGGATCTCTTTATTTCATAAAGGGGTAGGGGGTAGCTTAACAATTCCTATTCTACACGACACGTTTCATGCCGTCACACCCAGATGTATTAAGGTACTCGGCCAATAGAGCGCGCCACGCGACTGTTTCCTCGAATAGAGAAACGTGCTAGCGGATGGATTGTTGGGGCCAGAATCTGAAATTATGCGGTATTTGGGGCGCGGTTCCGTCGGCACTTTCAACTATTCCGCGCCACATAAGCACTGCCGCGTTTATGTCCCATTGTGAGCGTAGAACCATTATTATCCCACCATGCAAACGACGTGCGCTGTGAAACGATGTGCGCTGTGACTGGACCGTTACAAACTTTTATCGTGGTAGAGCGCCCTTAAATAAATGTGAAAAAGAGGCGAATGACAATTCGAAAAACATCGATTGTAGCAGCCTTGTGTTTGGTCCTTATAGGCATACTGACAGCCACTACAGGGGTAACAGAAGCGTCAACGGGCGACTCAGCCATTCAGCGGTTTGACATAGAGATAGGGGACTACAAGTACGGTGAACTCACTGTTGACGCGCAAACCGATCAATTCGTGGCCTACGCGAACGTGGGCAAACAACTGGTAGACAAACAGGTGACTCTAGTTGCACGAAATGGCGGGGCGAGCCCGTATTATATAGATATTGCGCGTTCAACAGTTGACAACGATGGACGGGTCCACTGGGGAGGCACCTTTACTGCGGCACAATTCGACTGGATTCACGTACATGGCGATGGTGCGGTCTTCTTTGTAAGAGGCAATTATTGACTGTTCTCACGGACGCCGCACAGCACCTGCGGGAGCTAAAAAAGTTCTGTGAGCAGGAGGGCGACATACTGCAGTAGGATCAAGGAGCGCAGCGGCCAAAACCGAGTAACCTATATAAGACTCAGGCTTTTAAGCGTGTTAACGATTTGATCGACTGCAATGGCCGCATCTTCGGGCGTTCGACCGCCCGTGATAACCAGTTTACCGGAACCGAACAAAAGAACGACCACTTTAGGATCCGACAACCGGTAGACAAGACCGGGGAACTGTTCCGGCTCGTACTCAATGTGCTCAAGCCCAATACCGATGGCGACTGCATTTAGATTCAAACTCGAGTGAAGATCTGCGGAAGCGACGATGTTTTGCACAATAATCTTCGGCGTTCCCTTCACGTCGATTCCGACATTTCGTAGACTTTGAAATACGTGTTCAATGCCTTTATGAAGCGCATCTATGCTCTTTGCACCCGTGCAGACAATTTTTCCCGATCGAAAGAGTAATGCAGCGGTCTTAGGGTCCTTTGTGCGGTAGACAAGGCCCGGAAACCGTTTTGGATCGTAATCTGCGCCCTCTAAAGCAAGCGTTAATTGCTTCAGATTCATTTCTTGCCCAATGCCGGTGGATCCAACTACATTTACAATTTTAATAGTGTCCCGTGGTTCAGCCATCTTCCTCCTTCCCTGTTTTTTTATAAAGCCTAAGCTGGACAGTATGGAGAGCAAAAAGGACGGAGACCAACGGACGGCTCTACGTCCAGCGTCATTTCCCAATATTAATATTTAGGAAGCGTCCACTTCGTACTTCCCACGGTTCAGCCAAGACTCATCGTCGCACTAGCGACAAAAAGACCATTCACTTGTAAAAATAGTGTGTTAAGGCTTAAAATTTTCTCTTTTTCCGTCAATGCTACGCCCTCTGATCCGATCCAAAAAATGACTTCTTGGGCTCTGACTCATAACCGTTCAGCAGAATGGAATAAGAAACTTAAAATGAATAATAGGATTAGAAAGATACCAACAAATAAAATCCAAGGACGATTTCCCTCGTGCCTTGGTTACAAGCGCTTTCCCCCTAGTTTTACATGCCGTGTTTGCCCTTCGAGAGCCTCGTATTTTAGTTTGGCGTAGCAGGTGACGATAATTGACGATATTTTACGAACGTTGTGGATCGATAAAGGGAATGCATACAATTTACATGCAACTAAGGACAGAAGATGTGCCTGACAGTTGTCCCAGGTTCCCGACTAGGCCCTTTCTGGCGCGCAACTACCGTCAGGCACATCTTTACTTGGCGCGGGTAAGGAGGGGATAAGGCGCTGCTGTAAAATGAGAGCAGACTAAAAAGCCATACACACCACGCATATGATGCTGCACGTAACGCCATACGCACCACACATATGATGCCGTACGTCGCGACTCTATTTTTTACCACGGCGCCTATGTCTGCTTTTTATTTTTCCACTCTAAAAATATAAAATTTAAGCGCGCAGAGCTGGGGGCATTTTATAAAATACCGCTTTAAAGGCAAAGCCGAAAGTAACAGATAAACTAACCGACGAAGAATTCAGTTTAAAATTGGCTGCACAACTGACGAAGAACGAGCTAGTTTAAAACGTTTTACCGATGATGCTGGCATAGCAATAATCGACAACCCACCTAAGAAGCCACCGCAGAAATAGGGCCGGCCAGAGAAATAGATACGCTTCGTTATACATATTCACGTAGCTGAAAAAGTGAACAAAATATCTTTTTTGAGAAGTCGAAAAGCACGCACATATTGGTCTACTTGCCCGAAGTATCGAGCTTCCCATTCTTGATAGAGTTCTTCTGTGTGGGCTTTGCTATCGTCATAGCTGATGTTGAAAAGCTTCCGAGTGTCAACGTTATTTTCCCACAGCACAACTTCATCGCGATCAGACTCACAAGGCCATAAGAAGCCGTCTGGATGAAACTTGATGTTTCGACCTTCTATAGCCTCTCCATTGTGGTATCCCACGATTGGTTCCCACCACGAGAGCAAAATGATTCGGGCCGGTTTGCTTACGGGCCACAATCTCAGTGAGATCTCTTCTTCTGACATGACGTCGTGTAGTTTCGCTTCAAGGCCTGTGGAGAACTGCACTTTTGCTATAGTCGTTATCCACGTAACAACGAGAGCGTTGAGCACGTCCGCTTTCTCAGCATTATCTGCGCCCGGAAAGAGCTCAAGTCCTTTAAAGTTCGGAGGGACGAAGTGCAGTTGTATGTCCTTATGCGATATCTGCCGATCTCTTAACGGTGATCCCACTACTTGCGGGAGTGAGTAAATTACGTATCGACGTTCATAAACAAGCGCAGCCGCACGTTTTATTGCTTTAATCTTGTCTGTTGAAGCGTTCTTGGCGCCGCTCTTTTTTAACACTTCAGATAGTGCAGCTGCTTGTTCCAATGCATCTATCGGCCACGACGAGCGGATTCCCGGCCGTCCCCTTTTTATTGTTCTGTCCTCGACTACTATCCCTTGCTTTTCAGCCTTTACTGGGTCGGGCGGTCGTCCTCGTTTCTTAACCCGATGTTCATAAAAGGTCTCATAGGACGGAATGAGTCCTTTTTTTGACCAGTTCCGGAGCGTGGTGACATCTATCTTAACATCAAGCTTTTCGAGGCGATTGGTGAACTCTGCGGAGTCTATGGTGGTTGCAACATTTGTCTCTGACATTCTTAATTTAAATGTATTTATATTTAATAAAAAAATTAATTTTAATTAACTAAAATTTTTATTATTTTTAAATGATTTATACTTATGTATGATACAGAGTCAACCAAAAAAAAAACATCTCAACGAGATCGAATGTGAAATCACCCAGTATATGGACTAGCGTCAGAAAGTTAGAGCCAGAGAACTCGCCGAATTTGTGGGAATTAGCATCCCTTCAATTCGAGTACGTTTACTGAAACTAATGGTGATGGGCTTTGTCGGGCAGGAAAAGACGCGGAATCACCAAGTATGGTTCTTCTTAAAGGATCGCGAGGGGTAGGATGGCTTCAAGAAGCTCGAAAGAGTTTGTTGAGGCAAATCCGACAACGAAAGCCGTAGATCCAGAAGAGCGCAAGCGTCGTGAAAGATTCATTAGAGCCCGGAAAAAAGACCATGAACTAGGCGTTTTCATTATGTACTATTAGCAGGCGCATGGACGATCAAGAGTTCTCTACGGTGAACCGTCTGCTTTGCGACGGTATCATGAATGATTCGATCCGGCACGACAAATCCAAGGTTGCATATTGTAAAGCAAATAAAAAAGAAGGGGCCCTTCTAGGGGCCTCTCACCGTCTCATCAACAGATACACTAACCCAGCTAAAAGTGCCGGTATCCCGAGTCCGAGGACCGAAAACTCTAAAACGGGCTGGGCGGGTAAGCTCGCAACGCCGCTCGTTTGAGCTGATGGAACCGAAATTCCTGGCACCGACTCATTTCCAGCAGTAGTTACGCTTGAGCTGGAGTTTGAGGAACCTGATAGAACCGCTGCCTGAACCGTTGGTGTCGCTGTTACCTTAACTGTCGGCGTTGCTGTTGCTTTTACTGTAGGCGCCGCAGTTACCTTCGCCGTCGGTGTTGCAGTTACCTTCGCCGTCGGTGTTGCAGTTACCTTCGCCGTCGGTGTTGCAGTTACCTTCGCCGTCGGCGTTG
>Ga0208080_1000065_pt1 | contig 49602 bp, 48 predicted proteins | sample NGESurdeep092012_3_FD_184476 | JGI IMG/M metagenome (GOLD analysis project Ga0208080, IMG submission 184476) | Arctic peat soil microbial communities from Barrow, Alaska - NGEE Surface sample 210-3 deep-092012 (SPAdes) | ecosystem: Environmental > Terrestrial > Soil > Wetlands > Peat ...
CTCCTTCCACTCGATGAGGGAAAGAGCTTCGACGGTCGCCGCTGATTATGCCGACTCCGTCAGACCGATCGGCCGGGGACAGCCAGGGTCACCAGGACCGACTACTCGCCCCGTCGGGCAACGCGGCATAACGGGATGGTCGGCATAGAGGGCATTATGCCGAGATCGGCATAAGTGACTACAAACTGGCCTACAACTCGGAAACCGCCCGGTTCGGTGGCCACCTCCATCGACGGCACCGCGTGGCTCGCCCACTGCGGTTCTGCCGGCGGGCTGATTTCCGGTGAGATGCAGATACGTAATGCAGACGGCGGTCGATCGGCCGGCGGCGACGTCGGTTTGGTGTGGATTCGCCAGCCTGAAGGTGTCCGCACGAGTTACAGCTGCATCGGGGCGACAACACCGGGGCGACGGATGGGAAACCCTGGGCGATGTGGGCTGGATGGCCGGCAATGACGGCTATATCTATTTCGCCGATCGTGACGCCACATGATTCTGGTCGGCGCATCCAACGTTTATCCCTCCGAGGTCGAGTCCGTACTCTCCGAACACCCATCAGTAGCGGGCCCGTGAGTGATCGGTCTGCCCGATGACGACCTGGGCAACGCCCCGGACGCCATCGTGGCTATTTCCTCCGAGGTCGACGCCGACGAACTGGCCGCTCAACTCCGGGCCCGGCTGGCCTCGGACAAGCCCCCCCCCGATCGCTCGAACGGGTGGTGGGCCCCCCTGCGCGACGACGCCGGTGAGGCGCGCTGGCCGGCATTGAGCGCCGCTCGCCTGGCCGGACCCGCACACCGAGCAGGTTTCGAGGTTCCCGCTCGGGTTCGGCTGCCCGGGCTGGGACTGCCAGTCACAGGCGATCGCGAAGGGATAGCCTGGACACTGGGTGCCCGGTCCTTCAGGAGGAACGAATGAGCGAATCTCTCACCAAGCCACGTGCCAAGTTCCACTCGATGGACGAGGGCACCAAAGCCGACTGGGACATCATCGCCACCGAGGCCATGTATGCCGCCGTCGGGCTACCGGATCGGGTGCTAGATCACCTCCGGTTGTTGGGTGGGGACTACGGGGGCTTCGCCGTCGATCGGCTCGAACACAGCCTGCAGACCGCCACCCGCGCCCAACGCGCCGGGCGCGACGACGAGTACGTGTTTTGCGCTCTCCTGCACGACATCGGCGACACGCTTGGATCGTTCAACCACGCTGACATCGCCGCGGCAGTAGTGAAGCCGTTCGTGAGCGAGCAGAACCACTGGATGGTCGAGAAGCACGGGATCTTCCAGGGATACTTCTTCTTCCACCATCTCGGTCTCGACCGCGACTCCCGTGAGCAGTTCCGGGGGAACGAGTACTTCGATTACACCGCGGAGTTCTGTGCCGAATACGACCAACCAGCCTTCGATCCCGCTTATGACACGATGCCGCTCGAACACTTTGAGCCGCTCCTGCGCCAGATGATGGCGGCGCCGCGATCCAGCATCTACGTAAAGGATCCTGGCGCTGAGCTCGCCCCCACCTGATCTGCGCTCCAGGCTGACCCGACGAAGGCCCAGCAGGCCCCTGACCACAGAACCGCGGCTCTTCGTGTCCGGTTCTACCCCGTGCTATCCGACAAGGGGTCAGCTGACGCTACGCAGGGAGGGGACACCCGAACGGGATCCCGAGGTGGCGGTGCGCGCCGCCGGTCGGCCGTTGAGCAATCGCCACCGGTCCTCGACCTGCTCGAGAAAGCCGAGCCCGGCATCGAGGTAGCGGAGGACCTCTGACTGTCCCTGGGGACGAGCGAACATCCAGGCGTGACCGCCGGGAACCCACTGCACCTTCATGCCGGAAAGTGCTGCGAACTCATCGGCCGTTTCGCGGTTGACGATCCGGTCGAATACCCCCCAGATGGGGAGGATCGGGATGTCACCTCGCTCGGCAATGGCCTCCACGTCGGCCCGCAGGTCCATGTCCAGCAGCATGCTGGCCACCGGCAGAGTCCGACCGAGTGCCCGGATATTGCGCCGGGCATCGGGGAGTATGGAGCGAACGGTGGAGTACATGCGACCCACGAAAAAGTCGGGGCCTTCAACGAGCAAGGAGAAGGTGAAGTCGGCGAGGGCGGCGATCTCCGGTGCGATCGGGGCCAACAGGGTGGGGATCAGTCCGTGCCGCTGTTTCCACGCCGGGGTGGCGACACCGTCCCGGTAGATGATTCCGAGGGTATGTTCGGGATGGGTGGCAGCGTACTGGACGGCCACCGCACCGCCCATCGAATGCCCGAGGACCACCGCGGGACCGGCTCCGACATGGTCGGCGATGGCGGTGATCTGCTCTGCCAAATCCGCCATGGAAACGTGGCCCCATTCGAGGGGATCACTGCCGCCGAATCCGGGGAGGCTGGGCGTGATGATCCTCCAACCGAGCGTCTCGGCCAACCGGGCACTCTCTCGCCAGTACATCCCGCCGCCGGCAAAGAAACCGTGCAGGTTGATGGCCCACACCGGCGGACTCCCCGCACCGTCGGGCCCGACAACCTTCTCATTGTCCGACACCGCGAAACGCAACTGGCGCCTGTCCACCGAAATGGCTCCGGGCACCATACGGACGCTGGACTTCATCGACCGTCGGAGCGCCTTGGGGAAGCTGGTGGCCGGAATCCGGTCGGGGTGGCGCCGTGCCATGGTTCGCAGTCCAGTCACCGTGGCGGATCGGGAGGTGGAGCTGTCACTCATGGTGACCTGGATAATAGCCGTCGACCACCTATTCCCGGGTGATCAAGAAGCTCCTGGGACCCCGATGATCTGGCCCATACGGCTGAGCACCTTGGAGGCATCCTCGACGATCTGTGCCACCAGCGTGGCGGCGGGAATCAGTGTTCGGATGGCCCCCACCCCCTGCCCGGTCGGGTAGCACTCGCGGTTCGGATCGATGTCCGGTGTGTCTTCGCCTCCACCCAGGTGGAAAGTCCCGTCGGTGACCGATCGCCCGAGTTGCTCGGGGAAGGCAGTGAGCTCACCGGGGTTCTTCTCGAAGAAAGCGGTGTACTCGTTCCGTATCACCCGCATCGTCTTTCCCGAGTACGCCCGACTCACCACCGTGCCGTCTTCTGCGGTATTGATGAGCGCATCCTTGTACCCGGAGACCCCGTGGGCTTCAGGAGTGGCGATGAAGCGGGTCCCGATCCACACACCATCGGCACCGAGTGCCAATGCCGCCGCCAATCCCCGGCCGTCGAAGATGCCCCCCGCCGCCACTACGGGAACGTGGCTACCCACCGCGTCGACCACTTGGGGAACCAACGGCATGGTGGCCACCGTGCCGGTATGTCCGCCGGCTTCAGTGCCCTGGGCAACCACGATGTCGCACCCAGCGTCGACGGCCCGACGGGCGTGGTCAACCTTCCCGCACATATTGACCACCAACAGCCCGCTGCGGTGGCACAGGTCCACCACATCACTGGGAACCCCGAGCCCGGCCACGAAGACGGTTGCGCCACCTTCGATGATCTGTTCCACCTGGGCCTCCATGCCCCCGGGCATGGCCGTCAAGAGGTCGACGCCGAATGGCTTCGAGGTGGTTTCCCGCACCTCTTTCATCTCGGCCACCATGCGATCGGGGCCCATGGTGGAGGCACCGAGGCAACCGAACCCACCGGCTTCGGACACCGCGGCCACTAAGGGGGCGTAGGCAACGCCACCCATGCCGGCCAACATCACCGGGTGTTCGATTCCGAGTATTTCGGTCAGCCGTGTCTGCATCAATGACTCCTCTGTGGTGACGCTGCACTGTAGATCTCGCCTTGGATGACCGCGAACAACTTGACTCATGGTCCGTCAGCTTCAATCTTGGTCATCGGGCGTCGGCCCCGCCGATGAAGCGGGTCAACCCGCAGGGGCGGCGGCCGCATGGCCCGGCGCGGTAGCCCCCGATCTCGGTCCACCCGTCGGTGCGGCTCCCGGCGGGCCGAAGGCCTGATTGATCACGAAGTCGCGCTGGCGCACCAGCGCGAATGCCGCCACCGATCCGGCGAAGGCGACTACCGTGGAGATGATCAAGAGGTGGTTGAAGGTGGAGGTGAACCCGACCTGGTAGGCGTGGAGTAGCGCGTGGCGTACACCGGGCACGGGAATGTTGGCGGCCAACTGCCGTACCCCGCCTTCGGTGATGGCCCGGTTGAGGCGGGCCCCACCCTGGATGATCACCTGATGACCACTGGCCGATCCGGCCAGGGTGCTGAGCGTTTTTGATTGAATCTGACTCTGGTAGACGGCACCGAGCCCGGCGATTCCGGTAGCGATCCCCACTTGCCGGAAAGTGTTGGCCGACCCTGAAGCCATGCCGCTGCGCTCGTGCGGCACCACGGCCACCGAGGCCGACGCCATCACCGGGTTGGCGATTCCCATGCCGAGACCGGCCACGATGAAGCCGGGAAGGAGAACCGTCCAGGTGGAGTCGGCGGCGGTGTTGGCCATCAAGAGGCAGCCGATCGACACCAGCAGCAATCCCAGTCCCATCAGGTACCGAGACTGAACCCGTACTGTCAACTTTCCCGCCACCGGTGCGACCACAAACGCCAGCACGGTGACGGGGAGGAACCGGACCCCGGCGGCGAGCGGGCTGTACCCGAGGACGTCCTGGAAGTAGAACGTCTGGTACAGGAACATGGCGAAGATCGACGCGGAGATGGCAAAGCAGGCGATGGAAACACCGACCATGGCCGGCCGCCGGAAGAGCGAGAGGTCGAGCATGGGGTCCTTCTGCCGCAGCTCGGCCACCAGAAAGACAACCATCAGCACACCGGACCCGATGAGCATTCCCACGATGGTGGTGCTCGACCATCCTTCGCTGTTGCCCCGGACCAGGGCGAAGACCAAAAGAAACAGCGAGAGGGAAAACGAGATCACGCCAATCCAGTCGATGCGTCGGGTGTTCGGGTCCTTCGACTCCTCGATGCGGGTCAGGGTGGTGAAGATGGCCACCACCCCGATCGGGAGGTTGACGAAGAAGATCCATCGCCATCCGATGCCACTGGTGATGATGCCGCCGACGAGGGGGCCGACCGCCACCGCGCCCCCGATCACTGCACCGTAGATTCCGAAGGCGGTGCCACGGTCCCTGCCCTGGAAGGCCTGGGCGATCAGGGCCAGGGAGATGGCGAACATGATGGCGCCGCCGAGACCCTGCGCGCCGCGGGACAGATTGAGCATGAGCACCGAGGTCGAGAGCCCGCACACCAACGACGACACGGAGAACACGCCGAGCCCGATGGCAAAGATCTCCCGACGGCCGAACATGTCCCCGACCACGCCAGCGGTGAGAAGAAAGGCGGCCAGGGTGAGGGAGTAGGCATCGATCACCCATTGGAGATCGGTGAAACTCGCATGCAAGGACTGCTGGATGTCGGGGAGTGCGACATTCACAACCGTGATGTCCAACAGGAGCATGAACGTTCCCGTGCACACGGCGATAAGGGTCCACCACTTCTTATCCATCACATCGTTTCTTGCTTCATCGAGGTTTCATCGAAAGGTCATGGCTCGGAGGCTCACACCGGCGTACGTCCCACGCGTCGTGAGCGGCCAGCAACTTTTGCAAAATTCGTTGCAACGTCTCGTGATCATCGCCATCGAGATGCTCACCGAAGGCGGAGGTGACTCCGGCCAAAAAGATCGGCCTCGATCGCACCAGGGTGGATCGGCCGGTAGGGGTCAAGACGGCGAATACCAACCGCCGATCGGTGGACGATGGCTCGCGTTCCACCAGTCCCCGGGCCGTCATGCGGTCCACCAATCTCGAGCACCCGCTCTTCGAAGCCAGGAGCATGTCGGCCAGGCCAGCCATGCGGAGTCGACCGCCGGGGGCCAGGCTGAGGCGGTAGAGCACCTCGTGTTGGGCCAGGGTGATGCCGGCGGAAGCGCGGAGGTGGCGGTCGAGGTTCTCCTCCAGCAGCGAACGGGCAAAGCACAGATTGAGGAAGCCGGCAACGTGGTCAGGCACATCGGAAGTGGTTGGGTCGTCGGCGAAGAGTTGGTAGAACGGGATGTCGCCGCTATCGGTGCTTCCGGCCACAGGCTCCCCGGCTGCGCATCCGCCCAGGTTGCCGCCCTTCCGATCCGCCCTGACTCCTGTTCGAGCTGCAGGGCGACCGGTCACGCCAGAATGTTTATATGGCAACGACCTTCGGGTCAATGGGACGTCGCCGGGGGCGTGCGAAGTAGGCGACTACTCGGTCCCGTAGGTGGTGTCGCGGTTGGCCGCCGTGGCCCCCGACACTGCCAACTCGGCAGCTACCGCGGTGATATCGGCGGCGAGGTCGTCGGCTACTGCGGCGTGACCGGCGTGCACGGTGGCGTGCAGGCTGTCGGGCGGAGACTGTCGGTCGAAGTACCAGCCTCCCCGATCGGCCAGATGGTCACCCAGGGCGAAGGTGTCGATGCCCCCCACGGGTGACCCAGCTCGAGCCAGTTCGCCCCCGAAGGCGAACACGGTGGCGTCGGGGTCTCCCCGGACGGCCAGGCCGGGAGCCCGCTCGATGGCACCGCGAATGGTGGTGGCAGCCCCCCAGGTGTCCTCGGCCAACCGCAGATAGCCGTCGTTCCCCAGGTAGTGGAGGACCGCCCACCCGGCCGCGATCGGACCGGCCGGCCGGGTGCCGGCCATCGACGGAGAGCCGTAGAGACCGCCCAACCAATTGCTGGTGATGAACGGCTGGAGCCGGGCCAACTCGCGGGTGCGGTAAAGCACCACCGACACCCCCTTGGACCCGTAGCCGTACTTGTGGAGGTCAGCGGAGATGGAGGTGACGCCGGGAACCGACAGATCCCACCGTTTGGTCACGTGACCGAGTTGTCCTAGGAACGGCAGGATGAAACCACCCATACATGCATCCACGTGGCACAGGATCCCGCGTTCGGAGGCCAGCGCGGCCAGCTCGGGGATCGGATCGATTACGCCCTGGGGATAGGAGGGGGCTGAGCCGACAACGAGCACCGTGTTGTCATCGATGGCATTGGCCATGGCATCCAGGTCGGCCCGGAAGTCGGTTCCCACCGGTACCCGGCGGGACTCGACATCGAAGTAGTGGGCCGCCTTCTCGAAAGCGGCATGGCCGCTGGTGGCCAGCACCATGTTCGGGCGTTCGATGGGCCGGTCCGATGCCCGGCCCCAGTCCCGGGCAGTCTTGGTCGCCTGCAGCAGCGATTCGGTCCCCCCTGAGGTCAGGTACCCACCCACGTCGCCGGTCCCGTCCGCGGCCACCTGGTCGGCACCCAGCAGTCCGGCGGTGATGGTGACGATGTCGTGCTGCATCCAACCCAGGCTGGGGAACACCATGGTATTGAGGGCGTTCTCCGCCGAGTACAGGTTGGAGGCCTGTTGGAGAAGGTCATGGACGGCATCACCGGCGGAGTAGACCAGGCTGAAGACCCGGCCACCCTTCCAGTCGAGGTCGTCGGCCCGGAGTCCGCCCATGCGGGCCAGTACGGTGTCCGCATCGGCACCGTGGTCCGGAAGGCGGTTGTCGGGGAAGACGGCGGCCATCGGCGGATCAGGTGATGTCGCGTCGGGTGAGGATGATCGAACCGACGAGGGCGAAGGCCAGTCCGTACGCCAACATCAACAGGGTGCCCTGCCACCAGTTGAAGAGGAACAACGAAAAATCTCCGCGATTCCGGGTGAGGTTGGCCGCGGCCTCGGCCGCGCCGGTTGGGACCCACTTGGCCGCACCGTTCACCAGGCTGACCAGAATCCCCTCCAGGATGATGAACCACCCCAGTGTCACCACGATGGCGGCCACCTGGTTGGTGAGCAGCGATCCGATGCCGACACCCAGTATGGCGAACAGGATGAAGACGAGGATCATCCCAGGGGCCACCGCCGGGACCTGATGGAGGAGGGCGGAGAATGATCCTCCCCGGCCGACCAGGGCGAGACCTCCACCGACGAGAGTGGAGACCAACATGATGATGGCCAGGACGGCACCGCCGATGGCGGCAGTGATGAGTTTTCCGGCCACCATGACTGGGCGTACCGGTGTGATGAGGAATGTGGTGGTGACTGTCTTGTGGCGGAACTCGGCGGTGATGCACAACACGCCGAGCAACAGCGCCAACAGGTAGCCTTCGAAGCCTGAGCCCAGCAGATTCCTGAGCTGTTGGGTGGTGTGGGGGATAGTATCGCCGGAGGACGCGAACCCTCCGCCACCCTGACCGCCTCTACCCGCGCCGCCGTTGTGGGTGAGGAAGATGACGAGGATGAACAGTCCGTTGATGAGGAGAGCGATGCCGGCCAGCACCCACGGCACCGCGGTGGTGCGGAGCTTCAGCCACTCGGAGCGGACGATGGCAATCACGAGACACCTCCAGGCATCGGCGTGGGACCCACATGTGACGTCCCGGGTCCGGCTTCGGCACCCCCGGGTGCCCCCGGAAAGGTGGTGGCGAATCCCTGGGTCAGGTGGAGGAACACGTCCTCGAGACTCCCTCGTTCGTGGACAAGCTCATAGACGACTATCTGGTTCTGGGCCAGGACCGGGCCCAGCCATTCGGGGGTGGCACCGTCGATGGCGATGGTGTCGGGGGCGGTGGGGCGGTAGCCGACTTGGGTGGCAGCCAGGATCTCGATGAGCCGGCCGATCTCGGGGGACCGCACCCGCATGCCGTTGGAGGTGCCGGCCCGGCCGGCCAGATCGGCCAGGGTGGTCTGGAGCACCAACCGACCCTCGGACACGATCACCACGTCGTCGACCGTCTCTTCCATTTCGGACAGGAGGTGGGAGGAGACGAGGACGGATCGACCAATGGACGCCTGATAGCGGATGAAGGTGCGGAGCCACTGGATGCCCTGGGGATCGAGACCATTGGCCGGCTCGTCGAGGATGAGGATCTCGGGGTCGCCCAGCAGGGCAGTGGCCAGCTGCAGCCGTTGCCGCATGCCCAGGGAGAACTTGCCCACCCGGCGGCGGGCGACATCGGAGAGACCGACCAACTCGAGGGTCTGGTCGACCCGGGACAGGGGGATGCCGGCTCCGATCGCCACCATTTTGAGGTGGTCCTCCGCCCGGCGGGAGGGATGGAAGCTGGTGGCCTCGAGTACAGCGCCCACATGGTGGGTCGGCTTCTGAAGCTTTTCGTAGGTGCGGCCACCGAAGGTGGCTGTCCCGCTGGTGATCGACACCAACCCGAGGAGCATGCGCAAGGTGGTGGTCTTCCCGGATCCGTTGGGACCGAGGAAGCCGGTGACCCGACCCCTATTCACCTCAAAACTCAGGTTTTCGACGGCATGGACGTTGCCGAAGTGTTTGGTGAGACCGTGGACTTCGATAGCCGAAGGCATCCCAGGACGATACCGTGGCCAAGGAGGCGGGTTTACGCACCTCCGGATTTGCGGGTGGCGAATCGACGTGCGGCTCGACGACGGGTCGAACAGGCTAGTCAGGCGGTGGCGTAGATGTCCGCGGGCAGAAGGAGTTCGACCGCCACCACCAACTCGTCGTGCACCCGGCTCATGTTGCTCCAGCCATTGACCCATCCGACCAGGGCCGAGTACCAGACGTGGCCGATCATGCGAGCTCGATCGCCGAGGTCGGGTGGGTGGGGTTCGCCGATGGCCCGGGTGATGATGCCTTCCATCAGGACTGACACCTGTTGTTGACACTCGACGGCTGCGGGGTCGGGAGAGGCGAGGGCAGTGAACACCGCGCTGACCAGTTGGGGCTGGCGACCCATGGCCCTCAAGGCTCGATCGAGCACGTCGATGACCCGGATGGCGACGGAATCGCCCTGGGCAGGAAGCTGCGCCAACCTGGCGTCCAGCTGCTCCACCCAGTGGACCAAGGTGGCGGCCAGAAGATGATCCTTGCTGGTGAAGTAGCGGTACACCGTGCCCATGGCCACGTCAGCCCGGGCGGCGACATCACGCATCTGCACGGCGTCGTAGCCACCGTCGAGACCGAGCGACATGGCGGCGTCAATCACCCGTTGGCGTCGAGCCTGTTGTGTGCGGGTCAGGGTGCGAGGCACCGGTCGGATCGCCATCAAATAACCCTACTCGGGGCGCCTTTGCTGCTCCGAATCTGACGCTCCGTCATGCCTTGGCGGTCCCTCGGTACCATGGGGTGGTCATGGCGCTTCCTGAGGATCCAGAGTTCATAGCCACCACCGATGGGCGGGTCCCCGGACGGCGGGGGAGGGCAACCCGTCAACGGCTGCTCGAGTGCACGGCTGAACTGCTGGTGGCCACGCCGTGGAGGTCGATCAAGGTGATCGACATCGCCCGCCAGGCCGGGACGTCTCCCGCCGCCTTCTACCAGTACTTCGAGAATGTTGAAGCCGCCATCACCGTGCTGGCCGAGGAGTTGGTGGAAGGCGTCGGCGTCTTGGCCGATCTGGTGGACGGCGATTGGTCGGACGGCGCCAGTTGGACCACCGCGGTCGCGGTGGTCGAAGGGTTCATGGCGTACTGGGAGACCAACCGGGCCGTGTTCCGGGTAGTGGAGCTCACCACGGTGGAGGGTGACCTCAGGTTCCAGGGGCTGCGGGTGCGGGCCCTCAACGCGGTGACCGTCACTCTGGCCCGGGTCATCGCCACCGCTGGGGACGGGTCAGGATCCCCGACCGGAGCTGATCCGATGGCGGCGGCCGGAACCCTGATCGCCATGTTGGCCCAGGTAGCCGGGCACCGTTACGGATTCGAGTTCTGGGGGATCCGCACCGCCTCGTTGGTTGACAGTCAGGCCCGGTTGCTCCACTGGGCGGTCACCGGGCGACCGGCTCCCGATGGGGCGTCGGTGGCCGGTGCCGAGAGCCCCCGGCCGCGCACCGGTCCGGTCGTGGGTGGTGGTGCGGCAGCGGCGCGTTCCGCCGAGGTCAAAGCGGCTTCGTCCAAAGCCAAGGCGGACCGGTCCAAGAAGAAGTAACAGGCGGCCGGCCGTCTGTCGTCTGCACCATGGCGAATGTCCGACCGAACAATCAGGACGCCGCTGAACGATCAGGAAGCTTCAGTCGACGAGCAGTTGGGCCACCCGCTCGGGCGGCCGGGCGATGACAACTGAATCGCCACGGACCAAGATGGGGCGTTGCATCACCTCGGGGTGGCTGATCAACACCTCGACAACGGAATCTGGGGTGGTCAATGTCGCCGGGTCGATGTTGAGATCCCGGAAGGCGGCGTCACCGGTTCTGATCAGGTCGACCAGGGGACCCTCGTACCTTCCTACGATCTGGTCGAGGGTGGCACGGTCCGGCGGCGCCTTCAGGTACTCGACCACCTGGTACTCCGTGCCCTGGGCGTCGATCAACTCGAGGGCTTCACGGGACTTGGAGCAACTGGGATTGTAAAAGATGGTGATCGGGTCGGTGTCGGTTGCGGTGTCGGAATCCGTTGCAGGAATGGTGTCGTCAGCGCTCATGTCACGAGGGTACAGGGAGTGCCGCCAATCACCCACCCGCACCCGGGCAATGCCTCACGTCGGTCGACCCTTGGTCACCACGACCGACAACTCATGAAGCATGGTGTTCAACTCCTCGGGACGTTCGAGCATCACCATGTGCCCGGTCCCGGGCAACACCACGAGCTCTGCGTTGGGGATGCCTTCGGCCATGGCCTTGGCGTGTCTCGGTGGCGTGAGCACGTCATGTGTGCCGACCACCACCCGGGTCGGTAGGCCGATGGTCCCGAGGCGATCCTTGAGTTTGAACGAACCGATGCCCCGCACCAGGGATCCCAGGGGAGCGGGGGACATTGCCGCCATCATGGTACGGCCCAACTCGATGGCGGTGGGATCCGGCCGGGTCCCGTAGGCCACTCGCATCGACCACGCCAACATCGACGCGCCCCGGATGGCCGGATGGCCGCGGCGTTCGGCTCGGGCCAGACTCCGCTCGCCCCGGGCGCTGAGGCGGTCGATGACGGAGGCAGGCACGGGCACGCCGGCCAGCGGATGGGATGACGTGGCCACCAGCGCAAGACCGGTGACGTGGTCGGCCAGCCGGTCCGGTGAGTCGATGGCGGCGGTCATGGTCACCATTCCCCCCAGTGAGTGGCCGACCAGCACCGCCCCGGTCACGTCGAGTGCGTCCAGCACCTCGATGACATCCTCGGCCAATCGGTCGAGTCCGTATCCATCCGTTCCGGCTGCCGATGGACCGTGGCCCCGCTGATCGATGGCGATCACCCGGTGGTTGGCGGAGAGCCCGTTGAGCTGTCGGGCCCAGGTGATCACCGAGAGGGTCAGGCCGTGGACGAGGACGATGGGCGGACCGGCTCCCGTCTCGACAACGTGGATGCTCCCGCCGTCGCTGACCGGTATCTGGTGGTGCACAAGTCGGTCGTCGAGCACCAGGCCGGCTGCTTCCATGGCGGTCTGGTCGGCCCGCCAGCGCTTGGACAAGTGACGTTGCCCGGCGTATCCGGCCAACGCTCCGGCCCCAGCCGCCAGGGCGCCGAATTCGAGACGGCGACGAGTGCGCGGTGCGATCACCGGAGGGCGACCGGGTTGACGGGGGAGCCCAACCCGTTGGTGAAGGGCAGCGGTGTGGCATCGAGCAGAAATTCGTATCGTCCGTCGGCGGCGCAGGCATCCGCCAGCTCGTCGAGAAACCAGTTCTGGCCTTGGGTCATCCCCATCTCGACCAGGTGGATGAGGTGGACGGGAAGATAGAGGTTTTTGTCCTCGCACGGATAGACCTCCAGCACCATGGTGTCGGTGGCCACCGCCGCTACATCCTTGGCGTGGAACCACTCGGTGGTGGCCAGAGTCAGACCCGGAGTGGGCCAGGTGTAGGCGATCAGGTCCCGCTTCGGGGGGGCACCGGCCAGTCCCGGCCGTCCGGGGAGGGCCAGGTGGGCGGCTTGCCCGGTACGGACCAGCAGCACATCGCCCGGCTCCACCGTCAGTTTGCCGAGTTCGCAGGCGGCATCGAGGTCGTCGGGAGTGATCGGGTACCCGCCGTCGAGTACTTCCAACCCTTTGGCCCGCGCCACATCGAGGAGGAGCCCACGTGACACCAGCGAGCCGATCAGGTGGATGCCGAGCTTGGTGGTGCCGGCCTCGGTGACCGACGACGCCGGGTAACCGTTGTAGAGCTTCCCGCCGTCGGGCCCGGCGCCATAGGAGACGTGAGCCAGCCCGTCCCAGTGGGTGGCGCACTGCATGGCGAAGGTGACGACGTCCTCGGACGAGGCGATCCACTCGGGATCGGGCGAGAGCGGGTTGTTGACACAGATCATCGAACGGGTGGGATTGACCCTGCCCTCGATGAAGCCCATCTGGATCCCCTCCGCCTCGGACATGGGCAGGCCAAGGGGGAAGGCATTCCCATCGTGCACCGCGGCCACCCCGCGGAGCCGGGCGGCGGCGTCGATGAAGTTGAGGGTGCCGAGTTGATCGTCGGCGCCCCACCTTCCCCAGTTGGAGACGCGCCGGGCGAGGTCGGTGAAGGCCGATGGCACGGAAGGAGAAACGGGTACGGGCACGGGACTGTTGTAGCCGACCGGGGAGTGTCTCAGCCGGCCCAGATGATCGACTGCAGCTCCGAGTAGGCCTCCAACCCGTAATCACCACCATCACGGCCGATTCCACTCATCTTGAAACCTCCGAAGGGTGCGTCCATGTTGCGTTGGGCGGTATTGATCCCGACGTGGCCGCAGCGCAATTGTTTGGCCACCCGGAACGCCCGTGAGGTATCGGCGGAGAAGACGTAGTCGTACAGGCCGAACTCGGAATCGTTGGCGATGGCAACACCTTCGTTGTCATCGTCGAAGGGGATGGCCACCACCACCGGCCCGAAGATCTCCTCCCGGGCCACGGTGATTTCGTTGGTCCCGGTGATCAGGGTGGGCTCCACGTAGTAGCCGGTGGGAAGGTGCTCGGGGCGATTGCCGCCTACCACCACTTCACCCTCTTTGCGGCCGGTCTCGATGTAGTCGAGGACCCGCTTCTGCTGGGCACCGGAGATGAGCGGCCCCACCACTGTTTTCTTTTCGGTGGGGTCCCCTACCGTGAGGAATCCGGCGAACTTGGAGAGTCCCTCGACCACCTGGTCGAAGATACTCCGGTGGATGACCGCCCGGGTCGGGGCCGTGCAGATCTGGCCCGAGTGGAATGCCCAGGTGGAACCGATGGCGGTGACGGCGGCCTTGATGTCGGCGTCGGCGAACACCACTGCGGCGCCCTTGCCTCCCAGCTCCATGAGGAGGCGTTTCATGGTGGGGGCGCCGGCGGCCGCTATCCGTTGGCCCACGGAGGTGGAGCCGGTGAACGACACCATGTCGATATCGGGAGAGGTGGTGAGGGCGGAGGCCGGCTCCGGACCTTGGGCGCTGATCAGGTTGACCACCCCGGGCGGAAAGCCGACTTCATCGAGGACCCGGGCCAGCGCGACCACCGCCAGTGGATCCTGGGGGGCGGGTTTGATGACGACTGTGTTGCCCATGGCCAGGGCGGGGGCGACCTTTCCGGCCATGTTGGTCAAGGGAAAGTTGTAGCTGGCGATGGCGGCCACCACTCCGACCGGTTGGCGATAGGCCAGCGCGCTGACCAGGCCGCCGGGGGCCAGGGGAGTGGCGGAGGTGGCGATGGGCGGGAGCATTTTCTCCTGCACGTGGCGGATGTCGCGGGAATACCTGTCGAATCGGTCGGCGCTGATCGGGACCTGCATGCGCGAACCCACCGAGGCGGTGGCACCGGTTTCGGCGATCACCAGGGGAACCAACTCGTCGTTCTTGGCCCGGATGGCGGCGGCTGCCTTTTTGAGCAGGGCCAGGCGCTCTTCGACCGGGGTGGCCGACCACGCCGGAAACGCCTCGGCGGCGGCCGAGGCGGCGTTGTTGGCGTCATCAACCGAGGCGTTGGGGGCCTGTCCGACCACCTGTTCGGTGGCCGGGTTGATGATGTCGTAGGTGCCGTTGCCGGCGGCAACCCACGTCCCCCCGATCAGCAGTCGGGTCTCATCTTTGGTGGCCGGGTCGGCCATGTGCGGGGTTCCCTTTCGCGGTATCTGACGACGTGTCAGCAGTGTACGCCGCCGACCGCTGGCCCGGCCATGCGGCGACCGCCAGCCGACCGCCAGCCGACCGCCTCAGACGCTGACCGCGGCCGACGGATCGACGGTTGTCGTGTCTCGTCCCGACTTGAGCAGCGTCCCGGGCAGGTTGCCGGTGGGCTTGCCGTCGACAATGGTCTCGATCCCGTTCACGAGGACCCGCACCACTCCGATGGCATCGGCCACCAGACGGGGGCTCCCGCCGGGAAGGTCGTTGACCAGCGTGGCCGGTTCGGAACCGATGGTCTCGGGATCGAAGATGAACAGGTCGGCATGTTGGCCCACCGCCACCCGGCCCCGGTCCTCGAGCCCGAACAGGTCGGCCGGTGCCCCGGTCATCATCTGAATGGCGCGTTCCATCGGTACCAGCTTCCGCTTCCGGAGGCAGTCACCCAAAAAGGAGGTGGGGTAGTTGGAGCCACACATCCGGTCGAGGTGGGCACCGGCGTCGGATCCTCCGATCATGACACCTGGGTCGTTCCACGCCTCCAGTCGGGCCTGCCACGATGCGTCATCACCATCGGAGGCCTTGGGCCACAACACCGTGCGCAGATCGTCGGCGATGACGATATCGAGGAGGGTGTCGAACGGCTCCTTGCCCTGCTCCTCGGCGATCGAGCCGACGTCGCGCCAACTCAATCCTTGGTTCTCCGGGGCGAACGTATCGCCGATGATGTAGTTGGCCCAGTGCGACAGCCGCCGGAATACGCCGGCATCCTTGGAGTGGGCGATCTCGTCGAGATGGGTCCGTACCGCCGGGTTCTGCAACTTGGCGATGCGCTCCTCCGCGGGAAGTCCCATCACGTCGCCCCAGCCGGGGATGAGGAAGAGGGCGCAGTGGGTGCGAAAGCTCATATTCATGGGAACCAACGTGGGCATGGTGAGGGCCACGACTTTTCCGCCGGCCTCGGCCGCCTTGGATGAAACCTCCAACTGGCGGGCGACCTTCTCGGGTGAGCGGGAGTCGACCGTGAGCAGGTTCCAGTTGAGGGGTCGCTTGGCCGTGGTGCTCATGTCCACCATGAGGTTCATCTCCTCGTCGGAGAACATATCGAGACAGCCACTGGTGATGTATTCGAGGGTGGTCCCCGGATGGGCGCCGACGACCTCGGAGAACGCCAGCATCTCGCGACGATCGGCGTAACGGGACGAAATCGGGTTCCCATCGCCGTCGGAGTGGGTGCGTGACTGGGACGACGAGAAACCGAGACCCCCGGCTTCGAGTGACTCGGCCAACAGGGTGGTCATGGCTTCCAACTCCTCGTCATTGGCCACCTCCGAAGCCCGATCCTCACCCATCACCCATCGGCGAAGGGCGCAGTGCCCAACCAGAAATCCGGCATTCACGCCAAGGTTGCCCTCCAACCGGTCGAGGTAGTCACCGAAACTCGTCCAATTCCAGGGCACCCCGTCCTCGAGGGCCACCAGGGGCATGCCCTCCACTTTGGCCATCATCCGACGGATGTAATCGTGGTCCTCGGCCTTGATCGGTGCCAGGGTGAAGCCGCAGTTTCCGCCGATGACGGTGGTCACCCCGTGCAGGTTGGACGGCGAGGCGGTGGCATCCCAAAAGAGTTGGGCGTCGTAGTGGGTGTGGGGGTCGATGATTCCCGGAGCCACCACCAAACCAGTGGCGTCGAACTCGGTGGTGGCTTCTTCGGTGACCTCGCCGAGGGCCACAATCTTTCCGGCACGGACGCCGACGTCGGCGCGGCGACCGGGAGCTCCGGTGCCGTCCACTACCAGGCCGTTGCGAATGGCGTAATCGAACATGGTGAGGTTCCCCTTCGTAGACATCGGCTTTGCGCACGTTGGCAGTTGCCCACCCTTCGGATGGGTGGGCACCGTCCAAAACTGACAGACCGTCAGTTTACGACACCGTGCAGCCCGGTGCGCAGGAGGGTTTCGGTGGGGCCGGGTTCGGGCCCCCGACCGGAGCCGATCCGGTGGCGGCGATGCCGAGAAGGCGATGGTATGTTCCGATCACCGTGCACTGGCTTCGTGACTCCTGGTTCGATAACTCCCTGATCCCAGCCGTGGTTATCCTCCTCGGCGCGGGGTTGATCGTCCGTCTGGCCCACTGGGCGGGAGCGGTTCGACGTCGCGACCTCGACACCCGCATCAAGAAGGCCATCGAGTCGGGGTTGGTGGCCTCGGAAGGGGCCAAGAGGTCACGGGCGCTCAGCGAAGCTATCGAATGGGTGGTGGTCGCCCTCACGTTCTTCCTTGCCGCGATTCTGGTGCTTGAGCGCTTGGGTCTGCCCCTCACCACCCTGGTTGCCCCGGCCACGGTGATAGGCATCGGCCTCGGGTTCGGTGCGCAACAGCTGGTGGGGGATCTATTGGCCGGTTTCTTCCTGTTCGCCGAGCACCAGTTCGCCTTCGGTGACGTAATTCGGCTGTCGATGCCAGGCCAAAACACCGGGATCACTGGCACCGTGGAAGAGATCACGCTTCGGGTCACCAAACTGCGCACGGCCCAGGGTGAGCTGGTGATTGTGCCCAACAGTGCCCTACGCCAGGTGACCAATCTGTCCAAGGACTGGTCGCGGGCGGTGATCGACATCCCGGTACCGGTGGACGAGGACCTCGAACAGGTCACCGGGCTCCTGCGGGAGGTCATCGATGCCATCGCCAATGACGATCATTGGCGCACCCTGATCCTCGGCGAACCGGTGGTGGCCGGCGTGGAGTCCATCGAGGTCGGTTACGTGCAGCTCCGGTTGATTGCCCGCACCCTCCCCGGTCGCCAGTTCGAAGTCGGCCGGGAAATTCGGCTGCGGGCGGCTACCGCACTCCGGTCCGCCGGGATCACCTCACCTCCGATCGGCGATAGCGCCACCAAGGGGGTGCCATGACCGACGATTCCGGGGTGGCCGACGGTTCGGGCGACGGTTCGGGCGACGAACCAACCAAGACGATCAAGACGGCCACATCGGCCCCTGCTCTCCGTGTCACCAAGCGACATGGCCTCCCGGGATGGATGGGACGTCCGGTACACGGCCGGTTTCCGGTCAGGCGCTCCACGCTGTTGATGGTCGTCCTGTTCGCGGGCTTCGAAGCGCTGCATATCCAGTATCCATCAACTCCTCCGGTGCAGAAGAACACGAACATCCCCGCGGGCTACGTCCCGGTGGTGACGCCGATTACGACGCCATCCACCACTACCGTCTCTCCGACGTCTACGTCCACCACCGAACCGGTCCCGTCCTCTTCCACCACATCGACGGTCGCCCCCGGCGGCAAGGGGTCGACGACAACGACCACCACGGGGTATTCCTCTTCCACCACCTCGACCACCAGTCTCGGCGGATCGGGGACCACCACGACATCGACATCGCAGCCATCGCCCCTGGGGGGGAGCTCAACCACCTCGACCACGTCACCGGGCTGACGGACTGACCGGCTGACCGGCTGAATCGACCCCGGTTCAACCCGCGCGTAACATCTCGTGTTATGCCGATCAATGCCGAGGCTGTGGGGGCCACGTCCGAGCCGGAACGGGTGTCGTGGGATTCGAAAGATGCGCTGGTCTACGCCCTGGGGGTGGGGGCCGGTGCGCTCGATCCGACCGGTTCGGAACTCGAGTTCACCACCGACAACTCTTCAGGTGTCGACCAGCGTGTGCTGCCGACCTTCCCGGTCGTTCTGGCCCGCGGCGGCAGTGCCTACCGATCGATTGGCCAGTTCAATCCGGCCATGCTGGTCCACGGTGAGCAGTCGGTGCGCCTGCATCGCTCGCTGCCGGTCGAGGGGGCGGCCCTCTCGGTGACCACCATCACCGGTATCTACGACAAGGGGTCCGGCGCGGTGGTCGTCACCGAGACCACCGCCAGCGATGAGACCAGCGGCGAAGGCCTGTGGACCACGTCTTCGTCAGCGTTCATTCGGGGCGAAGGCGGGTGGGGTGGTGACCGGGGTCCATCGAGCAATGTAGCTGCACCCGAGAAGGAGCCCGATCATGTGGTGGTCTATCCCACCCGGACCGACCAAGCCCTGCTCTACCGGCTCTCCGGAGATCACAATCCTCTTCACTCCGATCCAAAATTCGCGGCTATGGCCGGTTTCGACCGACCCATTCTTCACGGACTGTGCTCGTTCGGGTTCACCGGGCGAGCGTTGCTGCATTCGCTCTGCGGTTCGGATCCCGATCGCTTCGTCTCGATGGCGGCCCGTTTCTCCAAGCCGGTCATGCCCGGAGATGAGCTCACGGTGAGCATCTGGGAGCTCGGCGATGGCAACGCCTACTTTCGGACAGCCACGCCGGCCGGCATCGTGATCGACGCCGGCCAGGCCACCTATCGCTGAATCCAAGTGAGTGCCGCCCATTCCGGGGCCGGCGCCACGGTGGGACCGATGATCAGGCGTCCACCAACGGGGTGACCTCGGCACCGAAGGTGGCGATCTGATCGCAGAGTTCGTCGACGGAGCGGGACGGGAACCGTACCTGCACCTGACCCACACCGGCTTCGGCGAACGACCGCAGGTACTCGGCAATCTTGTCGCACGAGCCCGAGATCGTTCCCTTTGGTAGTTCGAAACCGGTGGGAGGGTCACCCACGTAGAGAAACTCGGATAGCCCACCGATGTCGAGGGGCGCGCCCTCCCGGTACTCCTGGCGCATCCGATGGAGGTCGGCCAACAATTCCACATTGGGCCCGAGGGATTGCGGCAGCCACCCGTCGGCAAACCGGGCGGTGCGACGGAGTGCGGCCGGGGATGATCCGCCGGCCCAGATCGGCGGGCGGGGAGACTGGATTGGGCGGGGGCTCAATCCGAGCCCCGTTGCCTTCCAGCGCGGTCCCTCCAGCACCGGATACTCGTTCACCAGTGCGTTGGCCAAGCCGGCCATGGCTTCATCGGTGGCCGCACCGCGGTGGTCGAAGTCGGGACCCATCTGGGCGAACTCCTCGGCCACGTGACCGGCACCGACCCCGCAGATGACCCGGCCATTCGACAGGACATCGAGGGTGGCGAACTCCTTGGCTGATCGCAGCGGATGGCGGAGGGCGATCACGTAGATATGCGATAGCAGCCGGATGCTGGTGCTGACCCCGGCCAACCAACCGAGGGTGGCCACCGTGTCGTACCAGATGGTGTTCATGGCGCCGGCCAGGCGCTCGGGGATGAAGGTGTGGTCGCACACCCCGACATAGAAGAAGCCGGCCGACTCGCACGCCAGGGTCACCCGGGCCAACTCGTCGGGCCCGGCGCTGAGTTCCCACGGCTGCACGTAGATACTCGACTGCGACTGGATGGGTAGTTGCATGCCGTAGACGGTCCGGCCGGCCGGCAGGACAGTGACGACATCCTCGGGAGAGGCGATGGGCGACGTGAACGTTTGAGAGGGCGTGTCGGAGGTCACCGGCGCAGGATAGCGCCGCTGTCTCCTCAGAACGACGGGGTGATGCAGAGATCGCTGCGCAGCGCGATGTCTCTGGTGAAAGGGAGGTCGATCAGTAGACCGGGGGCGAAGTCGGTGGTGGTGCCGTTCCCGTAGGCGACGATGACCGTCCCTTTCGGGCATGCCCCACCGGTCACGTGACCCAGGTTCGGGAAGCTGTTTCCCGTAAAGACGGCATCCCGTGTCCCCCCCGCGTAGATGCCCATCTGGGCCCATGATGGGAGACCCTGGCTCGAGTTCCCGATCCACTCCGCACCGTTGGCGTTCCTCCCACCGCCACAGGTGGCGCGCCCACCCGAGTTGGGCAGCAGGCAGTTCTGATGGACTGTCGAGCCGAAGAGCTCGTGGGTCCCCGAAGAGAGGATCACGTCGAAGTGGGTGCGGTCGCCGGACCACAGGTGGTTGTCACGGATGACGGCCGAGGCGCTCGGTCTCGCCGCGAAGGAGCGGGTGACGATGCCGACCGGATCACCACCGGGGATCGCCCCGGAGTGCAACGACCAGAACGGGTCGGTGACGATGCCCCAGTAGAGCGAGTTGCCAGCCGAGATGATGGTGTTGTCCGCCACCTGCGAAAGTTGGGCCGGAACGGCGGCCGGCTCCGGGCTCCCGTCGAACAGGACGATGGCGGCATCCGAGACGTCGACGATCGAATTACCTCTGACTTCGGTTGATCCGCAGTAGAGACCGAAACCGTCCGTTTCGGGATGGTCGTTGGCGTCCTCGCCCGGAACCGTCCCACCGTGGGCGGTGGCATAGCCCTCCACCAGGTTGTCGGACACCACGTTCCCCTTGCATCCGGTGGGGTCGTCGGCGGTGGGCGGTTGGACGTCGTCCTCGAGATTGCTGGCACCATATGAGTTGCCGATCCGATCGGACTGCACGGTGGTCCCCACGCCGCCCAACATGCGGATATTGAAGACGCCGAGCGAGTTGGGATCCGGTCCGTCCCGTTGCCCATCGACCCAGAGATGAACCAGTTTTGCCCCCGGGTCCAAGCGGACGAGCTCGGAGCTGGTGTAGCCGGGAAGGGTGGTGAACGACGGCAAGCGCACCAACCGGGCCATGTCCGCATACCGGGTGGGGTCGGGATTACCGGCGGTGGTGAGCGTCACATTGCCCGGGATGGTGAGGGTGGTGGCCAGGCCCACCACCTGCCGCTCAGGTAAGACAACCACGCCTCCGCCGAATAAGGACAGGGTGTCGAGCCTCTGCTGCAAGGCCGCTCCGGGTGCATCGGGTCGGGGGGCGCCGGTGGACGGAGTCGTAATTGCGGGATATCCGGTCAGGTCGCCCGGCTTCCCGAAGTAGTAGCTCGGATCGGTGGCGTTGCAGATGGCCGGCTGGGTGAGGGTGGCGAACTCAGGGCGCTCATAGAGAGAGGTGGCCGCGTCCGCCGGTGTGAGTTGTGGGGTTGTTGGGGTACCGGTGAGCTGGTTCCTCATGGCGACGTACTCGGCTTCATTCGGCTCCCGATTCAGGACGAAGCGGTAGAGGGTGAGTGCTATCGAGCCCGCATCGTTACTGGGGTAGTCGTGGCGGTATTCGGACGACGCCACGATGGTGTCGCCGAGTTGGATGAGCCCTGCGGTCGTGCATCCTTCGGTCTCGAAGGACTGCACGGCTCGGGCCCACTCGGCGGCGGCAGGTGCCCGGCCCAGAAGTTCGGTATACGCCTTGGCGATGTACTGGAAAGGAACGAGGTTGACGGAGGGCGTCGGTCGGGCCGCCATCTTGGAGCCAGTGCGGGTGACGGCAGCATGGACGGTGACCGACACCGACGCCAAAGCCAGCACGACGACAGCGGTGGCAGAGATCCGGCGCGCCCATCTGGACCCAGACTTCATGGAGTGTTCCCTCGAACCCATCGGATCCTTTCCCGTTGCGTGCGAGGTCGACAGTATGGCGTGCCTTCACCCACAGCCCGAACCGGTCAAGGGTAGTTAGCAGTTGACCAGCGGCAAGACCATCAGCGGAGGCTGGCCTTCCACTGCCTCTCGATCTCGGGGTAGATCAACTCGAGGTCGCGGGGCAATGAGGCCTTCATATTGCGCGTCCGTTCGTCGACGAGCAGTTCTTCGTGGCCGGCTTCCACCGCGTCGAGGACCAGTGCCGCCACGTCCGCCGGGGCGTGTTTGGCTCCCTGGACGCCGGTGGCCTGGCGGGTGTCGATGAACCCGGAGTGGACGCCGAGGACGAGGGTGCGCTGCGGGCGAAGCTCGATCCTGATCCCGTTGGTCATCGACCACAGCGCGGCCTTGGTGACGCAGAAGGAACCGATGCTCGGCTCGTTGAAAAACGAGACGATGGAGAGCATGTTCACGATGGCGCCGCCGCCGGTGCGGGCGAGCACGGGTGCGAAGGCCTGGCACATGGCGAGGGTCCCGAAATAGTTGGTCTCCATTTGAGCCCGGGCCGCCTCCAGGGATCCAGCGCCGATGAGCGGGCTTTGACGTGCCTCGACGGCGTTGTTGATCAGCAAGGTGACGTCGCCGCAACGACGGGCCGCATCGGCCACATCCTGGGGGGAGGTGATGTCCAGTTGGATGGGTATGACGTCGGCGTCGGTCACATCCACAAGATGGCGGGCACCGGCATAGACCTTGCGTGCCCCCCGTCCGGCCAGCGAGTGGGCGAGCGCCTGCCCGAGGCCGCGGTTGGCCCCGGTGACGAGGGCCACGGAACCGGCAATCTGCATGATCTGGCACCTTTCTCTCGCGGCCGGCTCGGCGCAGCCCCGGACCCACGTCCGGGGAAAGAGCCTTCCCTATTGTGCCAGTGATTGTGCCAGTGATTGTGCCAGTGATTGTGCCAGTGATTGTGCCAGTGATTGTGCCAACTCGTGGTCGGTACCGAACTGGGTGGCCAGTACCCGCGCCCGCTTGTAGGCCAGATGAGCGGGCACCTCCCAGGTGAACCCCATACCGCCGTGAACCTGGATGCACGATCTTCCGTTGGCCAGTGCGGCTTCGTCGGCCAACAACTTGGCTCCGGCCGCGGCCACCAGGGCGTCGCCGACATCGGGTTGATCGACTGTCACCGCGGCGGCATGGACGGCGGCCCGGGCCACCTCGGTCCGCACCACCATGTCGGCACAGAGATGTTTGATGGCCTGGAACCCCCCGATCGGCCGCCCGAATTGCTTTCGCTCCTTGGCGTACTCGACGGCCAGCTCGGTGGTCCATGCCGCCGCGCCGATCTGCAACGCGGCGGTGAGCACCGCGCCGTCGCGTCGCCACCGGGCGGAGACGTCAGCGCCGGCCACCGGGGTCCCGGCGGGCAGCGAGCTGACCGACCACAACGGGGTGAGCGGGTCCATCGGGCGTCCCATGCGGGTGGCATCGAGGGTGGACGGCTCGATCGAGGTCACCCCCTCGTCGGACACCGCCAGCAACACGTCGAGATCGGCGAGGTGCTCGATGACGACCGGGACGACCAAGCCCCCTGAGGCCGTCGCCCCGGATCCGCCGCTTGGACGTTCCACCAGGCCTACCACCACCGACCCGTCGTCGGCTCCTTCGATCAATCCGGCGGCCAGATGGGAGGCGACAAGAGGTCCCGGCACCAGGGCGCGACCCAACTCCTCGAACACCAGGGCGGCGTCGGCCAGCCCCAGCCCCAGCCCGCCGGTATCTTCGCCCAGGCACAGGTTGAACACCCCGGCGCCACCCAACTGGCGCCAACCGTCCCGTTCAACCACCCGGTCGGATCCTTCGGCTCGGCGCAGGGTGTCGAGGGCGAAACGCCCCTCACAGAGGCGACGGACCCCGGTGGCCAGATCGGATTGGAACTCGGTGAGCTCAAAGTCCACGGGTGGGCTCCTTGGGGAGTCCGAGGATCCGTTCACCCACGATGTTCCGCTGTATCTGTGACGTTCCCGCCGCAATGGTCAATGATATTCCGCGCAACCAGTCCTCCACCATGGCCTCGGCCGGCAACGATCCCAAGCCGTCGAGACCCTCGGAGTCGTGGGCGGCCAACCCGGCCCGTCCCAGTAGGGACAACGAGAACTCTCCCAACTTCTGGCGGGTCTCGGTGTAGGCCAGCTTGAACACGGTCCCTCCGATACCCGGTACTCCGGTCCGGGCCGCCTGGGACACGTTGCGCTTGGTCAGGGCCCACAGCGCGTCGAGCTCGGCCTTGAGGTGGCCGGCCTGGCGCCGGACTCCCGGGTCCGACCACGCCCCGGTGCGGTGGGCCAGCGCCACCGACTTCGACAACAGTTCGATGGCTTCGAGCAGGTCGCCCACGAAGGCGGTCCCACGTTCGAAGCTGAGGGTCACCATGGTCACCCTCCAGCCGTCATTCTCGTCACCCACCCGGTTGGAGACAGGGATGCGCACTCCATCCAGAAACAGTTCGGCGAACTCGGCGGAGCCGGCGATGGTGGTGAGTGGTCGGATCTCCACTCCGGCCGAGTCCATGGGCAGAATCAGCCAGGTGATGCCCCGGTGACGGCTGTCCTCGGCACCGGTGCGGACCAACAGTTCGCAGTAGTCGGCCACTTCGGCGTGTGACGTCCAGATCTTCGAGCCGGTGACCACGTACTCGTCGCCGTCGCGCACGGCGCGGGTGCGCAAGGAGGCGAGGTCGCTGCCGGCATCGGGCTCGGAGAAGCCCTGGCACCACACTTCGTCACCCCTGAGGATGGGAGGGAGGTATCGCTGGCGTTGCTCGGGGGTACCCTCGGCGATGACGGTGGGCCCGGCGTGGAGCAGTCCGACGAAGTTCACCCCGACGTAAGGGGCGTGCGCTCGTTCGAGCTCCTCTTTGAAGATCAGCTGTTCGACCGGGGACGACCCGCGACCTCCGCCTTCGACCGGCCAGTCCACCCCGGCGTACCCGGCATCGAAGAGCAGGCGTTGCCAGTGGGTGTCATAGGCCCGCCGGCCTGGCCAGTCATTGGGGGACGGCTTGGATGGCAGGGCGGGCAGGGTGTCGGCGAGCCAGGTTCGCAGGCCGGTCCGAAATGACTGCTCGGCCTGGGTGTAGCGAAGGTCCACCGGCGCTTACTTGAAGTCGAGGTCGTACAGCTTGATGGCGTTGCCCCGGACAATCTTGTAACGCTGTTCGTCGGTGAGATCCTTCATCTGCTTCTCGGCAATCTGGCGGGTGTGGGGCCAGGTCGAGTCGGAGTGCGGGTAGTCCGACTCGTAGGTGATGTTATCCACGCCGATCGAATCCACATTCTTCAGACCGAAGGCATCGTCGAAGAAGCAGCCGAAGATCTGTCGGTGGAAGTAGGTCGACGGTGGTTCCGGAACGATGTCGGCCACGCCGCCCCAGCCCCGGTTCTCTTCCCACACCTTGTCGGCCCGCTCGAGGATGTAGGGGATCCAGCCGATCTGGCCCTCGGCATAGGCCAACTTCAGGTCGGGGAAGCGCACCAGCACCCCCGAGAACATGAAGTCGACCATCGAGTAGGTGGCGTTGGAGTGGGTGAGGGTGGAGCCCACCGCCGGCGGGGCGTCAGCCGACGTCGACGGCATCTTCGACGACGATCCGATGTGCATGTTGATCACGGTGCCGGTCTCCGAACAGGCCCGGAAGAACGGGTCCCAGTAGTGATCAGGGTCGTGTACCGACGGCAGTCCGAGGAACGGCGGGATCTCACTGAAGCAGACGGCCCGCACGCCTCGGGCGGCATTGCGGCGCACCTCGTCGGCGGCCAACTCGGCGTCCCACAGCGGAATCAGGGTGAGGGGGATGAGGCGGCCCTTGGCCTCGGGCCCACACCACTCTTCGACCATCCAGTCGTTGTACGCCTTCACACAGAGCAGAGCCAGTTCCTTGTCCTTCGCCTCGGTGAAGGTCTGGCCGCAGAACCGGGGGAAGGTGGGGAAGCAGATGGAGGCTTCGAGATGGTTGACATCCATGTCCTCCAGACGGGGCGGCACCAGGTAGGAGCCGGGCCGCATGTCCTCGTAGGTGATGCCGCGCATTGTGACCTCTTCGCGGGGGACGCCGACGGCGGAATCGACGCGCAGCAGCGGGCGTTTCAGATCCTCGTAGTACCACCAGTCGGTGGGAAGGCCTTTGGAACCTGGCTTCACCGTGAGTTTTCCGCCGATGAAGGTGATCTCTCCCATCGGGGCACGGACGATGCGCGGACCGACCTCGTGGTACTTGGTGGGGAGGCGATCGATCCAGAGGGTGGCGGGCTCGACGACGTGGTCGTCAACGGAAATAATCATCGGCAGGTCGACCATGAGCCGAGTGTAACCGGTGTTCTGACGGTGCGTCAGTTTGCGAGTTGATTCCCTGGCCGGGTTGCTGAGGTTTGGACGCGGGGCTGATGTTTGCCGCATTCATGAGTCGGCGTGCCACGGGTCCACCACGTGGATCCCAGTGTCATGAAAGTCCTTCACGTTGCGCGTCGCCAGGGCCGCGTCGTGCATCCGGCATACGGCGGCAATCTGTGCATCGAAGCCATCGATCGGCAACCCCGCATGCTTCCAGTGAGTGACGATCCTGGCGCACTCTGCAGCTGCCGGCATATCGAAGGCCAAGACGTGTTCCGCGAACGCCGAAAACACGTCGTTTGCAGCGGTCCTCAGCAGATCCTTGCGACGGCCATGACGTAGTCGCTCGATGCCATAAAGGATCTCCGCGAGAGTGATCGACGTTGTGTACAACTCGGTTGCACCGTGACTTCGCACCCACGTTGCAAGCGCCAACGATGGCACGGGCCTCATCAATTCCGACACGACGTTGGTGTCGACGATGTTCACGCAGAAAGGTCAGCCGCTCGAGCCGGGGTCGCCCGCGGTGGCAACTCAAGCTCTACACCACCGATGTCGCCGAAGCGGTCCAACAGCTTCGTGAACAGCCCCTCCGATGGGTTCGGTTCACTCACGGCATCGACGAGGATGGCGCGGATCTCCACCTCCATCGATCGGCTGTGGCGCGCTGCCCTGACCCGCAACCGTTCCCTCACCCAGTCGTCGAGACCTCGAACGCTCACTGCTGCCATGTCAATAACCTCCAGTCAATGCTCGCATTGCTCGCGCGCAGGTCGATTCGTTTGCAGGCACGGCCGGGACACAGTGAACACTGGCTTCGGTCGGGTTAGAGCCGCTTCGACCTGATCTCGAGGCGTCCCGGCGACGTCATCAGGTTGGGGGCCCGATAGGCGAGGGCCACCGCGCTGCCTTTTTGAACCTGCACGTCTACCGATGCTTCGCCGCATCGGGGTTGGCCGATGTAGTTGAAGAACACATCGATGTGGTGGTCGCCGGGATCGGTGGGGATGAAATGCTTCCGCCACGATCCGACCACCGGTCGGCCGTCGATTTCGACAGTGAGTTTGGTGAAGACGAGGATCCAGGCCATGGGCGAGTGGTGTCCCGAGATGGTGATCCCGGTGCGGGGCCCAGCGGGTGGGTCTGCGGAAAGGTCTGCGGGAGGGTCGGTCAGATCATCGTCGCCCATCAGACCATTGCCACCCCTCCATTGGGCCGCACCACCTGACCGGTCATGAAGCGAGCGGCGTCGGAGGCTAGGTAGAGCACCGCGGCGGCAATGTCCTCGGGCTCGCCGATCGAACGCAGCGGCGTGTGCTTGCGCATGGGACCGATCACCGCCTCTTGCATCTCCTCGTCAACTGTGCCGTCGGGCCGGACGAAATAGCGACTAGTCATTCCGGTGAGTACGAACCCGGGAGCCACCGCATTGACCCGGACCCCCTTCTTCCCGATCTCGATGGCCAGTGACTTGGTCATCTGCACCACACCCGCCTTGCAGATGGCATAGCTGACGATGTTGGGGCTCGGTGCATCGGCCGCCGCCGATGAGGCGTTGATGATGCTGCCGCCTTCGGGCTGGGTGACCATGATCCGGCCTGCCGCCTGGCACCCGAAGAACACACCTTTCAGGTTGACGGCCAGGATGCGGTCGAGATCGGCTTCGGGGGCATCGAGGAACGGGCCCTCCACCATGATGCCGGCGATGTTGGCCCAGATGTGGATGCCCCCACGCTCGGCCGCGACGCGGGCTGCCAGTGCATCGACGTCGCCTCGGTTCGATACGTCGAGCCTGACCCCTTCGGCGGTGCCACCGGCGGCGATGATCTCTTCGGCCGCCTCGGTGGCGGTGTCGTGGTGAATGTCGGCACACACCACCCTGGCACCCGCACCGGCCAACGCCAAGGCACTCGCCCGCCCGATGCCGCTACCGGCTCCCGTGATGACGGCGACTTTGCCGTCGACGCGAAATGAGTTGATGAGCGTGGTTGCGTCCATGGAACGTGAGGGCCTCTCGGATGGCGGATGGGTGATGGTTGATGGGATTGTGGCTCCGAACGTAATGCTGTCGTAGCCGGTGCGACAATAGGGACACTACGGACAGGAGGCCGATCACGCTGATGACATTCCGGCGTTCCGGCAAGAGGCACCATTTCACTGGCACGGCAGTGGTGTTGGCACTGACCGCCCTGGTGGCAGCCGGTTGTTCAGCCGGGTCACCGCAAGCTGTTCGTCCGACCAGCCCCTCTTCGTCGACGCAGTCGCGGGTCCCGCTGGACAACCTGCTCGATAGCAGCGGTTTCTGGAGGGGCGGAGTCACCCGCAATGCTTGGACCACCGGCGTCGAAATCGACGGCGGTGGACTGGTGGTTGCCCCGGCTCCGGCCAATGACACGCCGAAGCTCCCCTACGCCGCTGCCCTCGCCCGCTTTCGGTCGTCCACCACCTTGGTCGGTGCCGGGCAGGGAGTGAACTATTCGGCCGCGTTCGGGTACGGGTTGGTGACCATCGGCTCTGGCGTGAGCGGAGCGGCTGGCGCCCCCCGCTACCAGAGTCGGCTGGCGTGGATCGGATTTGTCGGCGGTGCCATCTGCCCGGGCGGTGGGGCTCCGGGGCCAACCGGGGTCTCGGGGGCAACCGGGGCACAGGGGTCGGATGGAGGTAGAACCCCTGGTTGGCAGGCACTGGTGATGGACGCTGCCACCGGCAACGACGTGGTGTCCTATAACCCGGATAGCTATGAGGAGCCGTCATGTCGAGGCGGGGCGGCCACCGTGACGAGCAACCCTCTACAAGAAGTGTCGATTCCGTGGACGCCTGCTGACGCGGTGGAGTTGCTGGTGCGATACGACATCGCCTGCGGGAGCACATTCGACGAAGTGGTGTGGTCGGCTCCCTCCAACGGCTCTTCGGCTCCTGTGCAGGTGCTGGTGACGGAGCCGTTCACCCTCGGGGTGCAGTGTCAGGTAATCCGGCCAGGTTCGCAACCGTTGCTGCTGCCCGATGGGTTGAGAGCTACCCACGGTTTGATCGGTCCGTTTGCCGTCTATACCGGGGCGATCAACGCGGTGTCGGTATCCCAGGTTCCGGCGCAGCCGTTCACCATCGCCTCCGCATTTGGGGTGAGTAACGACCGGTGGGTGGTTCCTGTCGAACTGGACGGTGGGGAATTGGCGGTGACGCCGGCTCCGCCCGGGCGGTCCCCCACAATTTCTTACGCGGTGGCAATGGCGAAGGTGAAGGCCAAGGTCGCCTCGGGCGAACAGTTGGCCGGCTTCGCGTATGGGCTGGTGTCCATCGCCGCGAGTCTGACCGGAAACGGTCTGCCCAGCTACCAGCGACGTCTGGCGTGGATCGGGTTCATCCAGGGTCCGGTGTACCACTGCCCTGCCGAGACGCCTTCCAATATGCACCCGCCCCCGATCGCCGGGCCCGGCTCGACTCCAGGTTGGGTGGCCGTTGTGATCGATGGCACCACCGGAGGCGACACTGTAATTTATGCTTCACGGGGTAGTCCGTGCAACTCCCAACCCACCGGACCCACGGTGGCGGCCGGCTGAAGCTTCGATCGTTTTTGAAGTTCAGCCTTTACTCGCTCGATGGGAAGAGAGCGAAACCCTCTGCGGCTGCGGCAGTGCGCAGCATTCCGTCGAAGGCGGCGAACGTTGTGCAACTCGGGTCGGTGGCTCGGGTGATTGTTGCCGCGGACAGTTGCACCCCGTCGTAGGCCCGTAGGCCATGGGCGGCGCACATGCGGGCGGCGCTATCGAGGAGGCCGCCAGTCAATGCCACCGCCGCGAACCGGGGTGGGTCCCCTTGGGTCCCGAAATAGTCGGCTTCAAACTCTTCGACAAGTGTCTGCGCATCTCCCGCGCCGAGCTCGCCTAGGCGTTGCTTCCGCCAGAGGGCGGCAGGTACTTCGACCCGTGCGATCTGAGAGATGGCAAGGGCTCCCAGATCGCGGATCAGTTCGTGGTCCGCCTCATCGGCATACAATTTTACGAGGGCCGACGAGTCGGCGAAAACGCTCAACGCCCTTCGTCGACCAGACGAGACAACGGCGTACCCGTGCCCGCTTTCGTCCGAGCGGCCTCGACCCGATCACTATCCGGGCGCCGCCGTGATGGGCCCGCAGGGACGAGAAGCCCGGCCCGGTCCAGTCGTTCTCGGAGGCGCTCAGCGTCACTGCTGGCCAGCTCGGGGTCGGTGGCGGCGTCGAGAACCGCGGTGACGAACTCGTTCATGCTGCGACCTTGCTGAGCGGCGGCGCGCCGAACCCGCTCGAGCAGTTCGTCGGGGGACCGCCAGGTCATCTGCGTCATGCCTTCATGCTAGCAGGTATGCATGCATGTCGGTTGCGCCAAGGGTCGAGTCGGCGGCTGCGGTGGGTCCAATGCCCCGCCGGAGGCCAAAAGTTCCACCTCGCGGCGAATCGCCCAGCGCATTCGCCGCGAGGTGGAACTTTTGGGGTTGGCAAGGACGCCCGGGTTAGATGTGGATGACCTCTCTTCCGACCGCCCGAAGGGCGCGCTCGGCAGCCGTCACCGCGCTCGACCACGACACTTCGCTCAACAGACTCGGCGCCGCCACCGAGTCACCGCAGAGGAAGACGTCGTTGCCCTGGTCGATGGCCGGGCGATCTCTCCACGAGGTACCCGGATAATCGAGGGCACCCGACCGGCCTGCGAGAAGGGCAGGTCGTCGCCATGTCTCGCGAGCCCGCCAGTTCGGATACCCGAGGTCACAGAGTGCCTCGGCCCGGATCACTCCATCCGCCAGGGACTCGTCGGGGAGCAACCCCACCTGCGCCTGCACCAGGTCTGCTCCGACGGTTGCTTCAGCGCGAAGTGGATGCAGACTTTTCCAATCTTCGGCGGCTGGCGGAGTCGGGGTTCGCTGAGTGACCTGTTTAGGCCTGGGTCTGGTGGAGCTCATCCACCAGTGACGCCAGGATGCGGCTGCGATGGTCGGCGGACGATCCCCACGACTCGGCCAAGGCCCACGCCCGTTTCAGATACAGGTGGAGGTCGCACTCCCAGGTGTAGCCGATGGCTCCATGCACCTGCAGCGACACCCGGGCCGCTTCGGTAGCGGCGTCCGAGGCGTAGGCCTTGGCCAGCGACGCGCCTCGGGAGCCGCTCGGTGATCCGGCTAGTTCCACTTGCCCGAGGGACCACGCCGCGCCATAGACCGCCGGACGGGCGAACTCGAGTTTCACCTGGGCTCCGGCCAAAAGATGTTTGACCGCCTGGAAGCTACCGATCGGCTTGCCGAACTGGTTTCGCTCCTTGGCATAGGCGGCCGCGATGGAGATCATCCGATCGGCGAGACCCAACAGTTCCGCCGCAGTGGCCACCGATGCCCGATCGGCCAGATGCGCCAATGCCTCACGGGCATCTTCTCCGGATGCGATGAGGGTCGTCGTGGTCGGCTCCCAGTCGATGGTTCCAAGTCGACGGGTGGGGTCGAGCGAGGGCACCGGCGTCACCGTGACGTCGGTGGAGGGAACGGCGTGGACTCCGGATGCGGAGGACAAGATGTACAGGTCGGCGCCCACAGCCGCCGGCACCGCCGCTTCGCCCGCGGTTGATCCGACTGACCTGCTGATCACGTCGACGGGTGCGACCGCGGCGGTGACCTCACCGCTGGCGATGCGCTCCAACCAGTCGACCGCCTGACCAGACTCGAATGCCGCCAGCAGTGGAGCGGCCAGGGCGGTGGTTTCGATGAGAGGCTCAGGTAACGCCGACCGTCCGGCTTCCTCGAGCAGTGGCACCAGATCGAGGAGGTCGAGCCCCAGGCCGCCCTGAGGTTCCGGAACCGTCAATCCGACCACCCCCATCTCCGCCAAAGTCGTCCACCGTTCGGTGCGGGCCGCGGGGGTGTCGAACGCCGCCCGTAGGGCGTCGGGGGTGCACACTTTGGTCAGAACCTGGCGCACCGCGGCTCGAAACTCGGTCTGTTGTTCGGTGAAAGCGAATTGCACGGTGAATTCTCCTGATCCGTCAGGCCCGCGGCAGCCCGAGCAGGCGCTCGGCCACCACGTTCCGCTGGATTTCGTTGGTGCCGGCGTAGATCGGACCGGCCAGTGCGAACAGGAAACCATCGAGCCACGGATTGCCCGCCACTCCGCCACCCCCGGTGAGCTCGGCCTCGGGTCCGAGCAACCCCAGCGCGGCGCGATAGATCGCCAGGTCGGTCTCGGACCAGTGGATCTTGTTGGCGCTGGCCTCGGGGCCAACGGTTCCGCCGGCCAGTACCCGGCTGGCGGTCCAGTAGGTATTGAGCCGGTAAGCCTCGGCATCCATCCACGCCTGAGCCACCGCGTCGGCGCTACGGGCCGCCCGGGCCGGGTCGCGGTCAAGGCGCTCGGCATAGAGCGAAACCAGACGGGATACCGCTTCGGTATAACGGGCGGGGCTGCGGAGGCTGAGACCGCGTTCGGAGCCGGCGGTGGCCATGGCCACACTCCAGCCCTGGCCGACGCCCCCGAGCACCTGCGAGTCGGGAACGAAGACGCTGTCGAAAAAAATCTCGGCGAATCCGGGCTCACCGTCGATCTGGGGGATCGGCCGCACGGTCACCCCGGGGGAGTCCATGGCCATCAGAAAGTAGGTGAGGCCCCGATGGCGTTGGGCGTCGGGGTCGGTACGGAAGAGACCGAAGCACCATTCGGCGTACGCCCCGCGTGAAGCCCACGTCTTCTGGCCGGTGAGCAGCCAACCGTCGTCATCCGGTGCTCGTTCCGCCCGGCTGCGGATCCCGGCCAAGTCGCTGCCGGCATCGGGTTCTGACCACCCCTGGCACCAGATCTCTTCTCCGGAGGCCATGGGCGGGAGGAACCGGGCCTTCTGGGCATCGGTCCCAAACTCGAACATGGTGGGAGCCAGGAGAAACACGCCGTTCTGGCTCACCCGGACCGGGGCCTGGATGCGCCAGTACTCCTCTTCGAAGATCAGCCATTCTAGAATACCCACGTCCCGTCCGCCGAACTCCTCGGGCCACGACACCACTGACCAGCGGTCGGCGAACATGGTCTGTTCCCAGGCCCGGTGAGCTTCGAAGCCATGAGGGGTGTCGAGAGAGGGCAGCGACCCGGGAGCGGGGGAGTTGGCGGCCAGCCAATGGCGTGCCTCGGCCCGGAATTCTTCCTGGGCGGGGGTGAACCGTAGGTCCATGGCTCCGTCGGTTGTGTTGTTCATGGGCTTTCCATTGGTCGATCCGTCGGCCGGTGTATGGGGAGGCCCGAGGTGGGCTCACCAGCGATGGAGAAATCTGACACACTGCCAGACTTTCGGCAATCGTGGTTGATCGGGCACAATGATCCCATGCCGAACGCAGTGATTGTCGATGCCGTCCGCACCCCGGTGGGGAAGAAGAATGGTCGTCTCTCGGGTTGGCACGCTGTCGATTTGGCCGCACAACCGCTCCGGGCGCTACTGGAACGCAACGATCTCGACCCGGCCCTGGTCGAGGATGTGATCTTCGGCTGCACCATGACTGTTGGTGAGCAGGCCATGAATATCGGCCGGAATGCCGCCTTGGCCGCCGGATTTCCCGACACCGTGCCCGGCACCACTGTCGATCGCCAGTGCGGATCAGCACAACAGGCGGTTCACTTCGCCGCCCAGGCCGTGATGTCGGGAGCCATGGACATCGCCATTGGCGGTGGGGTGGAGGCGATGAGCCGGGTGCCCATCGGTTCGACCACCGAGCACGGCCCGGGAGAGGCCTACGGACCCACTGTCCACGACCGGTTCGACTTCATCCACCAGGGCCTGTGCGCCGAGGAGATCGCCCGCCGGTGGGGGATCTCCCGTGAGGCCATGGATAGGCTGGCGCTCGAGTCCCACGATCGGGCCGCTCGGGCCATCTCCGAAGGTCGTTTCGAGAACGAGATCATCCCCCTCGCCACCCGGCGGGCCCGGGTCGAAAACAAGATCGCCCAAGCCGGAACCGACGAAGGCGATCCAGCCGAAGAGGGGCTGCTGACCTTCGACGAGGGGGTGCGGGCCGGATCCACCTACGAGAAGTTGGCCTCGTTGCCGCCGGCGTTCGTCGAGAATGGCCTTGTCACCGCGGCGTCTTCATCTCAGATCTCTGACGCCGCGGCGGCGGTGCTGGTCATGAGTGAGGAGAGGGCCGGGCAGTTGGGATTGCGGCCGCGGGCCAGGTTCCACACCTTCGCCGTGGCCGCCAATGATCCGGTCATCATGCTGACGGCGCCGATCCCGGCCACGACCCTGGTCCTCGAAAAGTCGAAGTTATCCCTCGATGACATCGATCTCATCGAGATCAACGAGGCATTCGCGTCTGTGGTGCTGGCGTGGGAGAAGGAGCACCATCCGGACATGTCCAAGGTCAATGTGAATGGTGGCGCCATCGCCATCGGACATCCGACCGGCGGCTCCGGGGCACGGCTGCTGTGCACCTTGCTGAACGAGATGGAGCGGACAGGGGCCCGCTACGGATTGCAGACGATGTGCGAGGGCGGCGGTCAGGCCAACGCCACCATCATCGAACGCCTGGGATAGCCCCCGGCGCTCAGGCCGTCCGGGCGGCGGCCGCCGAACCGAAACGGTCCAACACTTCGGTGGCCTCGGCCACTATCCGCGTGATCAGTTCAGCCACCGTCGGTAGTTCGGTGATCTCACCCACCACTTGGCCGGTGGGCAGGACCCCCACGTCGGTGCGACCATCGACCAATGCTGCCTTGGTCATGACCGGCGCATTGGCCGCCATCACCACCTGGGGCCACGACAACTCGTTGCCGTGCTTCATGGCGCGGCCCTCCCGCAAGAGCGCTCCCAGAGACGAACGGGTCTCGCGTTTGAAGGAGTGGGCGCTGGCCATCGCCCGGGGCAGGTTCCGGAGCCAACTGGCCCGCTCCAGATGGTCGATGAATTCGGTGCGGATGACCCGTTGGGGGGCACCGTCCACTGCGGTCGACACCACGGTGCCGGTCACCGGGGTACCCAGATAGACCTGCTTCACCTCGTCGGGCACCCGGCTCTCCTGGGTCAACAAGAAGCGAGTACCCATGGCGATGCCGGAGGCTCCGTAGGCCAGGGCGGCGACCAACCCGCGGCCGTCGAAGAACCCACCGGCGGCGATCACCGCCACCTTCTCGCCCACCGCGTCCACCACGGCCGGCGTCAACAGAGAGGTAGGGACAGTGCCGGTATGACCGCCACCCTCGCCCCCCTGGGCGATCACCGCGTCGACGCCCCACCCCGCCACCTTTTCGGCATGGCGCCGGGCCCCGATGGTCGGCATCACCACCAACCCGGCCTCCCGGCAACGGGTCACCAGTTCGGGCTTGGGTGCCTGGGCGAAGCTGGCCACCTTCACCCCCTGTTCGATCATCAGCGCCACCCGGTCCCCGACGTCGGCTACGTCGGTGCGCATGTTGACCCCGAAAGGCCGGTCGGTGCGGGCGCGTACATCGGCGATGGCCGCCACCAACTCGTCAAACGTCATGGTGGCAGAGGCCAGGATGCCCAAACCGCCCGCCTCGGCAGTGGCCGCTACCAACCTCGGACCGGCTACCCAGCCCATGCCGGTCTGCACAATTGGGAACTCGACCCCGACCAACTCGCAGAAACGGGTGTGGAGGGCCGGGTGCACCCGAGCCCCTGTTCCGGTCACGATTTGACCTCCCGATCCCGCAGTCCCCTCGGGTCGAGCACGTCGCGGATCAACGCCAACTCCTCGGGTGTCGGTAACCGGGTGTCGGGCACGTCATCCGGGATGACCAAGGCGAAACCGGTGGCTTCGACGATCTCCTCCACGGTGACGCCGGGATGCACCGAACGCAGGCGCATGACGTGCTCAGGTGTCTCGAAGTCGAAGACGCCGAGGTTGGATACCACGTGGCGGATCTGGTGGAACCGGGTTGCCGATGGACCGGCCGACACGGCCCGTGCGTAGCCCACACCACAGACCACATCGACCTGGTCCACAAAGGAGCGGGTCGAGTGGTTGGGGACCCAGTAGCTGGTCGGATGGTTGACGGTGTTCCCCGGAGCTCCCCGGACACCCACCAGCTGAGCTTTGGGCTTGGCCCAGTCGCCGATGGCGCTGATGTTCTGGTTGCCGGTGCGGTCGATCTGGGAGGCCATCATGATCAGGTTGCGGCGTCCCGACCACACCACGTCGAACACTTTCCGGTATGGCATGTGCGACTCGATGGTGAGCTCGGAGGGTGGGGTCCCGAGCGCCGGAGCCCCGACCATCAGTGCGGCATCACCGTCGGTGAGCACCAGGTCGGGGGTGAAGGTCAGCTTGGCCAGGCGGGCTCCGAGGGCCGGGGCCGTCCCGAAGGCACTGGCCATCACCTCACCATCACCCCGGAATATCTCCGCACAGGCAATGACGCAGAACTCGGCCCGGCTTACATCTGTCGACTCGTTCATCGGGCCACCTCCTGTTGTCCCCCCACCGGGTCCATCCGGGCCGCCTGGTACCCGGCCTCGTCGACCTCGAGGTAGTGCTCACGGAACGCGGTCCAGGCGTCGGCATCGCCGGCCGCCGTTACATAGGCCTTCTGAAATGCCTCGTCGCGCGAGTAGTCGGGGACACAGGCGGTGAAGTGGGCACCGCCCGGGGTTTGGATGACGCCGTCGGTCAAGAGGCGACTGATGCACATAGTCTGGATGGGGCCTTCAGAAGCGAATTGCTCGGTGGTGACGAGGCGTTCGGTGGTGACGTAGCGCCGCTCAGCGGCACCCAGAAAAAGGTCATCGAAGAACGGGTCGGGACCCAGAATCTGGCCAGATCCCCCGGCATCGGCCCGGTTCACGTGGATCACCGCGGCATCGAGGGCCAAGGCCGGCATGGCCACCAACTCCTCGCCGTCGTCGTACGGAGAGGTGATGGTGCGAAGAGACGGGTTGAGAGCCAGGACGTCGGAGCCCAGGCCGGCACGAGTGGGTAGGAACGGTACCCGTTGGGAGGCAGCCAGCAGGCCCAGATAGAACATGCCCTCGTCCACCTCCAAGGCCTCGATAGCACCGGTTTGGCGGGCAACCCGAAAGTGGGGATCGGTCGGGATCGAATCGAGGGTGACAAAGGCGAAGATCACCTTACGGACCTTGCCCGCAGCACACAGCAGGCCGACGTCGGGGCCTCCGTAGGACACCACTGTCAGATCGGTCAGGTCCGAGCGCAGCATGGCTCGTACCGCGGCCATGGGCTTGCGCCTCGAGCCCCACCCGCCGATCCCGATGGTCATGCCGCTGCGAAGCTCGCCGATGAGCTCGTCCAGCGAGAGTCGTTTGTCTGCCACAGTTTCTGGTCCGATCCTGTCCGTCGGTTATCTGGTTACTTGGAGGTGTCGGCGTCGCGCTTCTCGACGAAGGCCGCCCTCTGTTCATCGGCGACCCCCGCCACATGAAGCTCGTAGGTGAATCCCTGCTCGAACCGATAGCTGAGTTTCACGTCCACCGGGTCAATGCCGTTGAGCGACTCTTTGGCCCTCCTCAAAATGGTCGGGCTCTTGGCGGCGATATCGCCCGCCACCTCGTAGGCGGCGTCCACTAGTTCAGAACGAGGCACCACACGCAGGACCGAGCCGTAGTGGTGGAGCTCGGTGGCCGTGGCCACCTGGGCGGTGTAGACCATCGAGCGCATCCGGTGTTGAGGGACCAGTCGCGACAGGTGGGTGGCGGCGCCGAGGGCCCCACGGTCGACCTCGGGGAGCCCGAAGGTGGCATCGTCCGAAGCCACGATGATGTCCGAATTCCCCGCGATGCCCACCCCTCCGCCGAGGCAGAACCCGTGGACGGCGGCGATCACCGGGATCTCACACTCATACATGGCGGCAAACGCCGCGAAGCAACCTCGATTGGCACCGATCAGCGCCTCGTCCCCCTTGGCCTGGATCTCCTTGATGTCGACCCCGGCACAGAACCCACGGCCCTCAGCCCGAACGATGACCACCCGATTGTCGGACACTCTCCCGGCCGCCACCACCGCGTCGGCCAGGGCGAACCACCCAGCCACGTCGAGAGCGTTGACCGGCGGGTGATCAATGACCACTTCGGCAATGCCGGGTTGCTTCTGATAGGTCTCAATGGGCATGGAAAACTCCGAGTCGGTAGGTCGTCGGGTCAGAAGTCGGCGCCGGGCGTGGTCCACACGAAGGACGGCCACAGGCTCTCGCCCAACGTGATCTGATACACCGTCAGAATAGGACAGTACCAGTCGGAGGCCAGGAGGCAGCAGTGGCAGTAACCGGAAACACCCGCCCGCCGGTCCGTTTTGATTTCGCCGGTCAGGTGGCGGTGATCACCGGGGGAGCCCGGGGGATCGGCCGCGGCATCACCGAAGGGTTTTTGGCGGCTGGGGCCGAGGTGGTGGTGTGCGGGCGGTCCGAGACGGCCGAGAACGAACTCCCCTCCGCCCACGATGGCGACGGGGTGCTCCGGCGCGCCGTGTTCGTCGTGGCCGATCTCCGCGATCCCGAACAGGCGGCATCGGTGGTCACCCAGGCCAACGACCGGTTCGGGCGTCTCGATGTGCTGGTCAACAACGCCGGAGGGTCACCCGAGGCGGATGCCGCCACCGCGTCCCCGCGGTTTGCCGTCTCGATCGTCACCCTCAACCTTCTGGCTCCGCTCTACTGTGCCCAGGCGGCCAACGGGGTGATGCAAGGGCAGGCCGAGGGCGGGTCGATCATCAACATCGGTTCGGTCAGTGGGATCAGGCCATCCCCGGGGACTGCGGCCTACGGAGCAGCCAAGGCCGGCCTGATCAATCTGACCCAGTCACTGGCCATCGAGTGGGCACCGAAAGTGCGGGTCAACTGTGTGAGTGCCGGGTTGGTGGCCACCGAGTCGGCAGCTGCCCATTACGGAGGCGAGGAGGGAATGGCGGCGGTGGCGGCCACCGTGCCCCTGGGGAGGTTCGGCACGCCGGAGGACCTTGCCAACCTGTGCCTCTTTCTCTCTTCCCCGTCGGTTGCCGGCTACGTATCGGGAGCCAACCTGGTGGCTCACGGTGGCGGCGAATGGCCCGCCTTCTTGACCGCCGCTCGTGGAGTGCACCGGTAGCCACGGCCCTCCAGCCGCCCTCCAGCCGCCCTCCAGCCGCCCTCCGATCGTGCTCTTGGCCCCCCGAAGATGAGACACGTGGTGGTTCCGAGCCAGGTGTCCTGACCAGTCGAGTGGTCGGAGAGGGCAATTTCAAGTAGACAACGAGCCGTGAAACTCGCCGTAATCCAAGAGTCCCTCCCGGGCGAGGCACGGGTGGCGATCGTTCCCGAGGTGGCGGCAAAGCTGGCCGGTTCGGGGATCGACGTCGTCGTGCAGTCCGGTGCCGGCACTGCTGCTCGCTTCACCGATGCCGCCTACCAGCAAGCCGGGGCCACGGTGGTCGCCGATGCCGCCGCCGCCCTGACCGGCGCTGACTTGGTGGCGAGGGTGCAGCCTCCGACCATCGAAGAGGTGGCACAGCTCCCCGAGGGTGTCTCGGTGATCAGCTTTCTGCAGCCGGTGGCAGCCCACGACGTGGTGAAGGCCCTGGCGTCCAAAGGAGCCACCGTCTACAGCCTCGATTTGCTGCCCCGGATCAGTCGGGCCCAGTCGATGGACGCCCTTTCCTCCCAGGCCATGGTGAGCGGTTACCGCGCCGGGCTGTCGGCTGCCGAGCATCTGGCCAAGTTCTTCCCCATGTTCATGACTGCCGCCGGCACCGTGCCCCCGGCGAAGGTGCTGGTGATGGGGGCCGGCGTGGCCGGCCTGCAGGCCATCGCCACCGCCAGACGGTTGGGAGCGGTTGTGCGCGCCTATGACGTCCGGGCGGCGGTGAAAGAAGAGGTCAAGAGTTTGGGTGCCCAGTTTGTGGAGCTCGGTCTCGAGACCCAGGAAGGGACCGGCGGCTACGCCAAGGAACAGTCGGCCGAGTACCTGGCCAAGCAGCAGGAGTTGCTGGCTGCGGAGGTGGCCAACGCCGACGTGGTGATCACCACTGCACAGATCCCCGGGCGCAAGGCACCGGTACTGGTGACCGAGTCCATGGTCGAAGGCATGTCCGAAGGGGCGGTCATTATTGACATGGCCGCAGATTCCGGGGGCAACTGCGAACTATCGGTTGCCGGTGAAGACGTACTGGTCCACGGGGTCACCGTGGTCGGGTTGTCCAATACCCCGGCATCGATGCCGACCCACGCCAGCTTCCTCTATTCGCGCAACGTCGCCAATTTTATGGCTCTGGTGGTGAAAGACGGTGAGCTGGCGCCCGACTTCAACGACGAGATAGTGATCGGCACCTGCGTGGTGAAGGCCGGCACAGTGGTGCACGCCGCTACCGCCGAGGCACTGGGCCTCCCGGCTCCGGCTCCGGTGGATGCTCCGCCTTCCGCCCCGGCGACCGGGGCCACGCCGGCTGAAGGGACACCGGCCGAGGGAAGTCCGGCTGAAGGGACACCGGCCGAGGGAAGTCCGGCTGAAGGGACACCGGCCGATACGGCTGACGAGAAGAAGGGGGCGGCCTCATGACCGTCGGCATCATCGAACTTCTGACCATCTTTGTGCTGGCCGCATTTGTCGGCAACGAGGTGGTGTCCAAGGTCCCGAGCATTCTCCACACGCCGCTCATGTCGGGGACCAATGCCATTCACGGGATCATTTTGGTGGGGACCATGGCCATCCTCGGTCAGGCACAGGGCGACGTCCAGACCATCCTGGGCTTTCTCGCCGTGCTCCTGGCCACGCTCAACGTGGTCGGCGGGTTCGTCGTCACCGACCGGATGCTCGAGATGTTCAAGGCCAAGCCGTCCGACCGACCGGCAAAGTCAGCGGGCACCCCTGAGGAGCCAGGTCAGGGAGGTGCCACGTCATGAGCCTCCTCACCTGGGTCGACCTTGTTTATCTGCTGGCCGCCATCGGCTTCATCCTGGCCCTCAAGGGCTTGAGCTCCCCGAAATTCGCTCGCCAGGGCAACATGCTGGGCGCCGGTGCCGCCACCCTGGCCATTGCCATGACGTTCACCATCCCGTCGGTGCGTCATGCCGGCAGCCGTCTCATCCTCATGGTGGTGGCCATGATCATCGGAACCGCCATCGCGGTGCCGGCGGCACGCAGAGTGAAGATGACCGCCATGCCGCAAATGGTCGCCATCTTCAACGGTGTCGGTGGCGGGGCCGCCGCCCTGGTGTCGATGACGGCGTTCTTGATCCTCACCTCGCACGACTCGTTCACCGGGAAGCCGGCCGTCTACAAGATCGTCGAAGTCATCCTCGGCATTCTGATCGGTTGCGTGTCCTTCTCCGGTAGCGCCATTGCCTTCATCAAGCTGCAGGAGTTGATCACCGGCCGTCCGATCACCTATCCGGCGCAGCAGGTGATCAACGCCTTCGTGGGGATCGCCATTGTCGGCCTGGCCGTGGCCACCGTCCTCACCGCCAACGTGGCCTTGTTGGTCGTCATGTCGGTGCTGGCGCTGGTGCTCGGCGTGATCTTTGTGTTGCCGATCGGTGGTGCGGATGTTCCGGTGCTCATTTCGCTGTTGAACTCGTTCACCGGTCTGGCCGTGGCGGCGTCGGGCTTCTCCCTGGGGAACAATCTGCTGATCATTGCCGGCACCCTGGTCGGGGCATCGGGAATTCTGCTTACCCGCATGATGAGCAAGGCGATGGGGCGGTCGCTGGCCAACGTGTTGTTCAGCGCCTTCGGGTCGGTGGTGACGGCGTCCGGTGGCGCTGACGGCGCAGGGGCGGACGCCCGTCCGGTCAAGGTGGGAACGCCCGAGGACATTGGGGTCCTGATGGCCTATGCCCGCAAGGTAGTCATCATCCCCGGCTACGGGCTGGCCGTGGCGCAGGCGCAGCACACCGCTCGCGAGTTGGCCGACCTGCTGACCGAGCGGGGTGTCGAGGTCTTCTACGCCATCCATCCGGTGGCTGGGCGCATGCCTGGTCACATGAACGTTTTGCTGGCCGAGGCCAACGTTCCCTATGACGAGCTGAAGGAGATGGACGAGGCCAACCCCGAGTTGGCTACGGCTGACGTGGCGCTGGTGGTGGGGGCCAACGACACGGTGAACCCGGCCGCCAACAACACACCGGGAAGCCCGATCTACGGGATGCCCATCATCCACGCTGACCTGGCACAGCACATCGTCTTTCTGAAGCGTTCGATGCGACCCGGATTCGCCGGCATCGACAATGAGCTGTTGTACGACCCCAAGACCACCATGTTGTTTGGGGACGCCAAGGACACGCTCACCAAACTGGTTGCCGCCGTCAAGTCAGCGTGAGGCCCACGACAGCGAACTGATCTCCGTCAGGGGCCTCAGGGATTCTGGCGAGGCGAACTATCGGTTGAGTCCGATGGCGCGTGCCCTTCGACATCGCCGCCGACACCGGCATCGACCGTCAGATGGGCAAATACCATGAGCCCCTGATTCGTCGGGCGGGTGGACGACACTGTGACGTTCACTCCGTGAGCTCCTACGAGGTGGAGAGCGTCGTTGACCACCACCATGTCACCGTCGGGAAGGTAGCCAACCGCCTGGCGGGGTTGGCGCCCCGCCCTGGTGAGGTCGACGGTCAGGCGTTCACCGGGTGTGTGATCCGGGGTGAGTTCACCGGCGACCCGCCGGAGGTCGACGGCGGCGAGGTCCCAATCGCCGGCTTGTTCGACCACCCGGGATGTGCAGGTTCCGATCCGCAGCCCGAGCCTTCGGGCCACCGTAAGGAGCTTGACGGTGGGGTCATCAACCTCGGGAATCTCGTCGGGTGCCACGTGGACGTTGACGCCGAATTCGCGGAGTGCTTCGATGGATTCGAGGCCACGCCGCGCACGTCGAGACGAGACGGGGTCCGGGCCGTCGGCCTGGGTGCGAACCTGATCGACCACGAACTGGGGGATGACCAGTCCACCCGGAAGCAGGCCGGCGTGACCCAGAACCAGGAGAAATCGGTCCATCACCGCCGAGGAGTCCACCAACAGCGCGTAGCCCGGTGGTGGATCGACCGGAGGGGCGAGGATGCGTGAGAGCCCCGCCGAGGCGACGACCTGACGGCCTTTCACCGCACCGATCCGCCAACCCAGCGCACCGAGCACCCAACACACCACCGCGGTGACCAGTACGTCGACGCCCGAGCCGAAGAGGGTGAGGAGGGGCAGGCTGACGACCATTCCCACCAGTAGACCGGTGGTGGCGGTGATCGAGGCGGCGAATACCTCGCCGGGAGGCATGTTGCGAAGTAGGAATACTGACCGCAGAAGCCCTCGGTCGAGCAACCGCCCGACGATTCCTCCCACCACATAGAGGATTGCCGCGCCGAGCAGCATGCCGATGATGGGGCCGTGGGACGACGTGCCTACGTGATGTCCGATTTCGAGACCCGCCCACGCCCCGACCAGCACGAACAGAAATCGGAAGACCTCGACGAAGAGCATGGTGCTACCGGTTTACTCGGTTGTTGGGCTTCGTGGGCATTGGCAAGGCGATCACGTGGCTTGGTATGATCGCCCTTCCCACGTCAGGATTACGCGTCCCACCAGGCTCCAGGTCATCAGGATATCCCGTCGGGTTGTCCGAATCCTCCCCACCTGGTCGGTTGTGTCGCATGCCGAGCTTTCTCGTGACGTCGTTCGTTCATAAATACCCTTGTGAAACCCGTAAAATAACTGAGAGTGATAGCGTTACCATAATAATTGCGTTCGCTCATTCCCTGCATCACCCTTGCGTAGCGTAGCGTCGCTTGACAGACCAGGAGATGATGAAACTACCTTTCCGATCCTCGAGCAACGCACCACCTCCTGCTACGACGTTGGTTGCGGCGCGAGAGCTCACTGGGGACACGGATCTTCTGGCGCCGACATCGACGGCTCGTTTCGACATTCGGCTCACGTCGGCGGGGATGACGGTAGGGCCTTCCCGTGGTAGCGGAGCAGTCGTCCCCATGGTGGTGCTCTGGTCGCACCTATTGGGATTCTCAGCTGATCAGTGGGGCACCGTCGACGAAGGTGTCACCGGCCAGATTCTCGAGATTGTCGTGAGCGATCCACGTGATGCCGACGAGTCGCAGGTGCGGAGGTTTCTCGTTGCTGCACCAGATCTTGTCGTCTTCTTCCGGGGTGTCGCCGCGTGGTCGACTCACTGGGCATCCGATCTGCATCGAGCTCAGGCCAGTGTGGGGGCGGGTTCGAGGATCGCTGCGTTCGGGGCATCGACTCGCGGCGCGGCGGTCGGCGCCTATGCCGCAACGTCGGCCTGGTTGGCGTCCCGGGTACCGCCGGGGTTGGCGCGCCGGTTGGCCGGGCCGATGGACCCAGGGCATGGATCTGGTCAACGGCGTGTCGGGACGGCAGTCGCCGGCATGCTCGCCTTGATTCTGGTGGCCGGAGCGACCACCGCGTCGTTCGCGTTAACGGCGTCGGGAAGCGCGCCGCACCACCGCTCCGTGATCCATCGGGCTCCCATCGAGCTGGGCAACATCATCCAGGCATCCGATGCCCCCAAAGTGGCCGATCTCCCGGCAGCATCATCAGTACCAGCACCGGCGCCTCCATCCCTGGCCGGTGCCGCCCCTCTCAAGTCCCATGAGATTTTCGGCTACGCGCCGTATTGGACGCTTCCGGAATCCAGTGGCTTTGACGTGAAGAATCTGACGACTCTGGCATATTTCAGCGTTGACGCCAACGGCGACGGCACCCTCGATCAAAGTGGGTCTGGGTGGAACGGCTACGAGAGTCAGGATCTGGCCAACCTGGTGACCCGCTCTCACGCAGCCGGCGACCGGGTGGTGTTGACAGTGACCTGCTTCAGCCAGCATTCACTCGACCAGATCACCTCCGATCCGAAAGCGGCGGGTCGGCTCTCGGCGGCCTTGATCTCGGCAGTGTCGGCGAAGAACCTGGACGGTGTGAACTTTGACTTCGAAGGTCAGGGGAGTGGAGATCGCAAGGGGTTGACCAACCTCATCACCCAGGTGTCGAGCGCACTTCACGGCGCCAATCCGCACTGGCAAGAGACAATGGCCGTGTATGCCAGTGCCGCCAGCGATTCGGCGGGGTTCTACGACGTCGCCGCCCTGGCTCCTGCCCTCGACGGGTTCTTTGTGATGGCCTACGACATGAACGATCCGGTGACTCCGAGTGCCACGGCTCCGTTGGTGGGTGGCGGGTACAACGATACCGAGACGCTTCAGCAATTCACCGCGGTTGTGCCCGCCTCCAAGGTCATACTGGGGGTTCCCTATTACGGGTATGACTGGCCAACCACTGACGGAACGCAGGCAGTGCGGTCCACGGGTCCGGCGACACCTCTCAGCTACGGGGTCATTACTTCGGGGAACAATCCCACCTACTGGGACCAATCCACACGGACGGCCTGGACGTCCTATCAACTGGGAACCCAGTGGCACCAGACCTATTTCGATAATCCGACCTCGCTGGCATTGAAAGCGGCGCGGGCCAACTCGTTCCAAATTCGCGGGATGGGGATATGGGCTCTGGGAATGGACGGCAACGACCCGGCCATGCTGGCCGCGCTCCTTGGGCAGGCCCCGGCCGTCAAGGACTTTTCTCCGGGTCCGACGTCGACCAGCACCTCGACTTCGACTTCGTCCTCGACCGCGGCCCCTGCACCCACAACCTCACTCCCGCCGGCATACACCACTTCGGGAGTGTGGCAAGGCCAATCCGTCGCCCTCACCCAGGTAACCACTCGGCCGGGGGGGCAACTGCTCGGCACCCTCAGTGCCTTCAAGACGACCGATCCACATCTGGAGTGCCTCCAGTCCGGCCCGGCGCTTCAGGTGTGGTCATCGGCTGCTGATCCCAGCGTGGACATCGTCATTGCCGCACAACCTCAGGACTGCGTCTCCGCCGCCTGGACCTTCCCCTCCGGAGGGAAGACCGGCACGGGAGGGACCACCACCACCACCACCACCACCACCACCACGGGTCCTCCGACCAGCACCTCGCCGACGACACCTAATTTGTTGGGTGTCCCGGTAATCAAACCTCCCTCCTAGCCATGGCCGTTGGGCCGGAGTCGTCGCACCAGTCACGGACGGGGTTTGCCAGTGATTCACTCCGGGGGTCCCCGAACCGAGCAGTCGACCCGGGGAGTTCCATCAGGATGGCCCCGTGAGCGGGTTCCCTGTGGCCGAGTAGAAGGTCATCGGGTCGCGGCTATCCTCTTGTCGCACTCGGGGGTGTAGCTCAGCTGGTAGAGCGCTACGTTCGCAATGTAGAAGTCGGCGGTTCGAGTCCGCTCACCTCCACCCGAAAGGCCAGGTCAAGGGCCTGAATGGCAGGTTCCTCGGTACCAAGTGCGTGCTACGCCGACGGCCGTAGAGGTCGTCGGCTTGGGTCCGATTCTCTCCGCCCGAGAGACGGCCCTGGTCAGGGGCCAGTGAACAGCCGCCGGTACACGCCGGGGACGATGGCGTTGATCCGGTCCACGGGACTCAACGGGACTCAATCGGCACCGAGGTTGCCGGTTCGGGGTCGCGTGGTCGAGGGCGAAGATGGCCCCAAGCAGAAGTGACGGACGACCCCGAACGAGAGCGCAGAACGCTAAATATACGGGTGATCCATTTAGCATCCCAGTGTCTTTCACACGTCGGTGAGAGGGTCCGGGGATGACCACCACCCCGACCCTCGTTCGCTTCTCCTCGCCGTCCGGCGAAGACCGTTACTCGCTCGGCCATCCGCTGTTGGATCGGTACTTGGAGTTCGTCGCCGGCCGAGCGCGGCCGAACACCTTGCGTGCCGCTGCGTTCGACTTGAAGACCTTCTTCAGCGTCATCGACAAGGACCCGGCCGACGTCGTCGCCACCGACGTCTTCGACTTCCTGGCCCAGCAGCGTGGCGACCGGAAGGTGGTGCGCATGGCCGATCGCGAGTCGGGCGTGTCGGCGCGAACGCTCGCCCGGCGGCTGTCGTCGCTGTCGGGGCTCTACGCGTACCTGATGGCCCGCGACGACACGGCGCTTCGGTCCAACCCGGTGCCTCGGGGCCTGGCGACGCGCAGCGGTGGCCGCCTCCGCATGGCGCCGCTCGTGCGGGTGCCGCGCACGCTGCCCAAGATCTTGGCCCCCGGCGAGGCCGACGCCTTGCTCTCGTCGCTTCGCCGGCACCGGGACCGTGCCATGGTGCTCGCTATGCTGCTCGGCGGGCTACGGCGCTGCGAGGTGCTCGGCCTGCGCCTCCAGGACGTGCGTGTCGGCGACCGGGCGCTGTTCGTCAACGAGGGCAAGGGCGGCCACCAGCGCGTCGTGCCGGTGGCGAACCCGTTCTTTACCGCCGTCGGCGACTACCTGCGGACGGAGCGGCCCAAAGACGCCGGCACGGACCGGGTCTTCCTCGTGTTGAAAGGTCCCCGGCGGGGCCGGCCGCTTTCGGCCGAGGGCGTCGACGAGATCCTGGCCGGGGCGCGGATCCGGGCCCGCCTCGAGCACGGCACCTGCCACGAGCTGCGCCACACCTGCCTCACCCGGCTGCGCGAAGCGGGCATGGCGCTCGAAGCCGTGCAAGCCCAGGCGGGCCACCGCTCCATCGAGTCGACCCGGGTCTATCTGCACCTCACCAACGACTGGCTGGCCGGCGAGTACCACCGAGCCAGCGGCCTCATCGATCGGGCGGCCCGCGAGCTGACCGCCATGCAGGAGGTGACCGCATGATCAGGGCCCTGCCTGAGGCGCCGGTGTCCATCCGGCGCGACGACGTCAGCCACGCCGAGGCGGAATGGGCCGAGATCGCGCTCCGCTCGCCGGTACTCGCCGCCACGTTTCGGCGCTATCTCACCCAGATCTCGACGTTCCTGTCCCCGAACAGCGTGATCGCCGCCGACCTTTCCTTTCGGACGCTCACCTGGTTCCTCGACGAGCGGGGGTCAGACGTGCGCTCGGTCGCCGGGCTCGACCGCAACCTCATGGAGGACTTCGCCGTGTGGCTATCGGAGCGCCCGGGGCTCAAGGGCCCGCTGTCGGTGAGCTCCCGGCGCCAGCGCCTCGGCATGCTGCACATGTTCTTCGAGCGGATCATCGACTGGGACTGGCCCGGCGCGCCGGCGCGCAACCCGGTGTTCATCGGCGACCTCCCCGGTCGTCCGGATTCCATGCCCAAGGCCCTCGACGACGAAGACGCCGCCAAGCTCATGGCCAGGGCCCAGGCCGAACCCGACCCCCGCCGCCGCCTTGTCGTCGAGGTCCTGGGCCGCACCGGCATGCGGGCGGGCGAACTGTGCGACCTGGCCCCCGACGCCGTCGTGCATCTGGAAGGCAAGCCCTGGCTGCACATTCCGGTGGGCAAGCTCCGGAACGACCGCATGATCCCGCTGCACCCCGAGGTCGCCGCCTTGTTGGAGACGTGGAGCGTTGTGAACGCCGAGCACATCGCCCGCCATCAGCGCCTCGTGGCAGACCACCGCGGCCGGCTGGACCGCCACATGGTCCACCGCATCGTCAAGCGCATGGGCCGCGACGCCGGGATCGGCCACGTCCACCCCCACCAGCTCCGCCACACCCTCGCCACCCAGGCCATCAACCGCGGCATGCGCCTGGAGGCGATCGCCGCCATGCTCGGGCACCGCAACATGGAGATGACCCTCGTCTACGCGCGCATCGCCAACCGCGTCGTGGCCGAGGAGTACGAGGCCGTCAGCGCCCGTGTCGACGCGCAGTACGCCCAGCCGTCGTCGCTGCCCGCCGACGCCGAGACCCCGGACATGACGCGGCTTCGTCAAGAGGCCGACTCCCGCATGCTCGGCAACGGGCTGTGCACCAGGCCGGTGGAGCTCGACTGCCGGATGGAGACGGTCTGCGAGAGCTGCGCCTACTTCAAGACCGGGCCTGAGTTCGTGCCGGTCCTCATCCGCCAAAGCGACCATGCCCGGAAGCACAACCAGGAGGACCGCGCCGAGCTCTTCAACGGCCTCCTGAAGCAGGTCATCCAGGAGACGACTTGAC
>Ga0208080_1000072_pt1 | contig 45839 bp, 49 predicted proteins | sample NGESurdeep092012_3_FD_184476 | JGI IMG/M metagenome (GOLD analysis project Ga0208080, IMG submission 184476) | Arctic peat soil microbial communities from Barrow, Alaska - NGEE Surface sample 210-3 deep-092012 (SPAdes) | ecosystem: Environmental > Terrestrial > Soil > Wetlands > Peat ...
CCAGCCGAGCTTGCGCAAGCGGTCTGCGACCACCCTGGGTTCGGTGCCGACGCCGGCGCGCGTGGCCAGGGCCGCGAGCTCGGCCAGCGTGACGACCTGGGGGGCATCCAACTCCAGCTCGGTCAGTATCGGCCCCAGCGAACGCGGGATTGTGCGTGTCATATTCGCCGTCGAAGTATCAGTATCTGATACGGATGCCTCCTCCATGACACCCATTTTACTCGACCGCCCGCGGGTGTCAACTAACGGATACATGTGTCGAATCTAGATACTTGTCCCCCCATGCCGACACTCGACGTCCCACAGCGTCTCAGCTGGCGACTGTCGTTACCGTCATCTCAGCCCATGCATCGCCGGGGACTTCATCCCGAAGACTGACGGGATTGTCCATAGCGGCGCCGAGCTCGGGTGCGAAGGGAATCCACGTGCCCGGCAATGGACTTTTTCTTTCTGGTGCGGCTGCAAACGGATTCCACAATCCGCAGGTTGAAAAACCCATAATGAAACCCATAATTCTGCAGGTTCCGAACAGGGATGCCAATTCAGCAAAATTGATAAGACCTGTTCAGGGTACCTTTAGTGGTCTCCAGCATCCCCCTGACAGCGATCGATTCACTCTCTTAATCCGCAGGTTCCGGGTTCGAATCCCGGGGGGCGCACGCAACGTTTGTAGTGCCGAATGCCCGTCCGAGAGGGTAGGAGCGGGAGACCGCTTCCGCAGTTGCCACCTGAAGTCGAAGTCAGACGCTGCCCGGTAGCCTGCCGAAATGACTATTGGCGACACGTTCCTTCTTGGCCCAAAGACTGTGCACCGCATGGGCTTTGGCGCCATGCAGCTGCCGGGTCATGGGGTCTTTGGTCCTCCTCGTGATCGCATCGAGGCACTGGCGGTGCTGCGCCGAGCCGTCGAGCTCGGTGTGAATCACATCGACACTGCGCAGTTCTACGGGCCCGGCGTAGCCAACGAGCTCATCCGCGAGGCATTGCACCCCTACCCTGCAGAGTTGGCCTTGGTGAGCAAGGTGGGGGCCCGCCGCGACGGCAGCGGACAGTGGTTGCCGGCCCAGACGCCGTCCGAACTGCGGGCCGGCGTCGAGGACAACCTCAGGAGTCTCGCCATCGACCGAGTCGACGTCGTGAACTTACGGGTGCACGAAGAATCCCACGTCGCGTTGGAGGACCAACTGGCCGCCATGGTCGAAATGCGCATCGAGGGCCTGATCGGGGGTGTCGGGGTGAGCAACGTCAGTGCGGAGCAGTTCGCCGTGGCCCGCGCGGCCACCGACATCGTCTGCGTACAGAACGCCTTCAACATCGTCGACCGTTCGTCGCAGCCAGTACTCGATACCTGCTGCGAGGACGGCATCGCATTCGTGCCGTACTTCCCACTGGGTTCCGCCTTTGGCGGTGATCACAACAACGTCCTCGAGGCTCCTGCGGTCGTGGCCGGCGCAGGCCGGCTCGGCGCGACAGTTGCGCAGTTGGCATTGGCCTGGTTGCTGGATCGCTCGCCCAACATGCTGTTGATCCCCGGAACTGCTTCGCTCGCCCACCTGGAGCAGAACTTGGGCGCATCGCAGATCGAGCTCGACGATGAGACCCGCGAGGACCTCGAGGCCCTCGAGACCCTCGAGGACCTCGGCGCGGATAGGCCTGACGGCCCCGCTTTGAGTCAGAACGGAATGTTTGTGACACGGTCGGCCGCCAGTCCGGCCTCTGCTCAGTCCCCCCCGAAGTAGCCCGCATTGTAGGAGAACACCTGGCCGGCTGCGTCAACCAGCCAGTATCCCGGCGAGGAGCTGGTCTGATTGGAGGCCATGCCCACCACGGGGGTAGCCGGAGGAGTGGTTCCGGTCGAGCCGTGGAAGGCGGCGTCCCCGAAGGCGAAGATCCCGCCGTCGGAGGCCACCAGCCAATAACCCTTGCCGTCTGCAGTCGGGGCCATGCCATTTACCGGTTTGTTGAGGGCGATCGCCCCGGTGGAGCCGTAGAAGTGGGCGTCGCCGAAGGAGAAGATTCCGCCGTCGGTGGCCACCAGCCAGTACCCACCTCCGTCGGTGGTGGCGATCCCCACCACCGGCTTGTTCAAGTGGGCTCCTCCCATAGAGCCCAAGAAGGTGGCGTCGCCGAAGGCGAAAATGCCCCCATCAGAGGCAACTAACCAGTATCCCTTGCCGTCCTTGGTCGGAGCCAGGTCGACGACACGAGCATTGAGGCGTTGTCCGCCCATTGACCCGTAGAAGCTGGCGTCTCCGAAGGCGAACGTCCCACCGTCACCGGCCACCAGCCAATAACCCTTGCCGTCGGGTGTGGCCACAATATGGGCGATCGGAGAGTTGAGGGCTTGGCCGGCCATCAAGCCAAAGGAGACGGCATCCCCGTGTGGCGACACACCGCCCGCCGCATCGGCCAACCAGTAGCCACCACCATCAGGCGTTGCCGCCATCCCTACCACTGGTGCGCCCAAGGTCCCAACGGTGACAGTGGGGGGCGGGGATGTGGTCGGAGCTCCCGGGACATCCCTGCATCCAGGCAGGACCGTGTTGCCGGTGCCCACCCCGGCGTTGTAGGCGACCACACAAATCCGGTGGGGTGAGCCATCCAGGCCGACTTTGAAATCGAAGCCGTGAGGTCCAACGTCACTGCGTGGGAGAGCAGCCGTTCCTATCGGGCCGGTCGGCGTGCCATCCACCAGCATCTGAACAGATACAGGGTTGTTTCCGGCGTTCGGGTCGGCAGCCCATCCCACCACTTCGACACCTCCACTGGTCCGCGCGGCAAGTTCGAGATTTCCCGACGGGTTCCCCGACGGATCGGTGGCGACAAGATCGCGCACATGGATAAACCCGCTGAACGATGCTGTCGACAACCCGTAACGGATGTCGTACCCGCCAACAATGTTGGCGTTGTACTCTTCGATATCGACCGTGCCGTTTGCCTCGACATTGGCAACCCAGGCCACGTGGCCCTCGCTCCCGTCGGCACCTCCGTTCGTTGCGTTCCAGGCAACCGATCCAACCGCGGGGGTGTTGTCCACCGCAATGCCGACTGACCGTGCCGCCACTCCCCAGTTGCTGGCGTTTCCCCATTGCGGTCCTCCGTAGAAGTCGTTGAACGCGACACCGTTGGTGTTATTGAGGCGCCAGGCGACAAACGATGTGCACTCTCGGTTATAGAACTTCCAAGGATCAATGACCGAGTCTTTCGGCGCGTTTGCCAGGTTGGCTGGGTAGTCGTTGCCCAGAACAGCCGCGCCAGCTGTGGGTGAAGGGACGTTCATCTGGACGAGAGAAACGACCAACACAACCAGAAACAGACGGCTGAGGGCACGGACCCCCCATCCAGCCCGGTGGTGATCGGGTGATCTCGGGAAGGACACATATTCGGTGGAGTGATGTGCTTTCAACCTGGCGCGAATCCGCGCACTTGCCACTAGGGTCATGCCGTCTTCTACCACGTACCACCCCGCGGTTGCGGGATGAAGAACGCGAAATGATTGAATTCTCCCCACGGATAAATCCGGGGGATTCCTAGCTCACGCTGCTCGGGTCTCCGTCGGAGAATCGAGTCTGATGCGATCCACGGCAGCAGGGAGGAAACCAGCCCTGTTGATCATCACCTGCGCCGAGTTCTTGTCCCGCGGTTTGACGACGCCGCAGGCGGAACAGGTGTAGGTCCGCTCAGACAGTAGGAGACGGTGCTTGGCTCTCGCACCGCAGTCCCCACAGTCCATGGTCATGTAGGCGGGATCGACCAGTCGGAGATCCCGCTCGTGCTTTGCTGCCATCCAGATGAGTTCCCGCTTGGCCTGTCCGATGGCACCATCGGCTGCCTTGCGGGCCATCGTTGAATTGGCTAGGAACTTCGGCTTGAAGTCCTCGACTGCAATCTGGTCGTGGGCACGAACCACGCCTTTGGCCCACTTGCGGGCGTGGTCGGTCCGCCTCCGGGCAACTTGCCCGTAGACCTCGGCTGCCTGCCGCTTGGCTGTCTGATAGCCCTTGGATGCCGGCTTCCCTTTGGGTGGCCGACGCCTCGCCATCATCCGCTGGTACCGGGCCAGCTTGGCGGCAGCGGTCTTGCCGTGTTGGGGGTGGGCAAGGTCGAACTCCGAGTCGGTGGTGGTAGCGATCTCGGTCACACCCCAGTCGATACCGATGACTCGTCCGGTTTCGAGCAACGGCTCCGAGTCGACCTTGACCACGAATGACGCCCACCACCTTTCCGCAGCGTCCCTCGACACCCGGACACTGGTGGGGTCTGATGGCAGCCCTCTCGACCACACCACCGAGAGCACGATTCCGCCGGCCAGGTGCAACTGCCCGTCCTGGAGGGAGAAACCTCTTCGGGTGTAGTTCATCGACGGGTGGGCCAGTGCCTTCTTCTTCAGCACAGGAAACCCCCGGCGCTGCCTCATCGCCAGTCGCTTCTGAATGTCTTTGATGGCCTTGGTCCTGGCAGCACCGAAGTCCCGAATCGTCTGTTGTTGAGCGACGGAAGATCCATCGATCACCACTCGTTCGCCTGTCGGGCCTGGGTCAGATCTTTGTCCAGCCGGGCGGGGCCACACATTTCACCGGCCAGCCGGAGTGCCCTGGATCGGGCCACACACTCGTTCCATACCCAACGGTCCCGATTCCACTCGGCCAGAAGCAGCCCTTCTGCGGTACGGGAGGGTCGCACCCGGTAGGTGTAGCGCACGCTCATCTCGGCCATGTGCCTAGCTTCCCAACCAGGTCTGACATGGCATCATAGGACCAGTATATTGCACCGGCCTGTATACTGTGTCCATGGTAGCGGTCAAATCCAACAACAACGTTGTCTACAGGTGCGCCTATCACGTTGTCTGGTGCCCGAAGTACCGCCGCTCGGTGATCACCGGAGATATCGACACCCGGCTGAAGGAGATCATCGAAGACGTATGCCAGGAACGAGGGGCTGAAATCATCGAGCTAGGTACCATGCCCGACCACGTCCACCTCCTGGTGGGAGTCGACCCCCAGTTCGGGATTCATCGGCTCACCAAACAGATCAAAGGCCGGTCCTCCCGGCTCTTGCGCCAGGAGTTCCAATCCCTTCGGTCGCGGCTCCCAACGCTCTGGACCAACAGCTACTTCGTTGCGACGGTTGGCGGTGCTCCATTGGAGATGATCAAGCAGTACGTCGCCAACCAGAGAGGGGCATAGATCGGGCCTCCGGCCCGAGTGGGGCTCTGCCTCCCCACGGCCAAAGCCGGGGGCTTCCCGCCCCACACCCCATTTCGGTGATCTCTGAGATCACGGGCCAGACCGTCGAACGGCTGGCGCTCCCCCCTACCTGATCTTGTAACGCCGTGTCCCATGCCGGCGACAGGCGCCATGTGAAGTCTGTCGATGTGCCGTTTGACCGCCGCATTCAACAACTTCTACGAGCATGTCAACCTTTGGGGACTCTCGTTCGTGAAGATAGGCAGAGACGTATGGAATATGCCGCCGAGATTGAAAGTTTCGACGATGCCTTCGACCGCCTATTTCGAATTGCCTACCGTTCCGCCTACCGGCTCCTCGGCTCGCGGGAAGATGCCGAGGACGTGGCCATCGACGCGCTCACTCGGGCCTCCCTCCACTGGCGAACGGTTCGTACCGAGCCGGCGCCGTGGGTTACAACCGTTTCGGCCAACCTTGCCATCGACATCTGGCGTCGGCGAAGACGGACACCGACCTACCAACCAGCCCAACCCGCCGACCCGTTCGACAGCCGGCGGATCGACCTGGTCCGGGCGCTGGAACGCCTACCGCGCCGTCAACGGGACACAGTTGTTCTCCGCTACTTCGCCGATCTCTCCGAATCGCAGACCGCACATGCTCTGGGCATTTCTACCGGAAGCGTCAAGCAGCACACGTCGCGGGCGATGGCCAGTCTCAAGCGGGAGTTCGGGGAACCATGACCCTCGCCCGTGGTCCTGCCATGTTTGACGACCTCGATGACCCGTCCCCCCCGGTGCCGGCTCCGACACATCGACTCGAAGTGGACCGGCGTATCCGGCGTATCCGGCACCAACGGCGGGCAATGATCGGCGGTCTGGCGGTGGCCATCATGTTCGGAGGCACATTCACCGCCATCAACGTCAGGAGCTCGGTGCCGGTCAAAAGCGCACTGAAGTCCACCCGATCCGCCCTTCACAACCAGATGTCCTGGCCATCGGTTAGCGCAACACCTGATCTCAGCCAAGCACAACGAGGGTTGTCCACATTAGGTCCGTCGGGCGGAACGACCGCGTCGGGCGCATCAGGAGACTCGGCATCCCGAGCTACGTCGGCACCGGCACCGGCACCGGCAGCGGCAGCGGCACCGGCGCCGTGCCCGGCTCACTCGCCCAATCCATCGTGGCAGAACGGCCGCTACTGCGGACCGGCCCCACGCGCCGGGAACGGCAGTGGTCCCAACGGGCTTTGCTCGGGCCGCGAAACGACCCCTCCATGTGGCCGGGGTGTGGTGGTTGGCAAGTACTACGCCTACACGCTCCCCGAGCGGTGCGATGGGCGGATCACCTTCGGCGGGCGCCTCTGGGACTCGGAACTGCCCCCACCAGCCAACGGCCCCGATCTGTGGGTGTGGATGCGGCTCGGTCCCGGCGGTGAATTGCGATTCATCAGTCCGGAAGGAACTGTCGGGTTCACCCCTGACAAGGGGCAGCCCCCGCCGAGTTGCGACGGCACCCCATTGTCCACCCCATCCTCGACTGGTTAACCAGTCCGCCTGGCATCCCCGCTGACGTCAACCCACTACCGAAGGAGAGCTCCATGAGACACATCATCCCGAACCGACGACGGTTGTTCACCACCATCGGTCCCCTGGCCCTGGCCGGCATCGCCGGCATCGCACTGTCGGCCTGCACCAACTCGGGCGCCAGTGCGGCGACACCCACTCCGACATGTGGGAGTACCGCGCCCAAGCTCACCGTGCAAGCGTCGGGTAACGCAACAGCTACACCGAACCTGCTCACCCTCGATATCGGAGTCGACGTTTCCGATCCCACCGCGTCGGCCGCTCTCTCCGACGCCAACGACAAAGCGACGGCACTGTCGAATACGCTCCAACTGGTCGGGGTATCGAAAGCCGATATCCAAACAACGAACTTCTCCATACAGCCGAATTTCGCCACCAATGGCACCATCACCGGCTACCAGGTCACGAACTCGGTGCACGTGAAGTTGCACAACCTGTCCGCTTCGGGCGCGGTGATCGACGCTGCCGCCCGTTCGGCGGGCAATGCCATCCGCATCAACGGGCTGACGTTCTCAGTGGACGACACCACCACGGTGGACGGCACCGCCCGCGCCGACGGCATCCAGGTGGCCGCCGACCACGCCCGTTCGATGGCCAGCGCCGCAGGGGAATCGATCAGTGGGGTGTGCTCGATCACCGACTCCACCACCAACTATCCCATTACGAGTTCATTTGACCAGGCCTCGGCCGGAGCGGGTGCGCTATCAGCAAGTCAGGTTCCCGTACAACCCGGAACCCAGCAGACCACTGCGCAGGTCACCGTGGTCTATGCACTCACCCGATCCACGGCCACCCACAAGGGATAAATCCTCTTCCTCGGGCGCACCTTCAGACTCAGCTGGCTGCCTTCTCCAAAATATGAACGCCACAGGCGGAGCCCAGGCCGATGACGTGGGCAAGGCCCACCGTTGCGCCCTCGATCTGCCGGTCACCGGCTTCTCCACGAAGATGGTGGGCAACTTCCCAAACGTTGGCGATTCCGGTGGCGGCGATGGGATGGCCCTTGGACTCGAGGCCGCCTGACACGTTGACCGGCTTCGAACCGTCGCGCCAGGTGGCCCCGGATTCGAAGAAGTCCACCGCCCCGCCCACCGGGCACAGCATCAGGTTGTCGTAGTGCACCAACTCGGCAGTGGCGAAACAGTCGTGCAACTCGACCAGGTCAAGGTCTTCGGGTCCGACTCCGGCCTGTTCGTACGCCAACTTGGCGGCGTTGCGGGTGAGGGTGTTGACGTCAGGCAGTACCTGGCATGACTCTTCCCATGGATCGCTGGTCAGAACCGAGGCCGAGACTTTCACCGCCCGTCGGCGCTGATCGGGATCGAGGGTCCGGAGTTTGGCGTCGCTCACGATCACCGCCGCCGCCGCACCATCACAGTTGGCCGAACACATCGGTCGGGTATTCGGGTAGGCGATCATCATGTCGCCCATGATCTGCTCGAGACTCATCGCCTTGGAGTAGGAGGCCAGCGGATTCAGGGTGGAGTGCGAGTGGTTCTTCTCCGAGATCCGGGCAAACAGCTCAAAACTGGTGCCACCGTATTTATGCCCGTACTCCATGCCGATCTGCGCAAATACTCCCGGCATGGTCTCGGTTCCGATACGTCCGTCAACCGGCGCCACCGCGCCGTAGCGGCCATGACGAGTCCAGGTGTCGTCGTCGGACTTACGAGAACCCCCCGACAGCAGCCCCGCACCCGACAGCTTCTCGACCCCGACGGCCAGGCCCATGTCACATTCACCGGCTCTCACCGCCATGATGACCGTGCGCAAGGCGGTAGCGCCGGTGGCACAGGCATTGGCGACGTTGTACACCGGGATACCTGTCTGCCCGATCTGCTTTTGGAGCTGTTGGCCGATTCCCGCCGATGCCATCATCAGGCAACCGGCCGCCAGCACGCCCATGTCCTTGATGCCGACCCCACCATCGTTGAGCGCACCCATGGCTGCCTCGGCGGCCAGGTCGACCACGTCGAGATCAGGATGCTTGCCGAACTTGGTCATGTGAATTCCGAGAATCCAAACATCATCATTTGCCATTGTCGTGTGCCTCCTGTGGCTCGAATCCAAATCCGATCGCTTCGGTTCCGTTGCTGTCTTCCCCTAGTGAGTAGGTGGCCAAGCGCACCTTCATCCCCAGACTCACGTGTTCAGGATCAGCCTCCACGTTGATCAGGTTGGCGCGGACGCTGGTTCCGTCGCAGTCGACCAGCGCAGCGACGAACGGAACTGGTACTCCGGGAGCGGCGTAGGACACGATGGTGAACGCCCGGACCTCACCGTCACCGGCGACGCGGACTCGTTGAAATTCCGTCTTCCCGCACGAGGCGCAGGCGTTACGTCGGTCGAAGAACTTCGCCCCGCACGCACAACACTCGTTGGCCACCAGGTGGGGGTCGTCCCCCAGCTCCAAGTAGTCAACCAACGTTATCTGGTCACTCAACTGATCCCCTCCGCGTTCATCGGACGTTCCATTAGCTGATCCGTGGCCATGACCGTACTTGACGTTCCCTGTGGTGATCCAAGTGAACGATGTCGCCCTGATCGGGCGGGCCCGCAGTCGGAGCTCTTCGTCCTCCTCGGTGAGCAGCGTCCGGGAGCCCTCGCCTAGCGCAGGGTGATGCCCCACGATCCGGTCCAGCGGGTACCGGGGCCCAACACGGTGACGCCGTTTCCGGAGCGGAACGCATCCGGTGGGCAGGTCATCGGCTCGATGGCCAATGCCCGGCGCCGTTCGCCCACGCCGAGGGTGTCGCCGCTGTAGACCATCACATACTCGAAGTGCTGATCAGCCCAGAGGGTGACACCCATCGTCCCGTCGGGGTGGCCGAGGTCGACCCGTACACGTCCGTCCCCGTCGCGCCGAAGTGAGGTGAAGCCGGTATCCAATCGAGACGTCCCCAGAAGGCGGCCTGTGGTGAAATCAAACTCGGTCCCCGCTACCGGGGCTTCCCCGGTAGGAAGTCCTCGGTCGTCAGTAATCAGCCGACGATCAGCAGGCACCGTCAGGCGCACCATGTCGACAGTGGGTGTGCCGACCGTCAGATAGGGATGGAAGCCCAGTCCGAACGGCAGCCCCGTCGGCCCCAGATTCTCGGCCTCGGTGATGACGGTGAGGCCGTCACGCCCGAGCCGATACTCGATGGAGAGGCCCAGGGTGAACGGATAGCCGGGGGACGGATGGAGGACACAGGCCATGGTGACCCGGTTCTGGGCCCGTCCAGCCATCGACCATGGCAGCCAACGGACCAACCCGTGGATGGCATTCTGCCGGGAAGGTTCATCGAGAGCGGCCTGAGCGCTCACGCCTTCGAATTCGTAGCGACCATCCCCCAAGCGGTTGGGCCACGGGGCGAGGACCTGACCCCGTCCACCGTGGCTCCACTCGTCGGTCCCGAAGCCATCGATGACCGGAACGTCGCCCACCGTGAACGCTCGGAGAGTGGCACCCACTTCGGTGATCACCGCCCGCTGGTGGCCGTGGCCGATGACCCACTGGTCCCCGGTAGCGGGGGTGGTCTCAGACGATCGCTTACCGTCGGCAGTGGTTCGTGGTGTCATTGTCTTCGGCATTCTGGTCTTCCCGGGAAGGGCGGCGGATCTCGCCCGGTATGGTAGGCGATCGGGCCACCGTGGCCCGATGGAGGGCCACCGGGACCCGTCTCCTCGAGCCGTGACGCCCGGATCCCCCGACCTCTTCGATCGGATCGTCGACGATGCGCATTCTGGTGACAAACGACGACGGCGTGTTCGCACCGGGCATCGCCGCACTGGCCAGGGGCCTGGCCGCCGCCTTCGAGGACGAGCACGAACTGATCGTGGTGGCGCCCCTCGTCGACCACAGCGGGGCCGGAGCCGCGGTCGGACCGGTCTACGAGCGGGAGTCGATCCCTTACGAGGCTGTGCAAGTCCCCGGGCTCGAACGAGTCCCCATCTACGGCATCGACGGCCCTCCGGCACTGGCCGTGATTCTGGCCTGCATCGAAGGCTTCGGCGACCGCCCCGACCTCATCGTGTCGGGGATCAACCATGGCATCAATGTAGGACGCTCGGCGCTCCATTCGGGCACCGTCGGGGCTACCCTCACCGGGGCGCAGTTCGGAATACGCGGGTTGGCGGTCAGCATCGCCTGGGGCACCGACCCGGTGCCGTGGGAGACGCCGGTGGCACTGGTGAACGAGGTGGTACCCGAGTTGGCCACCATGGTTCCGGGTACCGTGATGAACCTGAACGTCCCCGCCCTCCCCCTCGGGCAGCTCCGCGGTATCCGCCACGGGTCCCTCGGGTCGGTCGGACTGATCCGGTCCGCCCGCCAGGACCGTGCCGGTGCACCCTTGGACGACACCGCCATAGACAGGACCGGCGGGGCGATCACGCTCACCCTCCGAGGAGGCCGTGGTTCCAATCGAGCTGAGGAGCTGTCCGAATTGGACCCGGCCTCCGACATCGGGGTGATCTCCGATGGATGGGCTTCGCTGACTCCGTTGGTCGGGGTGAGGGAGGATGTGTCGAACGACGGGGCTGACGCAGTGGCCAAAACCCTGGCCGCCGTCTCGTCCCGGTTGCTTCGACCATCGGTTGGCTGACCGCCCCGAAGGCAGGCTGAGCTGCACCACCACTGACCACGTTGAGCAATGATAACACTACGCTTCGTAACGTAATTGCAACAATGTGACTCTGTCCGGTAGTGTGGCCGAACTCGCTCAGCCATTGGCAGACGGCGGTGATGCGGCAGCACAGAAGCTGGCGACTGAACCACACGAGGGTCGGCTCAAGCCGTTGACCACCTGTGTCGAGAACCTATGAACATCACGTTCTACAACCGACTGCGCCGACCAGGAGCCGCCCCACGCTGACCTGACAAGGGTTACCCCGTCTGCACCTCGTACGGACCTCATTGAAAGTCCCGAGCCGTCTGCCCTCCCCGGCACCAGTTCGCGAGTCGAATGCACTCAAGACGGTTGCCCGCATTCCCATGCCACCCTCGAAGCCCTACGGGCTTCCGCGACTTTGAGGAGGCGCAAGATATGCGCAAGCACCGCTTTTTCTTATTGATTACTGCATTCCTGGCAATACTTGGTGTTGCCCTCTATCAATCAACTTCATCACAGGCGGCTGCCGGGAATTCCGCGGCTGTCCTGGGTTCACAGCTGGCTGCCGACAGCCTGTCGGGGAACCAAAACGGGTTCAACTCCGTTCCCGGCTCGGCCGATGGCCCGATGGGTGGGCTCGATATCGCCCTGGCCTCGCTGCACCTTCCGGCGCCCGTAGCGGCTCCGGCGGTTGCCAGCGTCCCCGCCGCACCTACCACCACAACCGCCGCACCGGCTCCGGCTCCGGTCGCCACTCCGGCACCGACCCCGGCTCCACCGGCAGCGGGGGCACAGCCAGCCGCGTCGGGTTATGCCCCTGCCTCCGGCAATTGGGCTGACCTCCGACAATGTGAGTCGGGCGGTAACTACAGCGAGAACAGTGGCAACGGCTACTACGGCGCCTACCAGTTCTCTCTCGAGACGTGGCAGGGCCTGGGGTATTCGGGGCTTCCCAGTGATGCCGCGCCTGCCGTTCAGGATCAGGCCGCCCAGCAACTTCAGGCTCGCAGCGGATGGGGCCAGTGGCCGTCATGTTCGAGGCAACTCGGGCTGAGCTAGCCGGATCTAGCCCGAGTTATCCGGACCAGGAGCGTAAGACTTGGCTCCGAGGACCAGACGCGCCAGGCTTTCGGGGATGGACAATTCCCGAAAGCCTGGCGTGATCGCCTTCGTATGCGCCATGCCGATGGAATTGCGCCCCCTGGTCCGGAAGTTGTCGCTCCACAAGTCCCAGATCGGCGACCTCCGGGTTCGCGCCGGAACTCTTGGGGGACACCAGCTTGTCGCCATCGTGACGGGAATGGGCACCCAGTTGGCGAAGACCGAGACGGGCCGTCTCTTCGACGCGGTCGGCGTTCAACGAGTAGTCGTGGTCGGGATCACAGGAGCGGTGGACAACACGACACCCATCGGGACATTCGTTCTCCCCGAAGTCGTTGTAGACAGCGTGAGCGGCGTCGAATACCGTCCAGCACCGTTCGGCGGCGGCTCGCCGCACGGCAAGATGTGGACGACCGATCTGCTCCTGACCGACACAGACGAGGTCGCCGGTCTGCGGGCGAGGGGGGTGGTCTCACTCGATATGGAGACGGCCGCGGTCGCCGAAGTCTGTGAGGGGCGCGGCATCCCGTGGTCGGTGTTCCGGGCCATCAGTGATCGAGCCACCGACGGGAGCATCGACGAGGAGATCTTTCATCTCAGCCACCGAGACGGGACTCCCAACGGACCCGCGGTTGCCCGGTACCTCCTGAGGCACCCGGCGCGCATCTCTCACATGGTTCGTCTCGGTCGAGGGGTGACACGTGGCGCCGAGACCGCAGCCGCAGCCGCGGTTCGAGCCTGCTCCCAGCCCTAGCCGCAGCCGGCCATCACCCTCTGACCGACGCAGTTCAGGCGAATCGTTCGTCCAGCCAATCGAAGACGACTTGGGCCAGCAGCCTGATGTTGTCGGATTGACAATGGGTCGACGCCCCATCGTCCACGTTGAATCGACGGGTGCTGACCTGACCCGGCAGGGCGCCGACAAAGGCATCGAACTGGGAGAGAGGCTCGTTACCCTCACGATCCCCGATGAGGGCGAGCACCGGGCAGGTGATCGCCCCGACCAGGTCGCCGAGTCGGTACTCGGTGATGACGTCCCGCCAGGCGGAGAACGACGGCACGCCGAAACGACGGCAGATGGACTCGATCCCCCACTGCATCTGCTTGGGCATCAGGTCCTCGGGAACACCCAGTACGTCTTCGGGTCGGATGTCCCGAGACATCCCGAAGACGTCGCTTCCCACCCACGCCTCCATGTAGCGGCGCATATCGATGACTGGCGGATTGGCCACCAATGCCCGTACCCGGGGATCGGTGGCGGCACTGCGGGCGGCGAAGCACGAGCCGAAGCTTTGGCCGACCAGGGCCACCCGGCCGGGATCCACGTCGTCACGGGCACAGATCACATCGAGCACCGCGGCCAGGGGAACCTCGTAGTCTGGGCGGAAGGGCAATGCCGGGTTGAGACGCATGCAGCCCGGTTGTCCCGGGCCATCGAAGGCAAACACGTTCCACCCCCGCTCCACCCCCGGGACCCCGTAGTGGAAGTAGATCTCTTCCGCACTGGAGTCGAAGCCGCCGACGCACACCAGGGTGGGAAGCCGCCCGGGATCAGCCGCCACCGTCGCACGTGGACGCAGAAAGTAACCGGGCAGCATGGATCCGTCGAACGGCACGTCGACCAGTTCCAACGGCGGCACAAACAGTGATCCGGCCTCGGTGAAGCATTCCCGACTCCGTTCTCCGGTGTGACGGGACGCCTCGGTGGCCGGGTCCACGTAGTACTCGGCCGTCCGGTAGTAGGTCGACGCTCGCAACAGGTGATCGCGCCCGCTCACCCAGTGGCCGGCCGCAAGACAGGTTCGAGCTGTCGCCTCCACCCGATGGGCCAACTCGTCAAAACACCGGGCCCAACTCTGTGGGCTGCCGTCGGTGATCTCGGCCGCCACCGCTAGGCACTCCCCTATCGTCGAGCCGCCGTAGTCGGCTACTCCCAACGCCTTGATCAACTGGTAGTCGAACTCGTCGTCGCGGAAGCCTTCCACCCGGATGGCACTGCGGACAATGTCTGAGACTCCGAAGGACACGACGGCTCGATTCTTCTCGGTTGCTTCTCGGTTGCTTCTCGGTGACTGCCTCGATGGCGGTTCCGACCTCTGCCTGGGCGGACATTGTGCCCGATGGCTGCCCTACCATGTCACCATGCGAGTAGCGGCGATCCAGACGACCGCCACCGCAGATCTCCACACCAACCTGGATGCCGCGTCTGAACTGGTCAACCGGGCCGCCGGGGACGGTGCCGAGCTGGTGGTGCTCCCCGAGTACTTTTCGGTGGCCGGTGGCGACGCCCACCTTCGATCCAATGCCGAAGCCATGGACGGGCCCACCATGACCTGGGCATCGGACCTCGCTCATCGTCATCGGATCTGGTTGCTGGCCGGAAGCTTCCCCGAGCGGCCACCGGTCGACCCCGGCCCCGGAGCCGGTACCGACGGACGGCTCCGCAATACCAGCTGTCTGGTCGATCCCGGAGGCTCACTGGCCGCCACCTACCGGAAGATCCATCTCTTCGACGTCAGCGTGCCCGGGGCAGAACACCGAGAGTCGGAGACCATCGCCCCTGGTGGCGCCCTCTGCCTGGTTCCATTGCCCTCACCACCGGGCAGCGATGACCCGCCCCCCGTCCTCGGGCTCTCCATCTGTTACGACCTCCGGTTTCCTGAGATCTATCGGGCCCTCGCCCTGGGTGGCGCCTCCATGGTGGCCGTTTCTGCGGCCTTCACCACCTCCACCGGGCCGGGCCACTGGGAGGTATTGCTGCGGGCCCGGGCCATCGAAGACCAGGTCTTCGTCATCGGTGCTGGTCAGGTCGGTGTACTGCCCGCCGGGATGCCGCCCTGTCATGGTCACTCGATGATCGTCGATCCGTGGGGAACGGTGATGGCCGAGCGAGTCGACCCCTCACCGGGCGTGGTCACCGCCGACCTCGATTTCGATTTGCAGCGGCGTATTCGCCTCGAGCTGCCGGTCCTGGTAAATCGTCGTCCTGGCACCTACTCTTGCCCCGATGACAACTCAGGGCGCGATGTCAAACACTGATGGTAGGAGTGACCCGACGGTAACCGGGTCGCTGGCGTCGGCCGTGGCCCCCTCTGGTGCCGCACCGTTCGAGGTCGGGGAGTTCGAATCGAGTGGCCTGCGCCTGTACTACGAGATCCATGGGCACGGACCGAAGATCCTCGTCTACGTCCATGGGATCTTGATGGATGCCAACCTCAACCGGCGTCTCGCCGTTGACCTGGCCGCCAAAGGCAACCGGGTCATGTTGCTCGATCTACCGGGTCACGGTCTCTCCGACAAGCCCCGACGAGCGTCGTTCCACCGGATGGACACCTACGCCCGCCACGTGGTGGCCCTGCTCGATCATCTCGGCATCGACAAAGCGGTGATCGGTGGCGTGTCGCTGGGTGCCAGTGTCGCCCTCATGGCGGCGGCCCAGTCGCCCGAGCGGGTCCAGGGGCTGGTCATCGAAATGCCGGTCCTCGAATGGGCAGTCCCTTCAGCTGCGCTCACCTTTGTCCCCATGCTGCTGGCCGTCCATTTCGCCAGGCCGGTGGTGCGGGCGTTCGCCAGTGTGATGCGACGCCTCCCCCGTACCGGCGTCGGTGCCCTCGACAGTGTGATGAACTCCCTCTCCAACGACCCTGTGGAGATTGCCGCGGTTCTGCACGGAGTCCTCGCCGGGCCTATCACCCCTACCGTGGACGAGCGAGCAGCCATGATGATGCCGACTTTGGTCATCGGGCACGGTTCCGACCGCATCCACCCGTTTCACGATGCCGAACGTCTGGCTCTCCGGATGCCGAACGCCCGGTTGGTGCGGGCCAACTCGCTGCTCGAGTTGCGGGTGCGCCCCGAGCGGATCACCAACGAAATAGCTGATCTGCTCGACACCGCGTGGCAAGCTTCCGAACCGGTTCACCGCATCGCCGGGTGACCCGTCGGGTCCACCACGACCCCTGACCAGGCCCCGATGTAGGCCTATGTCGAGAACGCGGTGGGCTCGTCGTCCACCTCGAGGCGCCTCGTCCAGGTGTCCACCACGATGAGCGTCTTGGTCCCGGTGACCCGCCCGCTCCGTCGTAGCTGCTCGATGACGTGCCCGAGCCGTTCCACGTCGGGCACCCGAAGCCACACCAGGGCGTCGGGGTCACCGGCGGTGGCGAAGACCGCCTGTACCTCCGGCAGGGTGCTGGCCGTGGCCCGGATCTCCTCGAGGTCGGCAGTGCCGGAGAACCGAACCTCGGTGAACGCCTGAAGGGGACGACCAGCCTTGGCGTGGTCGATGACCACTGTGTATCCGCTGATCACCCCGTCCCGTTCGAGCCGGTCGATCCGTCGGGTGACGGCGGACGGCGAGAGCGAGACCCGTTCGGCGATATCGGCCATGGTGCGCCGGGCGTTGCGGGACAACAGCTCGAGGATCTGATGATCGATGATGTCCAGTTCGCGCTCGGCCACCCTTCCAACGGTAGCGGAGGCCGATTCAACGCACAATCAGTGCGGCCGCAATGCTCTATCCGTTGTTTTGCTGCGTGTGAGTGCACATTTGCTGATATTTTCACCTATTAGCGGGCATGGCGGTGTTGAGTTGAAGCGTGAGTACCGTGATCAACGTGGCGGACACCACGCCGGGAATTCGAACCGCGAGGCTGGCCGTCGGCCACGACGATGCCACCGGTATGCAAGCGGTCATCGCCATCGACGACACCACCCTGGGCCCGGCCTTGGGTGGGGTGCGATGGATGCCCTACCCCGACATGGACGCCGCCGTCACCGAGGCCTGCCGGCTGGCCCGGGGGATGACCCTCAAGAACGCTCTGGCCCAGTTGCCCTACGGCGGGGCCAAGTCGGTCATCCTGAGCCAGGACGGCGAGGCGGATCGAGCCGCGGTGCTGCGGGCCTTCGGGCGGTTGGTGGCCGAGTTCGATGGCGCCTATATCCCCGGTGTCGATATGGGGACGACCGTCGAGGACTTGGCGGTGATCGGGACAGTCGCCCCCGACGTCGCCTGCAACCACGCCGACCCGTCACCGTGGACTGCACTCGGGGTCTACTCCGGCATCGTCGCCGCGGTCCGCCACCTCGACCACAGTGGCCTCGCCGGGCACCGGGTAGTCATCCAAGGAGTCGGCCACGTCGGTGCGAACCTCGCCCAACGGCTGGCCAATGCGGGGGCCGAGGTGGTGGTGTGCGACATCGATCCGGCAAGGTCCGAGCGCATCGCCGCATCGGTGGGCGGCCGGTCGGTGGCTCCGGAGAAGGCGCTCGGCGTCCCGTGCGACGTGCTGGCTCCGTGCGCACAGGCCCGGGTGATCACCACCGCGACCGTGCCCACCCTCGGGTGCCGCATAGTGGCCGGCGCCGCCAACGACGTGCTCTCCGAGCGATCATGCGCCGACGAGCTGGCCGGGATGGGGATCACCTACGTCCCCGATTTTCTGCTCAATGCCGGGGGCGTCATCCACATCTATGCCATCCGGTCGGGGTGGGATCACACACGGTTGGAGGGAGTGGTCATGGGAATCGGTCATCGAACCGGCGACGTGCTCGAACGGGCCAGGGCGACCGGGCGGACCCCGCTCGACATCGCCGAGGAGTTGGCCGACGAGCGACTCGGGCACCCGGCCTCCGTACCGATCTGAACCGGCGAACGTGTCCGCCATCCCGTTCCGATCCCCGCGACAACCAGGAGGGCGACGGCAACCAGCCGCGCGGCAAGCCGGGCGGCATGTCGTTGGGCGTAGCCGATCGGGGGTCGGAGTGGACAACGTGGTCGATCTGGTAACGGGCCCGGCCAGGCCGGCGCCCCGGGTGACCTTGGAGGAGAAGTACACCACTCGCCAGGGGCGGGTGCTCATGTCGGGAATCGACGCCATCGTGAGGACCGTGCTCGACCAGCGACGGCTCGACGACGCCAGGGGCCTCAACACCGCCGCGTTCGTCAGCGGCTACGAGGGTTCCCCGCTCGGCGGCCTCGACCTCGAGATGCAGCGGAACCGTTCACTGCTCGACGGTGCCGGCATCGTGGTCAGTCCGGGAGTAAACGAGGAGCTGGCTGCCACCGCGGTGGGCGGGACCCAACTCCTCGAAGAGCTCCCGGGACGTCGCTACCGCGGTGTCGCCGGCTTCTGGTACGGGAAGAACCCCGGGTTCGACCGAGCCGCCGACGCCATCCGGCACGGCAACTACTCGGGGACGGCCCCGCTCGGCGGAGCGGTGGCGTGGATCGGCGACGACCCGACGTGCAAGTCCTCCACCATCCCGAGCTCGTGCGAAGCCATGGCCAAGAGCCTGCTGATTCCCCTGTTGGCCCCGTCCACGGTGGCCGAGGTCCGCCAGTTCGGCCTTCACGCCGTGGCGCTCTCCCGCTTCGCCGGAACCTGGTCGGGAGTGAAAGTGGTGGCCGACATCGCCGACGCCGCTGCCACCGTCGACCTCACTGATCCCGCCGGGTGGATTCCCGCACCCGATCTCTCCCGCCAGTGGCGACCGTCGATGTTGATCGGGGCCCAGTCGATGGTGGCCGAGGAGGACCTGATCGAGGTGCGACTCCCCCGGGCCACGGAGTACGCCGACTCGACCTCGTTGAACCATGTGGCCTACCAGCCGGCGCGGCCCCGCCTCGGGGTGGTGGCCTCCGGCCTGGCCTACGCCGCCGTCCTGCGCGCCCTGGTCGATCTCGGGATCGACCACGACGGACTCGAGGCCCTGGGGATCCGCCTGGTGAAGATGGCCATGGTGTGGCCGGTCGATCCGGGGCACCTGTGCCGGATGCTGGCCGGGCTCGAAGAGGTGGTGGTCATCGAGGACAAGGCGGCGTTCCTCGAGACCCAGGTGAAAGAAGCCCTCTACCGGCAGCCGCACCCGCCGTTGGTGGTGGGCAAGCGCGACCACGAGGGGCGTCCGCTGGTTCCCGAGCACGCCACGGTGACCAGCGATCTGGCCGCCCGGGTTTTGGCCGCCAGAATCGGGGACGCGCTCCCCGAACCCGCCCGCCACCATCTGGAGCAACTGAATCGAGCCGATCAGCTCCGAGTCAGTGCCTCTCCCCTGTTGGCCCGGACCCCGTACTTCTGTTCGGGATGTCCTCACAATCGTTCCACCCGGGCCGGCGACGACGTCCTGGTCGGTATGGGTATCGGGTGCCACATCATGGCGTCGTTCGACCCGCACGGCCGAGGTCACCCCGTCGGCATCACCCAGATGGGCGGCGAGGGTGCCCAATGGAACGGCCTGTTCCCCTTCACCGACGATGCCCACTTCGTCCAAAACCTCGGCGACGGGACGTTCTTCCATTCGGGATCACTGGCCGTCCGGGCGGCGGTGGACAGCGGGGCCAACATCACCTACAAGCTCCTCTACAACCGGGCGGTGGCCATGACCGGGGGGCAGGAGCCGGTCGGCCTCATGCCGGTACCCGAGCTGACCCGGTGGTTGGCCCTCGAAGGCGTGAAGCGGATAGTGGTGACCACGCCCGAACCGGCGGACTATCGGGGGGTCACCCTCGACCCCATCGCTCAGGTCCGCCACCGCGACGAGTTGGACGAAGTGCAGACCGAGTTGGCCGAGGTGCGCGGGGTCACGGTTCTCATCCACGACGACCGCTGTGCTGCCGAGGAGCGCCGGATGCGCAAGCGCCACCAGCTCCCGACGCCCACCATGCGCCTGTGGATCAATGAACGGGTGTGCGAGGGCTGCGGCGACTGCGGTCAACAGTCGACCTGCTTGTCGGTGGTGCCGGTCGACACCGAGTTCGGCCGGAAGACCGCCATCCACCAGGGATCGTGCAACCAGGACTACTCATGCCTGAAGGGTGACTGCCCCTCGTTCGTACAGGTCTTTCCGAAACGGCCGGCAAAACGAACGGCAAGACGAACGGCCACACCGCCGGCCCTCTCCGAGCCGCCGGTCGTCCTGGTGCAACCGGTCGGGCGGGTGCCCGCCGAAGACTTCCTCATCCGGATGCCCGGCATCGGCGGCACCGGGGTCGTCACCATCTCTCGGGTCCTGCAGATGGCCGCCCTCCTCGATGGTCGCTTCGCCGCCGGACTCGAGCAGACCGGGCTTTCCCAAAAAGGGGGGCCGGTGATCTCCGACCTGCGGATCTCGTCCCACCCCATCGAGGCCGCTGTCCGGGCCGGGGGCCGAAGCGTCGATGTCCTGCTCGCCTTCGACATACTCGGCGCAGCCAGTCCCACCAATCTGGCCACCGCCGATCGGCGGCGGACAGTGGCCGTGGTCAATACCGCCGAAGTAGCGACGGCGGAGATGGTCACCGACCCGACCGTCACCTTTCCGGAGCGGGCCAAGGTGGTGGCTCGGATCGACCGGGAGACCTGCCGACGGGAGAACCTCTACCTCGACGCCAACTGGATCGCCGAGCGGATCTCGGGTGACCACCTGGCCACCAACATGGTCCTCACCGGCGCGGCGTTCCAGCACGGGTGCCTGCCCATCACGGCGGGATCGATCGAAGAGGCCATCCGGCTCAACGGCACCGCGGTGGCGGCCAACATGGCGGCCTTCCGGTGGGGGCGGGCGGCGGTCGTCGACCCCATTGCTGTCCACCGGGTACTGGCATCCCCCGACCGCGGGCCGTTGCCGACCGGTCAGGCCGCCCGTCTGTTGCTCGGGGACCACGACATCCCCGATGTCCTCAGACCCATTCTCGAGCGGCGGCTCGATGATCTGGTCGCCTATCAGAGCACCGGGTATGCCCGCGGCTATCTGCACCATGTCCTCTCTGTATCGGCGGTCGAAGTGGCCAAGGCACCGAGCCACCAGCTGCCGGTCACGACCGCTTTCGCCATGGGCCTCCACAAGCTCATGGCCTACAAGGACGAGTACGAAGTGGCCAGGCTCCACCTCGACGCCATGGAACAGGCCAAGCTGAGCGACGAGTTCGGTCCGAGGGCACGGATCCGGATCATGCTCCTGCCTCCCCTGCTGGCGAGGCTCGGCCTGCGCAAGAAGATCAGCCTCGGCCCGGCCACAGCACCCGCCTTCCGTCTGTTGCAGACCGCCCGCCACCTGCGGGGGACACCATTCGATCCCTTTGGCTACGCCCGCATGCGCCGGACCGAGCGGGCCCTGGTGACCGAATACCTCCGCCTGGTCGGGCAAGCCTTGACCCATCTCACCCCGGATACCGCCGCGGCGGTGACCGAGGTGGCCGGCCTCCCCGAGCTGGTCCGGGGCTACGAGGGAGTGAAGAAAGAGGGCATCGATCGGTTCCGGTCAGAGAGCGCCTTACGGCTTGGTGCCCTTTCGGAAGCGAACCGACCGGCGGTGCGATGGGCCTGAGTCGTCGCTCGGTCAGTCGTCGAAATCCGGACGCCGGGACCGCTTCCGTTCGGAGAGCTGTCGCTTGGCGGTGAGCCGACGCTCCTTGGCGCCCTTGGATGGTCGGGTCGGACGCCGGGGTTTGTCGACGTGGAGGGCGGCGGCCATCCGCTCACCGAACCGGGTGACCGCCAGTTGACGGTTGCGACCCTGGGATCGCTCATCGTCGGCGACCACCCTGATCTCGGCACCCAGCTTCTCGAGGAGTCGGACCCGCTGGCGGGGTCCGAGCGACGGAGACCCGGCCACATCAAAGCGAAGCTCCACCCGGGTGTTGACCTTGTTGGCGTGTTGGCCGCCGGGCCCGCCGCTCGGGGTGAAGCGGAACTGGAGCTCGGACAGCGGGATGGACAATGACGACGTAATCCGCACCCGTTCGGGGCCGCCTGACGGAGCGGTCATGGCGAGCCGGGCCGATCCCGATCGGGCCGGCCCCGGTCCGCTCCTGGTTCGTCGACCACCGGGTTGGACAGCTCGCCGATGCCCTCCACCACTATCCGCACGGTGTCGCCGGCCGCGAGCCAACGAGGCGGGTCGTCCTTCGCCCCCACACCCGCCGGTGTCCCGGTGGAGATGATCATGCCCGGCTCGAGGGTGAATGCCGTCGACAAGTGCTCGATCATCTGTGCACAGCTGAAGATCATGTCGCCGGTGGCGCCATCCTGCCGGAGTTCGTCATTGACCCAGGTGCGCAAGCTGAGGTCCTGTGGGTCTCCGAGTTCGTCGGCGGTCACCAACCACGGACCGGTCGGACCATGGGTATCGAAACCCTTGCCCATCATCATGGTGGGGGTTCGCCACTGCCAATCTCGGACGCTGACGTCATTGACCACGGTGTACCCGGCCACCACCTCGAGCGCATGCTCCACCGGCACATGGCGACACCGTCGGCCGATGACCATGCCGACCTCGCCCTCGTAGTCGACGTCGGTCGACACCGAGGGGACTTCGATGGCGGCACCGGGCCCGATCACACAGGTGGGTTGCTTGGAGAACCAGGTCTGACACTCCGGCCGCTCGTGCCCGAGCTCACGGATATGGGCGTCGTAGTTGCCGGCGATGGCCAAAAAAGACGGCGGCCGCGGCACCGGCGCCAACAGGAGGGTCGAGGCCATCGACAGGCGACGGGCGCCGGTGGTCGCCGCTCGCCGGAGAGGATCGGCGGCATCGGGGCCCAACGTCAGCAGGGCGACCATATCGCCGGGCAGTCCGATGGCCGGGTCGGTGAGATCGACGATCTCGTCCCCCTCCACCAGGCCGGTCCGAACCCGGTCATCGAGCATGCTCACCAGTCGCACGGACAGACCGTACGCCACCGGCAGTCCTACACTCCTCTCATGTCCCAGATCACCAACCCCACCAGTGCCGATCCCCTCTCGCCCCTCCATGGTCAGGTGGCGTTGATCACCGGGTCGTCGTCGGGGATCGGTGCCGCCACCGCCCGGCAACTGGCCTCGGTCGGCGCCACGGTGGTGATCAACTCGGTGCACTCGGTGACCGCGGGGGAAGCGTTGGCGGGCGAGCTTCCCGGGGCCGATTACGTCCAAGCCGACGTCGCCGATGAGGAGCAGGCCCACCGCTTGATCGAGACGGTGATCCAACGTCACGGACGGCTGGATGTCCTGGTCAACAACGCCGGTTCGACCGTGGTCATCCCCCACGGGGACCTCGAGGCCGCCACCCCCGAGATCTGGCGCCGCATCTTCGACGTGAATGTAATCGGCACGTGGCAGGTCACCGTGGCCGCGGTCCCTCATCTGGTGGCTTCCGGACGCGGCCAGGTGGTCAACGTGTCGTCGGTCGCCGGGGAACGACCAACCGGCAGCTCTATTCCCTATGCGTGCTCCAAGGCCGCGGTCTCGCACATGACCCGGTTGTTGGCCAACACCCTCGGTCCCGACATCCGGGTGAACGCGGTGGCTCCGGGATTGGTTGACACCCCGTGGACGGCCGAATGGGACACCGTCCGGGCTTACGTGCACGCCCAGGCACCGCTGAGGCGGAGTGCTACGCCCGAGGACGTCGCCGAGGTGATCTACGGCCTGATCCGGGCCTCCTACGTGACCGGCGACGTCGTTCTGGTCGATGGCGGGCTCAACCTACGCTGACCGGCGGGTTTTCTCCTCCCCTTTCTTGAGTAGGAATGACTACCCTATGAGTATGAAGAGCGTCGTATCCGAAAAAGGCCAGGTCACGATCCCTAAAGCCCTCCGCGATCGGCTGGGTCTGGTTCCGGGACAAGTTGTTGATTTCTCCGAAGACCGAGGCACTCTGGTCGGTCGCAAGGTGGCGACGGTGGATCCTGTGGCGGCGAGTTTCGGAATCGTGCAGCTGGGTCGCTCCACAGATGCATGGATGACCGGTTTGCGCGGCGAAGAGGAACCAGTGTGATCAGCGCTGTCGACACCAATGTGCTGCTTGACGTGTTCGGCGCGGACTACGCCTTCGGAAGACTTTCGGCCGACGCGCTTCGCTCCGCTCTGGTTGAAGGCGCCCTGATTGCATGTCCAGTGGTGTGGGCCGAAGTGGCCACAGCATTCCCCGACCACCTTGCCGCCATCGACGCCATGGGAGCACTCGGTGTCACCTTCAGCGGGTTCGACAGAGATTCAGCGCTACTGGCGTCAACCGCATGGCACGCTCACCGAGCGGCCGGTGGACGTCGGGACCGTAGAGCTGCTGACTTTCTGATCGGCGCGCACTCAATTGTCTTTGCCGATCAATTGTTGACCAGGAACAAGGGATTCTTCCGTTCATACTTCGACGAGGTCAGGATCACCGACCCGACGGAGATGGCTTTCTGACCGCGGGTCTCTCAGGCCAGGGTTGCCACTCGTCGCGCCCGAGGCGCCAGATCCCGTGGGGCATCTCGGAGAAGTGGGCCATCACCCGTTCTTCGACGAACGTGAAACCGAGCCGCATCGCCACCGCCATCGAGCGGGTGTTCTCGGGCAGGATGACGCTGAGAAGCCCATCCGCACCGACCACGTCGAATCCATACTCGACGGCACGGGTCGCGGCTTCGTTGGCATAGCCGTGTCCCCACTGTTTCGGATCCATGGTCCACCCGACTTCGATCCCGGGCCAGTCGGGCCGCTCCGGTAGGTTGAGCCCGGCCCGCCCGAGCAGCGTTCCACTGGACTTGTCGACCACCGCCCACTGCCCGGTCCCCCGAAGCTCCCACTGACCGAGCCACTTGGCCATGCCTGTCCACGCGTCCGCACGTGAGAACCCATCGGGGAGATGGAGGGCGGCACGCACCTCGGGCGAGGTGACGATGGCGGTGTAGGCGTCGAGATCGGACTCTTCGAACGGACGGAGGATCAACCGCTCGGTGGTGAGGGTCGGGCAGGCGCTCACGGTGTTACCCGCGAACGGTGTCGATGGCCACACCGGCACGCAGTGCGCGAGTGACGGGTGTCCGCTCGGCGATCTCCATCAGCCGATCGATCTGCTCCTCGGTGAGTTGGGCCCCGAATCGGATGGACCGCTCGACCTCTTCGGTCTTGGATGCCCCATCCCCGATCCGGACCAACCGGGCCTCAACCCGGGTCTCCCCCAGCTTCCACCCTTTCCGGTCGCCGTACATGCGCAGCGTCGCCGATGTGCACTGGCACAGGGCGGTCATCAGTAGTTGATACGGGTTCGGGCCTTCATCGTTACCGCCGGCCGCCGGGTCCTCGTCGACCACGAATTGGTGGGTGCCGGTGCGAGCCTCGCCCCGATATCCATCGGAACTGGTCACCGTGGCCATGGCGATGGGCTTGGCTGCAGCTGTTTCGTTGTCGGCCATGCTCGCCAGGTTACCCAGGCGGGATGACACCGCCGAGCGAAGGTGCGCGGGCCATCTCTCCGCCGCTACTCCTGTGTGACCAGGCCGCGTAGGTAGGCCGCCTGCCCGGCGTGCTGCAGGTCGTCGGAGATCACACTGATGAGCCGCACGCCGAGGGTGACGGGAGGATCCCACGACTTGTCGACGACCCGGTCGAGCGAGCTATCGGTGAGGGTGGAGAGGAAACGGGTCGTCTGCTGGTACACCGCATCGTGATAGCCGGTCAGGAGCTCCCCCGATGCCACCGTGACCTTGGCGACGTCATCGGCGCCGTGGTCGTAACCGGTGTCCTCGGCGTCGAAGGGCAGTCCGAAGCGTTTGAGCCAACCCTTGGAGGTCCAGGCCTGCTCGAAGCCGGCCACCCCGGCCACGTGGTCATCTTGGATGCGGGTCAGGTGCCAGATCAGCCACGCTATGGAGTTGGCATCATTGTCGGGGCGGTAGTCCAGCTGATCGACGGTGAGACCGTCGACAATGTGATGCACCAACTTGTGAATGCGGTCGAAGGCGTCGGACAGCAGTTCGTCGGTTGTCATAGGTGTTCTCCCTTAGGCCCCAGAGTAGCGCCGCACCTCACCCTGTTCCAACGCGAGTTCCCCAGTACCTGCTGACGTAACCTCCTGATTGGTTTTAGAGTCTGGGCATGAAGACAGCTATGTCGCCTGCGGTGGCATTCGTGCCGCGTAGCGGCGAAACCTGGCGCGACCCATTCGGGATGTATGCCGCACTCAGGGATCACGACCCGGTCCACCACGTTGAGCACGGGGACTACTGGGTGCTATCGAGATTTGACCACGTCTTCGCGGCGGTCCGGGATACCGAGAGGTTCTCCTCGGAACAGGGGCTGACCCCTGGCTATGGGGACATGGAGCAGGCCGGGCTCGACGAGGTGCGGCCCATCGTGATGCTCGATCCCCCCGAGCACACCGCGTTTCGGCGGCTGGTAGGGCGGGGCTTCACACCCAGACAGGTCAGCGAAGTCGAGCCCGACGTGCGTGCGTTTGTCATCGAGCGCATCGAGCGGCTCCGGGAGCAAGGAGGTGGGGACGTTGTCGGAGAGCTGTTCAAGCCGCTGCCGAGCATGGTGGTGGCTCACTATCTCGGGGTCCCGAAGGCGGACCGGGCGCAATTCGACACGTGGTCCCAAGCCATCGTGGCCGCCAGCGCCCTTGGTGATCCCCTGGGCGCATCAAATGCAGTAGGCCAGCTGTTCGCGTATTTCTCCGACCTGATCGAAAAGCGTCGCTCCAACCCAGGAGAGGACACCATCTCGCAGATGGCCACAACCGGCGAGGAGACGGTGACGGTGCTGCAGGCGCTCGGGTTCGCCTTCACCATGGTGGTGGGCGGCAACGACACCACTACCGGACTGCTGGGTGGAGCCGCCGAGCTGCTGACGGCGCGACCGGATCAGCGTGCCGTCCTCATCGCCGACCCCGGCGCCATTCCGGTCGCGGTCGAGGAACTGCTCCGGCTCACCTCACCCGTCCAGGGGCTGGCCCGCACTGTCGTTGCCGATGTGGAGATCGAGGGGACCACCATTCCGGGCGGGCGAAAGGTGATGCTCATGTACGCCGCGGCCAACCGGGATCCCAGGCAATTCGGCGATGACGCCGGTGAGCTCGACGTGACCCGCGCCCCGCGCCCGATCCTGTCCTTTGGCTACGGGCCCCATCACTGCCTGGGCGCGGCGGCGGCGCGGCTTCAGGCCAAGGTGGCCTTGGAGGAACTGCTGGCTCGGTGTCCGGACTTCAGTGTGGATGCCGAACGGGGAACGTTTGCGCCGGGGAACTTCGTACGGCGTTACCTCAGCCTCCCTTTCGAAGCCGGGGGATTGGCCTGACCATGCCCGGGTGGTAGCGGGACAAGCGTGGAGATATGGCCAGCGGGGGAATCCTCGGCGAACCCGTCTTCGCCGGGCAACTCGGTAGCATCGAGTCCCATGGCGACTACCGACCGTACCTACGACATCGCTCTTTTGGGGGCCACCGGATTTACGGGGGGGCTGATTGCCCACTATCTCGACCAACACGCGCCGTCCACCACCCGCATCGTTCTGGCCGGTCGCAACCCGGCCAAGTTGGAGTCGGTGACCGACGGACTGGGCCGAAGGATCGAAGTTGTCCGGGTTGACGTGACCGATCCGGTCAGCGTCCGGGAGCTGGCCGAATCAACCCGGGTGCTCATCACCACCGTGGGGCCGTACATCGAACACGGGGAGCCGGTGGTGGCCGCCTGTGCCGCGGCGGGAACCGACTATCTCGACCTCACCGGTGAGCCCGAGTTCCTCGACCAGATGTACCTGAAGTACCACGCCACCGCGGCCGGCACCGGCGCCCGGTTGATCCACGCCTGCGGCTTCGATTCCATGCCTCATGACCTCGGGGCCCAATTCACTGTTGAGCACCTGCCCGAGGACGTTCCTCTCACCGTCTCGGGGACGGTCCGATTCAAGGGCACCTTCTCGGGGGGAAGCGTCGCCTCCGCGCTCATCACCATGTCCCGGTACCGATCGGGAAAGTCGGTGCACGCGCAGCGGGTGCGAACCGAGCCGGTGGCCGCCGGCCGCCGGGCCCGGACCATCACCGCACGATTCGGCAAAGACCCGGAAGGCAAGGGTTGGGTTCTCCCCATGCCCACCATCGATCCCCAGATCGTGGTGCAGTCCGCCCGTGGGCTCCCCCGCTACGGACCTGACTTCTCCTACTCTCACCGGATGGCCGTCCCAAACCCGGTGGTGGGGGTCGGTATGGCCCTCGGGGCCGGGGCCCTGTTCGGGGTCTCGCATATCCGGGTGGCCCGCGAAGCCCTGCTCCGGAGGCGACCATCCGGTTCGGGACCCACCGAGGCCCAACGGGCCGCCGCCTGGTTCACCGTCCGGTTCGTGGGCGAAGGCGGAGGAAAGAAAGTGATCACCGAGGTAGCCGGCGGCGACCCTGGCTATACCGAGACCTCCAAGATGATCAGCGAAGCGGCGCTCTGCCTGGCCCACGACGACCTACCCCCCACGAGCGGCCAGGTCACCACGGCCATGGCCATGGGCGGGGTGTTGCGGAGACGGCTCGAAGAGGCCGGCATGACCTTTCGGATTCTCTGATCTGCCGGGACAATGAGCGACTACAAGATACTGGTACCTCCGCCCAAACGACACGGTCCCGCCTGGATCGCCGGCGCCATCGTGATCGTGGCCCTCATCGTGGCCGGCGTGGTGGTGATCACCCACCACAGCCAAGGCTCCGGCCACCGCGCCACTCCACCTTCGGGCCACTCCACCACCATCGCCGCCCCACCCCTGAGCGTCGTCTCCACCACGCCGGCAACCGGAGCCACCAACGTGGCCTCCGATGCCACCATCACCGTCCAGCTCTCGGCGCCCATCACCACCGTCGCCGACCTCCCACCATTGAATCCACCCGTACCCGGCGCCTGGAAAAAGACAAGTGCCACCGTCGTCACCTTCGCTGCCACCGCCGCCTTCACACCCACCTCCACCGAGTCACTCACTATCCCGGCCGGACCGACCGGGTTACGGGGTACCGCGGGAGGGACACTCGCCGCCCCCGTCACCGTCAGCTTCACCGTGGCGCAGGCCAGTACCGAGCGGTTGCAGCAACTTCTCGCCCAGGGCAACTATCTGCCCCTCTCATTCACACCCACCGCTCCGTTGAGCTCCCCGGTGGAAGCCTTCACCTCGCAGCCGGGCACCTTTGCCTGGAAGTGGCCCGGCACTCCTCCGTCGCTCACCTCCCTGTGGAGCGAAGGAACGGAGAACGTCATTACCAAAGGTGCGGTGATGAACTTCGAAAACCAACACAAGCTGACGGTGGACGGAGTGGCCGGTAAGCAGGTATGGACAGCGCTGTTCGCCGACATCACCGCGGGCAAGGCCAACGCTGATCCCTACACCTACGTCTCGGTCTCCAAGACACTGCCGGAGAACCTGACCCTCTACAACAACGGCGCTGTGCAGTTCGCCGGCATTGCCGTCAACACCGGGGTACCCGGTGCCGATACCGCCGATGGCACGTATCCGGTGTTCGAACACATCACCTCGTCGCGGATGAAGGGCACCAATCCCGACGGCTCCACCTACGACGATCCCAACGTCCCCTGGGCCGCCTATTTCAACGGCGGCGATGCGTTGCATGGATTTCCGCGAGCCACCTACGGCAGCCCGCAGAGCAACGGGTGCGTGGAGATGGCCATACCCGATGCCGCCACAACGTGGCCCCTGACCCCGATCGGCACGCTGGTCACGGTGGCGGGTCCCGCGTCGTAGCATCGGCGTTCGTGCATCGGCCCACCGTCGACATCTACAACGAGCGGGGCCTGGACTGGGCCTCCGCTCACCGGGTGCCGGGCCGCCGGGCCGGTGCCGAAAGATTCGCCGGCGAAGTGGCTCATGGGTCACTCCGCCTCGATGTCGGATGTGGTGCCGGTCGGTACACGGGTCTTCTCGGAACCCCGGTGGTCGGACTGGACGCCTCGAGGGTGATGCTCGGCGAAAGCCGATCACTTGTCCCCGAAGCGATGTATGTCCAAAGCGACATCGAGGCACTCCCCTTCGCCCGGGGATCGCTGTCGGGAGCTTGGTCGTGGATGACCCATCACCACATTCCCCGGGTCAGACTGCCGATGGCCCTGTGGGACCTGCACCGGGTTCTCTCTGAGGGGTCACCATTCGAGCTGCAGGTCCTCCAGGGTGACGATGAGGGCAGTGACCTCGTTGATCATGAGGTGGGGGGACGCTTCTTCGCCACATGGACACCTGAGCGGCTGGTGGATGTGATCGTCGGAGCCGGCTTCGAGATCGACACGGGATCTGTGGTGGTCTCGGGCGACGAGGTACGGCTGTCAGCCATACGATCCCGCACGTTGGCCGACACTGTCGGGCCGGACATGCGGCTGCTGATCTGCGGATCGAATCCGAGCCTGCATTCGGCCGATGCCGGAGTGGGGTACTTCCGGGCTGGCAACCGGTTCTGGAAGGCGGCGCTGGCCAGCGGCCTGGTCTCCCGGGATCGTGACCCCCTCCACGCTCTCCGAGCCGAAGGCATCGGCATGACCGACCAGGTCAAACGGGCCACCCGTGCCGCCGACGAAGTGACCACCGACGAGTACCGCCAGGGTCTGGGTCGGCTGGAGCGACTGGTCCAGTGGTTGCAACCGAAAGCAGTGTGCTTTGTGGGCTTGGGTGGATGGAGGGCGGTGGTCGGGTCGCGGGCCCGCGCCGGTCTGCAGGATGCGTCCCTGGGTGGCCGTCCGGTCTATGTGATGCCGTCCACCAGTGGGCTCAATGCCCGGACCTCCCCCGACCAGCTGGCCGACCACCTCCGGGCCGCGATGGCCGTGGCCGACGGGCCGTGAAGGGACCCGGAGAGGTTCGGTTACGCGAAGTCCGACGACGCCCCACAACAGGCACGAGGCCGCGGGAGACCGTCGCTATCGGAGTCGGGCGAGTCACCACTGCTTCGGGTCCGCTTGTCCCGCGACTTGAATGAGGCTGTCCAAAAGGCCGCCAAGGTGGCCGGAACGTCTCGTTCCGACTGGGTCCGACAGGTCCTGGCAGATGCGATCCGCAAGGTTGGTTGAACCCGGTCCGATCAGTCAGAGAGCGAGAGGATCGCAGTGAGCACGCCTTCGACCTGTGAAGACGGGAGAAGGCTCCCGCCGTCGACCGGAAGGTTGATGCCTGTCACGTAAGCCGCCATGTCCGAACAAAGAAAGGCGATCACCGACGCCACATCCTCCGCGGTACCCACCCGACCCAGGGGTGTCTTGCGGTCGAAGCCGGCCCGGGTTTTCTCGTCACCCATGAGTGGTGCGGTCAGTGGTGTCTCGATCAGACCCGGGGATACGCAGTTGGCTCTGAGTATCGGACCGTACTCGAGAGCGGCCGACTGGGTAAGGGCGATGACCGCCGCCTTCGAAGCGGCATAGGGCGCTTCGCCTCGGGTCGGTCGCATGCCGCTGATGGAGGACACGTTGACGATCGACCCGCGACCCGCTTCGAGCATCATCGGCGCCGCCGCCCGGATGCCATTGAACGTCCCCCTCATGGAGACATCGACGATGCGGTCGTACTCGCGGTCACTGTAGCGATGCAGCGGCTTGACCGCCCCGACGCCGGCATTGTTGACCAGAATGGTCAGCCCACCCAGCTCGGCGGCGACCCGTTGCACGGCCGCATCCATCGCCTCACCGTCACTGACATCGGCCACCACCACCGGGCCGCCACCCAGCTCTTCGGCCACCGCCGCCGCCGCTTCCCCATCGATGTCGAGGAGGGCCACCAAGGCGCCCTCCTGTCGCAATCGCAGGCAGGTGGCCCGGCCGATTCCCGAACCGGCTCCGGTGACCAGCGCCTGGTGACCATCGAGCAGACCCATCAGGCCAACCCGTCGACGGGTGCGAGGTGGGTCACTTCCGGGGGTGACTGGAAGTACGACCCGATGAGGGCTCTCCACTGGGTGAAGCGTTCGGACTGGCGGAAACCGACAGTGTGGTCTTCGAGCGTCTCCCACTGGATCAACAGGACGTACTGGTCAGGTGTTTCGATCCCTCGGTGCAGCTCCAAGGAGACAAACCCGTGGGATTCGGCCACCACCGATCTGGCCTCGGTGAGAGCGGCCTCGAACTCGCGGTTGACTCCTGGTTTGATGGTGATCACCGCGTGTTCGAGAACCATGGCGGCACGTTAGCGCCCGCGGTCGATAGGTTCCCATCCTGGGCGAGCCGGAGGACCGGTTACCCGATCGGAGCCTGGTCGCTGGTCAACAGCTGGTCGAGCCGGATCAACGTCCGTTCCATGTCACGTCGGGTCTTGCTCGAATAGATACCGCCCAACTTCAGCAATGACCGCTGGTGGTCGGAAGTGATATCCCAGCTCTCCCGAACCCGCGTGCCACCCTCTACCGGCTCGAGTTCGTACCGCCAAATCCTTCCACCGACGAGTCGACCCCAGGTACCCTCCGGGCCGGTCTGCCAGGCAACCTTTCGGTTCTCCTCGAACTCGACGACTTTGTTCATCGTCGAATAGCGAACTCCCAGCTTCATCTTCATGCCGAACGTCATTCCCAAAGCCAGGCGCTGGGAGGGACCAGCCAGCGCCCCTTGGAGCATGCCCGATCCGTCGTACAGAGTGTGTTGACCAGCATCGGCCACCACATCGAACACCGCTTCGGGCGCGACGGGAATGGTTCGTTCCACCGAGAGCACATAGCCCTTCATCGTCGTCTTCTCACGTCGGCGCCTTGGCGGAGTGGCTTCGGACCCGGTACCGACGGGTCGACCGGCCCCGGCCGCCGGGGACGCCGGGGACGCCGGGTCGGCACCCGCCCACGAGGATTGCGGGTCACTGGCCGGAAACGATTCGTTCTCCGCCTCATCGATGGCCGCATCGAGAGGATGATCACTTTGCCCGGCATGGTCATCGTGCATGGCGGACCTCCGTGACTCCGGGTGGTGGTGGTGTGACCATCCTTGCACGTTGACCTGCCCGGGCATCCGGAATACCCGGCCCGGGCCGAGCGTTTCCCAATACAGGGGTTACGCCCGAGGAGGCGCAGCCAGAGAACTGAGGGGTCGAACATGCTGGTGGAGATCTGGTCGGACGTGGTGTGCCCCTGGTGTTACATCGGGAAGCGGAAGTTCGAAGCGGCGCTGGCCTCGTTCGCACATAGAGATGACGTCACCGTGGAGTGGCGGAGTTTCGAGCTCGATCCCAATGCTCCGGCCCGGCGCCAACTGTCGACCAACCAGCAGCTGGCCAAGAAGTACGGGATGAGCGAGGAGCAGGCTCAGGCCGCCACCGCCCGGGTGACCGGGGTGGCCACCGAGGTCGGTCTCGATTTCCGGTGGGACGTCGCCAAGTCGGGTAACACCTTCGACGCCCACCGCCTCATCCATCTGGCTGCCACCCACGGCCTCGGGGACGCCACCAAGGAAGCCCTCATGGCCGCCTACTTCACCCACGGCGCGCCGATCGGCGAACGAGCCACGCTGGAGAAGGTGGCCGCCGAAGTCGGTCTCGATGCCGAGGAAGTAGCCACCGCCATGGACGGCGCGGCCTTTGCCGACGATGTCCGTCACGACGAGCAGATGGCCGGGACCCTCGGCATCAGCGCGGTTCCGTTCTTCGTGATCGATCGGGCCATCGGAGTGCCCGGCGCCCAGACTCCCGATGTGCTGCTGTCGGCCCTCGAACAGGCATGGTCGAAGTCGCACCCGCTCAACATGGTGGGCGCCCCTTCCGGCGGTGCCACTACCGACGCTGGTGACTCCGGTGAGGCCTGCAGCGACGGAACCTGCGCCGTCTGATCGGTTGGATTCACCTGGACGCGACTCAGCCCAGGTGAAAAGAGCCATTCTCCACCGAGACCCGCTCGCCGATCAGCTCGTGGGTGGTGGCGAAACCGGCCAGCTCGGAATCCTCGGTGATGGCCACACAGCGCCTGCCATCGTCGGTGTCGCATAGCACCACCGTGCGGGCCGCTTCCACCTCGTCGGGGGTCACCGTGTAGGTCACAACGGTGGCGCCCCCGGTGTACCCCGCCAGGGTCTCCACCACCTCACGCGTGCCGGTGGCCCTCTCCGCCTCACCGCAGAAGTCGCCGAGCAACGGAGCCTGCCCATCCGGTTCGGTCGACCATACGCCGATGCCGGGTTTGGTGAGGAGGCCACTCACCGTGGTGACCACACCCAACGAACCCGGTTCGGCCCGGAGAGCACGAGCCACCGCGGCAGTGGCCTGCAAGACGAAATTGTTGAACGGTCCTCCGGCGAACGCCATCCCTCCGGTAATGGTGGGGGTTCCCTGCACATCGAGCCCGAGCTCACGTTGCTGTACCCGGACCGCGGCCGGAAAGCAGCTGTAGACCTCGATCACTTCGGCGTCGGCCACCGGGCGCCCGATCCGGGCCGATGCCGCCCGACCGAGGATGCCCATCGCCGGCCAGGTATCGGGCTGCTGGCGACCGAGCAAGGACGCCGCGTGGCTCGATTCGATGCCCACCCTCGGAAAGACCCAACGGTCGGACGAGATCCCGAACCGAAGAGCGGCCTGCAGCGAGCACAGCAGTAGTGCCGACGCCTGGTCCACTGTCCACTGGGTGGAGTGCCACTTGTTGTACGGGAAGGCCAAGGGTCGGTTGGCCGGCGATGCCAGTTCGATCTCCCCCGCGGTCATCGGGGCGGGAAAGGCGGCCAGCGGGTTTCCCTGCGCCACACCGTTGAACCGAGCCCACAACTCGGCCACATCCCGGCGGTGCTCGCCGATCGACTGCCCTTCGGCGGCCCGGAGTGCGTTGTCGATCATGGCGTACTGCTGCACCGGGTCCCATAGCCGGGTGACTACCTCCACCGGCTCGAGAAGCGCCCCCGTGCGGCGGCGGACTACGTCCGGGACCAGGTCGGGTTGACCGGTTTCGACCGGGTCGGCGCTCCGGGCCCACTTCTTTGCCTCACCGCCCATCACCACCGCCACGTCGGACGACCCGTCGAGGATGGCCGAGAGTGCCTCGTTGATGAGGCTCTGCTGCGGGATACCCAGCTCGACGAGATGGGTGCGCACCTCCCGTGCCCCTACCGCCTCGGCCACCAATCGAGCCGGGTCGGGATAGGCCCAACTCCCCTGGGGCACCGCCATCCGGTCGATGGCTTCGAGTATCTCGGGTGCGCCGGCATCCCGGGCTGCATCCTGCAGCGCCAAGGTCATCAGCTCGGTTGCCTCGGCATGGTCGGATGCCGTGCCCACCCCGACCAGCACCGGGGTACGGGGATCCATGGGTGCAACCATCGGGTCAGTATGCCCGAGGCACGACCGAACCCGGTGCGCCGGTGCGCCGGTCCCGCATCATGCGACCGATCTGGCGCCAGGTGATGGACACGGCTCCCTGTTCGAGGGCGTCGGCCCGCAGGCGTTCAGGAACGTCATAGTGAGCTTGATACGGTCGGCGTTCGCTGCATTGGAACCACGCTCGTTGCATGCCGAGACGGACGGCGAAGGCGTGGAGCTCCTCGTCGCTGTCGGCAACCAGGTGCGACCAGAGGTCGTCGACCGGTCCGAGACGAGCGCGCTGGCACCAATCGTCGAGGTAGATGGTCATCCGGGTCGCTCTCGTCCGCCGTCAGATGATCCGGCCGGTAGCGCCGGCATCGGTGACCACCGGCAGGCCGGCGATCTCCCAGGCCGTCATCCCCCCGTTGAGGTTATGGACATCGAAGCCGCCCTCGACCAACGCGGTGGCGACAGCGCCCGAACGCCCGCCCAGCCGGCATACACAGATGACCGTCCGGTCGGTGGGGATCTCTCCTACCCTCTCGGAGACCAGCCCCATGGCGATATGGACGGCCTCGGCGGCGTGGCCCGCCTCCCACTCGTCATCCTCCCGGACATCGAGAAGGAATGCGCCGGTACCCAGCAACTCGTGGGCGTCTTCTGCAGTGATCTCAGAAATCTGGATGGGGTCGGTCATCCCCGTCACGGTAACCGGGGAGGGCCGCCAACCGTCCGGAGAGACACCTTCGGGTTCGGGTTCGGGGCCATCGGATACACGGTGAATGGTCGATGCCGCCTATGGGGCCTTTGCCCATGGGCTCGACCTGGCCCTCACCGCGTCGGGTGGGTTGCTGCTGGCGTCCGCCATCGTGGCCTACACCACCGGGAAGTCGGTTCGCCGACGACGGGCTCCGGCATAAGCGGTCGACCCGACGTCTGCCCCCAGCCGGTGTCAGCCGGTGTCAACCGGTGCGACGCGGAACGGTCACGATCTCTGCCGGTGCCACCTCGGCGTCGGGCAGCCGTAGGTCGACGAACGTTGCCACCGCCCGGAACACCCTGCGGCTGGCCTCGGCCCACGGCATCAGAATAGGGAACACGTGGAACATGCCGGGCTCTTCGAGACCGACGGTCTCCACCCCCGCGGTTTGAAGGTGTTCCACAAACTGCCTTATGGAGTCCCTGAACATCTCGTCGTGGCCGTAGGCGACAAACGTAGGGGGCCATCCGGCCATGTCCTGATCCACGGCTGATACGTACGCCGCACCCGGGTCCCGACCATGCAGGTACGCAGTGGTCGGAATGTTCCACGGGAGGATGTCCTTGCCGGCATTTTCGGATACTGACGGCTGGTCGAGACGGAGGTCCACCTCCGGAGAGAACAGCAGGACGCCGGCGATCTGTCGATGCGAGTCCTTTTCCACCACATAGAGGAGTGTGGATGCCAATCCTCCTCCCGACGAGTCACCGGCGATGAACAGGCGGGCCGGGTCGACACCCCTGTGGAGCAGCGCTTCGAACACCAACACGGCATCCTCCAGCCCGGCCGGGAAGGGGAACTCGGGAGCCAACCGGTAGTCGGCGACAAAGATTTCGCACCGGGTCCGTCGAGCCAGCCACGAGGTGAACGCCGCGTACATCCGGGGAGAGGTCCCGATATATCCGCCACCGTGCAGGTAGAGGATGGTCCCCCGGGGCGGCACATCCTTGGGTCGGTACCAGATGCCGGGGACCCCGGCGATGGTCTCGGGCTCGGCGTCGGCGCCGAGCGATCGGACCACCGGTGGCATCGCCCACCGGCACAGATCGTCGAGCACCAGCTCGATGGAGCGGAACTCGTCGATGGGGAGAGACGACGAGTAGCCCATGAAGGAACGGATGGTCTCCCGGGTCACCGCCACCGCCAGGTTGTGGGGCAAGCTGCCTTCGCCGGCGAAGGGGCTCCTGAACGGCACTCGGACCATGGCCGTCACCATCTGGCCGGCCAACCCGATCAGATCGGTGGTGGCAATCGGCCACGACGACCTGGCCACATCGGGCCGTCGGGCCATCACCACGGGACAGCTCCGGACTTCATGGTGTCGATGGGATCACCGATGGTGCCATGTTCGCCAATCGGGGCCCACACCATGGAGGACGCCGCCGCCCGGCCAGATTCAGACCGGCTCGGCGGCCAGGGTCGACCCCAGCCGGAGCAGCTGGTCGGTGGCTCCTCCCAGGGTCAACTCGATCTGCTTGGTCAGCAGAAAATAGCGATGCAACGGGTAGTCGCGATCCACCCCCACGCCTCCGTGGAGGTGGACGGCGGCGTGCACCACCCGTTGGCCTCCGTCGGCGGCCCAAAATTTCGCCACCGCCACCGCGTCCTCGGCCGGAAGCCCTTCAGCGATTCTCCATGCCGCCTGCCAGGCGGTGAGCCGGATGGCCTCGGCGTCGACATAGGCATCGGCCGCCCGCTGGCCCACCGCCTGGAAGGTGGCGATCGGCTTGCCGAACTGCTCACGGGTCTTGGTGTACTCGGACACCAGTGCCAATGCCGCCGCGGTCACACCGGCCTCGGCGATCGAAAGCGCCGCCGTGGTCCGAAGGACCATCCATTCGACGATGGTCGATCCGTCCTCGACCGATCCGAGCACGGCTTCCTCACCCAACGACAGTCCATCAAAGATGAGGACCGCCTCGAGGCGACCGGTGTTGGCCACCTGGCGCTGGCGGATGATGCCCTCGGACGACAGGTCCACCACGAACACCGCCACCGTCCCCCCATCGGTGGAAGCCGGGACCAACACCACGTCGGCCACCATTCCCGAGGGGACACACGGCTTGGTCCCCGACAGCTTCCAGCCGGCACCGGCACGCTCGGCTCGGACCGAGGGGGCCAACGGGGAACCCAACAGCTCCACCAACGCGGTCGTGACCACCGACTCGCCATTGATGACACCGGGGAGCCATTGCTGGCGTTGGAGGTCCGACCCGAACCGGGCGATGGCGGCGGCACCGGTAGCCAGCGTCTCGATCACCGGCACATAGGCGGCGGTCCGACCAGCCGCCTCGACGATCAGCGACGTCTCGATGAAGCCGAGACCGGCCCCACCCACGTCTTCGGGCAGGGCGATGCCCAGCAATCCAGCTGAGGCCAGTTCCGCCCAGAGTTTGCGGTCAAACCGATCGTCGGCGGGGTCCGCCTCGAATTGGCGCAGGCGCTCGTGAGTGGCCAGATCGGTGAAGATCCGATCGGCCAGCTCACGGACAGCCTCTTGTTCTTCGTTGAAGGAGAAATCCATGTCGTGTGTCCTCTGTCTTCTATCGCAGCGACCGGGGCAGGCCCAGGCCGAAGATGGCGATCAGATCGCGCTGGATCTCATTGGTGCCACCGCCGAAGGTCAGGATGACCAGGCTGCGGGCGTACATCTCGAGCCGACCGGCCAGCACCGCCTCCGGCGTTCCCCGGGTGAGGTACCCGGCCTGGCCGATCACCTCCAGCATCAGCCTGAAGGCCTCCATGTAGAACTCGGTGCCGAACACCTTGATGGTCGAGGCGTCGGCCACATCGAGGTGGCCCTGGGTCGCCGTCCACGCCACCTTCCAGTTGATCAGCTTGAGGAACTCAAGTTTGGCGTGGATGCGGGCCAGGTGGACCTGCACCCACTCCTGGTCGATGACCCGGCGACCGTCGGCCAACTTGGTGGCCTGCGCCCAGGCCCGGACATCGGCCAGGGCCCGCTCGATGATGCCCGGAGAGCACAAGGTCACCCGCTCGTGATTGAGCTGGTTGGTGATGAGGGTCCAGCCGTTGTTCTCGCCACCCACCAGGTTGGCGGCGGGGACCCGGACGTCCTCGTAGAAGGTGTAGTTGATGTTGTGCCCGCCCAACAACTGCATGGGCACCACCTTGATCCCGGGTGTGTCCATGGGGACGATGAAGATCGAGATCCCTTTGTGCTTGGAGACTTCGGGGTCGGTGCGGGTGGCCAACCAGATGTAGTCGGCGCCTCCGGCCAACGAGGTGAAGATCTTGGCCCCGTTGATCACGTACTCGTCGCCGTCCCGTACCGCTCGGGTCTCCAAGGCGGCCAGGTCGGTCCCGGCGTTGGGTTCGGTGTAGCCGATGCAGAAGTGGATGTCACCGGCCAGAATCCGGGGGAGGAAGTCGGCCTTCTGTTCGGGGGTCCCGAAGTCCATGATGGTCGGACCCACCGTATTGATCGTCAGCATTGGCACCGGTGCCCCGGCCCGCATCGACTCATCGAAGAAGATGAACTGCTCGAGGGCGGAACGGCCCTGGCCCCCATACTCCTTGGGCCAGCCGATCCCCAACCATCCGTCGTCGGCCATCTGCTTCACCACCCGGCGCATATCGGGCCCGATACCACCACCGGCCGCCAACTGCTCCTCCACCTCGGGGGTGAGCAACTCGGCGTAGTAGGTGCGGAGCTCGCGCTGTAAGGCCTGTTGTTCTTCGGTATAGCCGATCTCCATCGAGGCCTCCCTCTCAGTGGTTTCCCGCACAGAAAAAACGGAACGCGTTCTATTCTTGCTGATCCCTGACACCAGCGCCAGCGCAGTCGGCTCCCGGGGTCGGCGACTGACCGCCCCCTGCGATACCCGGGGCGGGGACGCAGTATCGTGGCCGGTCGTACGTGGTGCGGCCAACACGCCCAGCACCACCCATCAACAATCAGCGCGGTCCCGGCCGCCACAACCTCAGGAGTACCGCATGCCCGAAGCCGTCATCGTCGCCACCGGTCGCACCCCGATCGGTCGGGCCGTCAAGGGATCGCTGAAGGACTGTCGACCCGATGACCTTGCCGCCCTGGTCATCAAAGAAGTGCTGGCCAAGGTCCCCCAACTCGACCCCCAGACCGTCGAAGACGTGATCCTCGGGTGCGGACAGCCCGGTGGTGAGGCGGGCTACAACGTGGGTCGGGTGGCCGCCCTGTTGGCCGGGTTGCCCAACGTCCCCGGAGTCACCGTCAACCGGTACTGCTCCTCGTCTCTCCAGACGATTCGGATGGCCGCCCATGCCATCAGGGCGGGCGAGGGTGACGTCTTTGTGGCGGCGGGCGTGGAATCGGTCAGCAGCTATCGCCATGGCGCCTCCGACACCGGCCCGCACAATCCCCTCTTCGCCGACGCCGAGGCCCGCACCGTGGCCCGCACCCCGGCAGCCGGGGAGCCGTGGACCCCGTTGTCCGGTCTTCCCGACGTGTACCTCGCCATGGGTCAGACCGCCGAGAACGTGGCTGAGTTCAAGAAGGTGAGCCGCCAGGAGCAGGATGAGTTCGCGTTGCAGTCACAGCTCCGGGCGGTGGCCTCCCAGGAGTCGGGCTTCTTCGACCGTGAGATCATTCCGGTGACCACACCTGACGGGACGGTGGTGACCAAGGATGACGGGCCCCGCCCCGGTACCACCCTGGAGGGACTGGCCGGCCTGCAGCCGGTGTTCCGTGAGGGTGGCACCATCACCGCCGGCAACGCCTGCCCGCTCAACGACGGTGCCGCCGCGGTGATCGTGATGAGCGACACCCGGGCCCGTGAGCTCGGCATCACCCCGATAGCGCGGATTGTGGCCAGCGGTGTGACCGGCATCAACCCCGAGATTATGGGCCTCGGCCCCATCGAGGCCATCCGTCAGGTTCTGGGACGGGCCAACATGACCATCGACGACATCGACCTGGTGGAGATCAACGAGGCTTTCGCCGCTCAGGTGGTTCCCTCGGCCAAGGAGCTGGGCATCAGCCACGACAAGCTGAATGTCCACGGTGGGGCCATCGCCCTCGGTCATCCGTTCGGCCAGACCGGTGCCCGCATCATGACCACCCTGCTCAACGGCCTGGAGGACGCCGGGAAGACCTTCGGTCTCGAGTCGATGTGCATAGGCGGCGGCCAGGGCATGGCAATGATCGTCGAACGCCTGTCCTAAGAGCGGGGCGACCGGCCCCGGCCACCACCCCAGATCTCCAGATCGCCGCCATCCGGATTCGGGTGGCGGCGATCTGCGTGAACCACCCGGTTCAGTCGGCGATCTCCTCGATGGCGTACTCGGGACAGTTGGCGATGGCCAAGCGGGCCTTGACCTCCAGTGCGACCGGGACCGTGCCGTCCCCCACCACTGTCGACTGACCGTAGTCATCCACGTTGAACAGCTCGGGAACCAGTCCGTAACACCGGGCGTTCCCTTCACACTTTTCGGGATCCACCCGGATTTTCACGGGAACACCACCGGGAGGATGCGGGGACCCCTCACCTGCCCACCGGCCCAGGTGACCTCGGCATCGTCGGACAGGTAGAACTCGGGGATGCGGACCAGCCACTCTTCGAGGGCGATCCGCAGCTCCATGCGGGCCAGATTGGAGCCGGCGCAGCGATGGATGCCCGAGCCGAAGGCCACGTGGCGATTGAGGGCCCGATCCAACACCACCTGATCAGGATCCTCAAACGCCTCCGGATCGCGGTTCGCCGCGGGGAAGTTCATCAACACCCTGTCGCCCGCTTTCATCGGACAGCCCTCGAACTCGACGTCTCCGGCCACCACCCGGGCCATGGTCACCGGCGAATAGGCCCGTAGCAACTCCTCGATGGCCACCGGCATCAGGGAGGGCTCGGCCACCAGGCGCGCTCGGTCGTCAGAATGGGTGGCCAGATGCCACAAGGAGGATCCGATGGCGCTCCAGGTGGTGTCGACACCGGCGATGAGCACCAGCGCGGCCATGCCGAGGACGACACTCTCTTCGACAGGAGCACCGTCGAATTCGGTATGCAACAACTCGCTCAGCAGATCGTCACCGGGTTGGGTGCGCCGTTGGACCACCTCCTCGGTGAAGAAGGTGAGCAGCCCCTCGATACCGTGGGCCCGTCGCTCCGGGTCATCGGCGAACTCGAGGACGTCGCGTACCCACCCGGTGAAGGTACCGGCCAGGGTGGGCGGCACTCCGAGGATGTTGGCGATCACCCGGGCGGGAATCTGCTGGGCGTAGTCCACCGCCGCATCCGCGCGGCCATTGGCCTTGAACCCGTCGATGAGAGTGGCACACAGCTCACGGGTGAGCGCCTCATAGCCCTTCACCCGGCGATGGGAGAACCACGGCAGTAACAGGCGCCGGGTCCAGGTGTGCAGGGGTGGATCCGAGGAAATGGGGGGGAGACCGTAGAGGAGCACCGGATCCTCGGGCTCCTCGCCGTCGAACGGGATGACCGCCACCTCGAGCGAGCTGAAGTGCTCGACATCGTGAGCCAGGGCGACCACGTCCTCGTAACGGGTGGGGAGCCAGGTGCTCCCCCGCCTGTCGCTGTGGGCCACCGGGCAGGTGTTTCGCAGCTCGTCCCAAATTCTGAATGGATCGGCAATGTAGCCGGCGTCGAGAACGTCGAAGTCGGTGTCCCACCCGTGTACCGCTTGCGTGCGTGCCATCACCCGACGCTATCGGACGCGGGGTCGGATTGGTCATCGATCGATGCCGGGAGGACCGGGATCCCCATGCTCGGGGCTCTGGGTGTCGGTCGACCCCATGCTCGGGGCTCTGGGTGTTCTCCTCGGTTCCACGTCCCGGCGAATTGCTGCACGTTGCAGTGCGGCGGGTTCCGATCATCTACCCCAGGGCAGCTGCCCGTCCGTACTCGGTGAACTGGCCGCGGAGTTCGTCGACCTGGGCGGCAGTCAGGGCTTCGAAGGGCCCATTCCGATCCCGTTGCCAGAACACCGGATCCGAGGTCTCCCACCGTTCGCTCCGCAGCGCTTGCTTGACCACCTTGTTCGATGCGGTGAGCGGCATCTCCGGCACGATCCGGACAAACCGGGGCATCCACTTGGTCCCGAGGTCGGGCTGGGCGGACAGGAACCCGAAGAACCCGACCGGATCGAACGACGATCCGGGCACCAGTTCGATAGCCACCATCACCTGATCACCGGTTCGGGCATCGGGAACCGGGTAGACCGCCACCATCACCGCGGGCGGGTAGCGGGCAACGATCCGCTCGATGGGGGCGGCAGAGAAGTTCTCACTGTCGACCCGAATCCGGTCCCCTCCCCGGCCGGCGAAGTAGAGCCACCCGTCGTCATCCCGGTAACCGAGGTCACCACTCCAGTACCAACCGTGGCGTATCCGTTCGGCGTCGGCCTCGGGGTTGTTGTAGTACCCCTCGAAGGAACCGACCACGTTCCGTCCCACGATCTCACCGATGGCCTCATGGCCATTGACCAGTCGGCCCGCTGTGTCGAAGACGGCCGGAGGACACTCGCTCAGGGTGGCGGGGTCGACGATGGCCAGGTCCATTCCGGGTGGAGAGTGGCCGATCGAGTTGGCCGGCGCCCCGAGGGGCTTCTGGGTGCTGATGGCCCCTTCACTCGACCCGTAGTTCTCCAAGAGCTCGCACCCGAATCGGCGGGTGAATACCTCCATGTCCCGGGCCGACGCCTCGGTCCCGAACCCCAATCGTAAGGGATTGTCGGCATCGTCCTCGGCTTCGGGGGTAGCCAGCACGTAGGCCAGGGATCGGCCCACGTAGTTGAAGAACGAAGCTCCGAATCTACGCACGTCGGGTAGGAACCCGGTGGCGGAGAACCTCCTCGCCATCGCCATGGTCGCCCCCTGGCCGAGTACCGGTGCCCAGTTGGCCATCAGCGCGTTCCCATGAAACAGCGGCATCGACTGGTAGGTGACCGTGTGCCGGGTGACGCCGAACATGGCCGGCGTGTGGCAGGCGATGGCGGCCAGGCGGCCTTGGGTGCAGACCACCGCCTTGGGCGCCCCGGTGGAGCCGGAGGTGAACAACAACAGCAGCCGATCACTCGGGGCAACGTGGACGGTCGGCAACCCAACACCGGCATGGGCCGTGACCATCTCCACATACGCAGGGCTGTCGATCAGCAGAAGCTGCTCCGGCGCCACACCGGTGTCGAGGCCTTCGAGGAGTGGAACGTGGCCGGCATCGGTGATGATCGCCCGGCAGTCGGTATGGCGGATGTCGTGGGCCAACTCATCCCCGCGACGGGTCGGGTTGATGCCCACCACCGTGGCACCAACCAGCGCCGAGCCGGCGATCCAGAACAAGAACTCGGGCACGTTGTCGAGGAGGACGCCGATGTGGAAGGGCCCGTCCCCGCTGAGGGCCAGTGCTATCTGCGCTCGGACGGCGGCGGCTGCGACGAACTCGGCCCACGAGTAGCGCTCGTCCTCGAAGAGCAGCGCCGGGTGGTTGTCACCGGCCCGGGCTTGCAGTAGATCGGCGACCGTCTCTTCGCTCATTTCCCCTTGCTACCAGGGATCGGCACTGCCGGTGCCCACTGCACGGGAAACATCAGGTGCGGCGTGAAGAACCCACTCGCCGTCAGTCGTTCATCGGCACCCAGTCGACAGCAAGGCATGAGGTCGGGTGGCGGGTGAATCTGCAAGCCGTGTCTCAGGAACGAAGATCGACAACCGGCCACGTCGGATCTGCATCGAGGATCTCCGGATCTCCGGTCAGGAGAGTGGCGCGATGGGCGAGGGCCGTGGCGACAGCGAACGCGTCTGCGTAGGCCATGGGGTGCCGAGCCTTAATGTGAGCCGCCTCGAGTACCCGGGCTTCGGACGGCAGATCCAAGACAAGCTGTTGGCGGAGCTGCTGGACGACTTGGCGGGCCCGGTCAACGCCGGCCATTCGCTCGACGATGTACGCGACCTCTCCGAGGTTGATCCAGCTCATCACCGGCCGGGATGACAACACAGTTTCGACGCGGCTCGCAGCTGGCTCGGCGCCCTCAAGCCAACGCAAGATTGCCCACGAATCGAGACAGTCCGTCACCGGTCCTGTTCCCTACGGTGGTCGGCCTCGAGTACTGCGGTGAGGCCGAGCCCGGCCAGCGTCCCCCGCAGACTCGAGCGCGGGGCCCGCACTGGTTCCACTCGTACCGCGTCGTCCTCGAGGGCGAAATCGACCTGGCCGCCGGGAACAATCCCCAGTCGATCACGCATCGCCTTCGGGATGACGACCTGGCCTTTCGGCCCAACACGGTGAGTCATACTCACAAGTATAACTCTGAAATCGTGGTCGTTGCACCCCGAACCTGCAGACAGACCACCGAGGAAACGGACCACGACGAAACCCCGCCGGCGCGTCCCGATCAGATACACCGACTCGGCTATCGCCATGTGGGTGCGAGCAGCGGTCCCGGATGGGTCGGCTCGTGCCGTGACCGGCAAGGTTTGCCCGGTTTGTGTCGAGCCAATCCGCCGGCGCTGGCGCCCGATCCGTCTGATCTGGCGCGACTCGGCCCTGCCGTCGCTCTGCGTGCCTCGCGTCCAGATCGGGTGTTCGTGCTCTCCCGCTTCCGGGAGCTCAGATCGTCATCGACGCTCACGGTGCAGTGGTAGCATGACACCATGACCAAGAACTTCACAGTCCGGTTACCAGACGACGTGGCTCGCGATGCCGAAGCGCTCGC
>Ga0208080_1000073_pt1 | contig 45633 bp, 46 predicted proteins | sample NGESurdeep092012_3_FD_184476 | JGI IMG/M metagenome (GOLD analysis project Ga0208080, IMG submission 184476) | Arctic peat soil microbial communities from Barrow, Alaska - NGEE Surface sample 210-3 deep-092012 (SPAdes) | ecosystem: Environmental > Terrestrial > Soil > Wetlands > Peat ...
CTTCTGCTTCTTTCCGATGATAGATGCCATATATAGGTGATACACCCTGCAGCGTCACAACGCGAGCATCTCGAGGTGACAAACGCGCTGGTCACGCGACTGTTTCGAAGAAACTTTCCGGCGGCCCGAAAACCAGCGAAAAGTCATAGCCAGGAAGGTGCCGCTAGGCTCGGACCCATGACGAGAGCCATCACCGTTCGTCTTGACGAAGCCGACCATGCCGCATTGGAGAAGCAGGCCGACCAGCTCCGGATCCGCCCGGGCACGCTTGCCCGCATCCTGGTGCACGCTGGGCTGGGCGGGGACGTGCCCGGTGTAGGCAGCGAGAACGCCCGCACGGCGCTCGATCGGCTGGTGCGACGGTCTCAGCAGCGACCACCGGCCGACGCGGTGGGCCTGGTAGCTGACGCTCGGATTGCACTAGAACCGGATCGGTGAGCGTCGTCATCGACGCCAGCGTCATCATCGCGGTGGTGGTGGCCGACGAGCGTCAAGATGCCGCCCGGGCTCTCTTGGAGGGCTGGTTGGAAGCCGGCGAGGGCTTGCATGCCCCGGCCGTGTTGCCCTACGAGGTCGCCAACGTTCTCGGCCGGTTGGTGTTTGACGGTGCACTCGAGATCGACGAGGTGAAGGACATCTGGGACGACCTTGCCGCGGTGGGCCTGGTTTTGCACCCCTTCGACCTGGCCGAGGACGGCCCGGAAGTGGCCGCCGTCACCGCTCGACTGCGCCGACGGCACGCCACCGACTCGACCTATGTATGCCTGGCCCGCCGACTCGGCACGGTCGTGTGGACCCTCGATCGGGCATTGGCCCGCAATGCCTTTGATCTTGGGCTACCCGTCCAACTGGTGTCCTGAGGTCGATCAGGTGTGAGCCGTGTGCCGCACCGAACCATGCGGTCTGAGCCGGTGGCGGCGTCGCTCCAGTCGCTTCGGGAGCATCTGCAGACAGTCGATCGAACGGGCATGCTCGTCGATGGTCGATGAAGTGCTCACCCGAGTCGGGGGAAGCCCGGGTCCTCCGTCACGTTCGAAGGACACGGGTTGGGTACGCGAAGATCGGGATCGTCATTGACGCCAGTGGGTTGACGGGCTTCAACCCGCCCTCTCATCGACGATGGGGCTGGTGGAGGTGCAGCCTGGCGGCGTAGAGATCTGCCGTGGGTTCTCTATCTCCCGAGGCCTGCGCGTATCTCGGCGATCCGACGCCCGGCGTCCACAGGGCCGATGCGTCCGCTGCCGGTCCTCGATACCCGAGCCACCGCGGCCAACCACGGTGACGGTTCACGGTCGACCCGCCTGCCACCGCTGGTACGACGGCTACGGGCCCACGAACAGTGCAACTGAACGGATGCCCGGGTGAGGGCCACATACAGCAGCCGGCGCTCTTCGTGGCGGGCTGCCTCGGTGGCGGCGTGGACGATGGGCACGTAGCCGTCCTCGATCCCCACTACGCACACCGAGCCCCACTCGAGGCCCTTGGCCCGGTGGAACGTGGCCAGTTCCACCGCATCCTCCTCGGCTCCGGACCCGTCGGGCCGGGTACCCGGCTGGGCCTCGGGCGGGGGAGCTATCCGAAAGGGGATGCCCGCCCGCTTCAGCGCCGAGCCGATGACCGACAACTGGTCGTTGGTGCGGGCCAGTACCGCCTGGTCCGACCACCCCCGCCCTGATTCCAGTTCGTGCAGCAGCCGGGATGCCACCCCTTCGGCCTCGGCCGTCTCGTCGTCGTAGGCGGTGACCACCGGCATAGGACCGGCGGGCCCGGTGGCCTGCGGGACCCCGTGGACCGCGCTCCCCAGTGCCGCCGAAGCCGCCGCCACCACCTGTGGGGTGGATCGGTGGTTCTCGTCGAGCCTGATCACTTCCATGTCGGCGACCAGGGTGGGCAGGCGGGTGATGAGCCCGGGGTCGGCACCGTTCCATCCGTAGATGGCCTGGTTGGGATCACCCACCGCCAAGAGGTCGCATCGGTCACCCATCAGCGCCTCGATCAGTCGGTACTGGGCCGGGTTGATGTCCTGAAATTCGTCGACCGACAGGTACCGGTAGCGCCAACGCACCCCCTCGGCGAAGGCTGCGTCGTCGAGCACCAGGTCGGCTGCCCGCACCACCAGGTCGTCGAGGTCGAGGGCGCGCCGGCGGGCCAGGGCGTCCTGATAGGAGCGGAAGTGGTCGGCCACCCGATCGGCAGCAATCGTCGGGGACCGTCCAGCAGCCAGGGCGGCGGTCCGGTAGGAGTCAGGGGTGAGACAGCGAGCCTTGGCCCACCCGATCTCGGCGGCGAGGGCCGATGCCACCGCCGGGTCCCCGACAATCTCGGAGACCAGACGAAAGCGGTAATCGGCCACCAGGGGTGGTGGCTGTCCGGCATCGAGGGCATGACGCCGCAGCAGGGTCAGTGCCAACTGGTGGAGGGTGCCGGCCCTCACCCCTGGCCCTGGGGGACCACCGGTGGTCGAGGGCATCGCCACCCTCAGCCCGAAGCGACTGAGGCGTTGGCGCAGTTCGCCGGCCGCTTTGCGGGTGAAGGTGACAACCACGCTGTGATCGGCCTCCGCCGAGCCGTCCTGAATGCGGCGGGCCACCCGCAGGGTGAGGACCCGGGTCTTCCCCGACCCTGCCCCGGCCTGGACGCACACCGCGGTCGAGGGGGAGTCGACGGCGTGGCGCTGGGGGTCGGTAAGGGCGGCCAGGACCCGGGCGAACGCTTCCGGGCCACCTTCGTCGACGCTGGTCAACTCGGTGCGCGCCGGTCGGATGGTTCCACGGGTGCCGAGGCTATCGGTAGGGTGTGCCGGTGCTGAAGTCGTTCGCTGGCGGTCGCATATTCGGCGCCACCTGGGGGTCGGGCGCCGCCACGGTGGTGGCGCTCCACGGATGGCAGCGTACCCATCACGATTTTTCGGCAGTCTTCGGAGACCCCGCCTTCGCCGGAGCCCATGCCGCCATCGGCCTCGATCTGTTCGGGTTCGGGGCCACCCCGCCGCCACCCGAGCCCTGGGGGACCGAGGAGTACGCCCGTCACCTGCTTCCCCTCTTCGACGGGGCCGACGGGTTGGCCGAACGGGTGACCATCGTCGGCCACTCCTTTGGCGGGCGGGTGGCTGTGCGGCTGGCCGCCATGGCCCCCGATCGCATCGAACGGCTGGTCCTGACGGGTGTGCCTCTGCTCGACCGGGCGGACCGTCATGCCACCCCGTCCCTGTCCTACCGGGTGGCCCGCTACCTCCATCGCCGGGGCCTGGTGGCCGACAGCCGGATGGAGTCCCTGCGCCAGCGCCACGGCTCGGCCGATTACCGAGCCGCCCAGGGGGTGATGCGGGGCGTATTGGTGGCGTTGCTGGCCGAGGAGTATGCCGATGACCTGGCCGCCATTTGCTGCCCGGTGGACCTGGTGTGGGGGGCGAACGACACCGAGGTGCCGGTGGAGGTGGCCGAACGGGCACGCGCCCTGCTCGGTTCCTCGACCCTCCTCACCCTGCCCGGTGTCGGCCATCTGACCCCCACCGAGGCACCGGCGGCGCTGCGCCGGGTGGTGCTGGGCCAAGCCGACCAGCCGGTGGACGAGCTCACGTGACCGGCATGGGATCGGAAACTCTGGCCGCGGCATATTCCGTCGGCCGGCTGCACCAGGGTGTGGCCTGGCTGACGGTGGTCGCCTGCGTGGCGGCGTGCATGCCCGCCGGCCTGCGCTGGCTCCGGGTAGCCCAACGCGAGCACTATCTGGGCGGGTCGTGTGCCCGGTTCGCGGTCAGGTGGTGGACGGTCATGCCCCTCAACCTGGGGCTGGCCTCGGTGGCACTGGCCGCGGCGGTCGTCTCGGTATGGTGGCCGCTGGCCGGGGTGGTCACCGCCCTGGCGGTGGCCGGAGGCCCGGTGGGCCTGTCACTCAAGGGCAGGACCGCCGCCCTGGCCTGGACCCGTCGCCTCCGCACCCTGGCCGGGGTGTGGGCCACCCTCGAGATCGTGGTGGTGGCGATCGGGGTGGTGACCGGCCTGGCTTCGGTGGCCGCGGTGGTGGCCGCGCTGGTTGTCCCCGTGCTGGTGGATGCGGCATGCCTCCTCACCGCTCCGGTGGAGCGGCGCCTCTCGGAGCACTTCGTGACCGATGCCAGCCGACGGCTGAGCCGGGTCGCACCCACGGTGGTGGCGGTGACCGGCTCGTTCGGCAAGACCTCGACCAAGAACCATCTCGCCCACCTGGTCCGCGGCACCGCATCGGTGGTGGCCACCCCGGCCAGTTTCAACAACCGGGCCGGGTTGGCCCGGGCCGTCAATGAGCACCTGGCCGAGGGGACGGAAGTCTTCATCGCCGAGATGGGAACCTACGGCCCCGGTGAGATCGCCGATATGTGCCGGTGGTGCCCACCCGGTGTGGCGGTGATCACCGCCATCGGGCCCGTCCACTTGGAGCGGTTCGGGTCCGAGGACCGGATCGTCGAGGCCAAGTCGGAGATTGCCGTGGCGGCCCGGGACGTGGTGATACAGATCGACGATCCACGGCTGGCCGCGGTGGCCGACCGGTTGGCCAAGGAGGGCAAGCACGTGGTGCGGTGTTCGGCCTCGGAAAGCACTGCCGATGCCAGCGTGGTTCGGGAGACCGATGATCCCGGTGTGACCATCGGCATCGACGGCCGGACGGTGGCGACCAAGGTGGTGTTGCCGACGGGCGTGCAGCCGGCCAACCTGGCCTGTGCCATCGGTGCGGCGCGGTCGGTAGGAGTCACCACGTCGTCCATCGTTGCCGCCCTCGGTGATCTCCCCCCGGTGGAGCACCGGCTTCAGGCGGTGCGGTCTCCCTCCGGCTTCTCCATTCTCGACGACACCTACAACTCCAATCCGGCCGGGGCCCGGGCGGCGTTGGTGGCCCTGGGTGAGCTCGCCGGGTGGCACGGGTCGAATCCGGTGACGACCGGGCCGGGAACATCGACGGTGGTGACTCCGGGCATGGTCGAGCTCGGGACTCGTCAACGGGCGGAGAACTATCGCTTCGGCGCCGAGATCGCCGAACGGGCCGACCACCTGGTGGTGGTGGGGCGCACCAACCGTCGGGCCCTGATGGCCGGGGCCGCATCGACCGGGGCATCTGGGGTTACCGTCACCTGGGTGGCGGATCGTCCCGAGGCAGTGGCATGGGTGCGGGAGCACCTCGGTCCCGCCGATGCCGTGCTGTACGAGAATGACCTGCCCGACCACTACCCTTGAGCGCCTGAGCGGCACTCTGGTCACCGACCGGCCGTTCCGGTGCAGTCACCAACCGTCCGATCAGGAAGCAAATCACCGTGTCCGATGTCGCCGTCATCTTTGGAGGACCCTCACCCGAGCACGACGTGAGCGTGCTCACCGGTCTGCAGGCTGCCCGGGGCCTGGCGCTCGCCGGAGTAGGCACGATTGCCGCCCTCTACTGGTCGAAGACGGGAGACTGGTTCGCGGTCGACCCCGACCTCGAGGCCGAAGCCTTCCTCGAAGGGGTGCCTCGAGGCGCCACCAGGCTGCAGTTGGTATCGGCTCCCGGTGGGGGCTTCTCCGAATCGGGCGGCCGGCTGGGCCGAGCCCGGCAACTCGACATCGACGTCGCAGTGGTGTGCTGCCACGGTGGCCCCGGTGAGGATGGCAGCCTCCAAGCCGCGCTGGACCTGGCCGGCATCGCCTATACCGGGCCGAGCGTGGCCGGCGCCTCGCTGGGCATGGACAAACTCGCCTTCGGGGCCTTGGTGGCCGATGCCGGGCTCCCCACCCTGCCCCGGTTGTTGCTCACCGCCGACACCGCGGCTCCGTCGTTCGACGGTCCCTACATCCTCAAGCCCCGGTTCGGGGGATCGTCGATCGGGATCGATGTGGTGGAGGATTTCGCCACCGCCCGGGCCCGCCTGTCCGCCAACCCCCACTTCCGCTCCGGGGTGGTCCTCGAGCCGTTCCGCCCCGACCTGGGAGACCTGCAGTTGGCGGTGCGAAGCTGGCCCAGCCTGCAGCTCTCCGCGGTGGAGCGCCCCCTTCGATCCCCGGGGTCGGCCGATATTCTCGACTACCGCGACAAGTACGTGGCCGGTGAGGGCATGGCCGGAGCCCCACGCGAGCTCCCGGCCCAGATTCCCTCGTCGCTGGAGGCAGCGCTGCGGGTCGCGGCCACCCGGGTGGCTGACCTGGCCGGTCTGCGGGGCGTGGCCCGGATCGACTTCCTCTCCGACGGCAAAGAGTTCGTGGTCAACGAGATCAACACCATCCCCGGCTCGTTGGCCCGGTATCTGTGGGTCGGTCCCGTGGTTTCCTTCGGTGACCTGTTGGCCGATCTGGTGGCCGAGGCCAGGCAACGACCGACCCACGCCTATACCGCAGCGGGAGCCGATGGCACGGTGCTGCGGTCGGCCGGATCGATCGCCGGAAAGCTGGGCTGAACCGGTTGGCGACCCCCTTGCGCCGGATGGTGGTCGGGGAGGAAATTCTGGTGGACATCAAACCGCACTGGATGTACCTCATCGGTCCGCTGGTCACCTCGGTGGTGGTGATCGGCGTAGCCGTGACCCTCGACATCTGCATCCCCCATACGTCGGTGGACTGGCACCGGGTGGAGGCCATCGCGGCTTTCGTCCCCTGTGCCTGGCTGGTCATTCGATTCATTCGTTGGCGGATGGCCGGCCTGGTGGTCACCTCGTTCCGGATCGTGGAGCGTCACGGGGTGGTCTGGTCGAGTACTTCGGAGATCTGGCTGTCCAGCATCGAGGCGGTCGACGCCGTGCAGTCGGTCTTCCGTCGGATGGCGGGCACCGGTGACCTGGAGGTCACCATCTACGGTGAGGACGACCTCCAAGTCTTCGGGGATGTGAGGAAGCCGGTCGTCCTCCAGCGGATCATCGCCCGCCGCCTTACCCTTCCTCCTGGTTACTGACAGGGCGGCACTTCGGATGAGGTCAGATCTGCCGTATCGGGACCCGAGTGGGTAGTTGTTTCGACAGGTGAACGAGGTCGTCGGGATCTCCGGTGAGCAAGGTCGACCTCGTCTTGGCGGCAGTGACGACGAGGTGGGCGTCGACAACGTCCGAGGTACCTGCTTTTCCGAGAAGCGACCCCACCTCGTGGGCTTGCTCTGGCGAGAAGGCCACGATCTCACAGCCGCGCAGGAAACGGCTCAGCTGCGCCTGCCGAGCCGAGCGGCTCACCCGCGCGACCACTGGCGCGGTGGTCGTCGGGATGACACCCCCCTCGAGGCGGATTCGGTGATCGGCCCATGTGCGCCGATCATCTCGATCGGCGGCGACGAGCACCCCGGCGTCGTAGACGATGCTCACGCCGAACGAGGATGAGTGGTGGCGACCACCTCATCAGCGACTCGAGAACGGGCTGCTTCGAGCTCGGCCTCGGCGAAGGCGCCGTGTTCTTCCTCCCACTCGGCAACGGCGCGCAGTCCTTCTCGAATGAGGAGTGCTCGGCGGGCTGCGGCGGTCATCCAGGCCGAGACGCTTGCCCCCTCGTCGGCCGCTGCGGCCAGGACCTGCTCGTGGACGTCGGCATCAACCGTAATTGCGAGCTTCGGTGACGGTCTCCCACGGGGCATGACTCAACCCTACTACCATGGTAGGAGGGTTGTAACAGGACCACCGCCATCCGCCGGGACACCCGTATGACCGGCGGTCGGGGGGCACCCCTCGGCCAAATCCGGTGTTGCGTTCTGGGTCAGCCATTGGCCGAATAGAGGCCCCGGACGATCTTCCGAATGCCTTGGATGCCAATGGGTTCGATGCCCTGGCGATCAACGTCACCCACGCCTTGGCTGCCGGCGTGCTTCCCGCACATCACGCCGATCCATTTGACCGAATCCTCATCGCCCAGTCACGGATCGAATCCTTGACGCTGGTCACTGTCGATCGTCGGTTTTCCGATTACGAGGTGGATCTGCTCCCACTCGCTTGACCCTGCGACGGTCTCGCCTGAGGCCTTACCTCCTGTCGTGGTTCACGGCAGTGCCATCGGTGGCGGTCACCCTCCACGCCGGGGTTGGGAGGGATGCCACGTCGATGGCACCGGTCCGGCTCAACGCCACCACCGACCCGCCAAACCCGGCCCCGGTCATCCGGGCCCCGTAGACCCCGTCGATCGACCTCAGGTGATCCACCAGGGAGTCGAGCCCGGGCGTCGACACCCCGAAGTCCTCGGCCAGGCTCCGGTGGCTCTCGGTCATGTAGGTGCCGGCCGCCCACAGGTGCCCCGAGACGAGGGCCTCGGCCACCTGGCGAACCCGTCGGCACTCACTCGCCACGTGGCGGGCCCGCTTCAGGAGGAGAGGGTCGCGCAATTGGGCCAGGTCGGACTCGTGGGCCAACCCCAGCGGTCCGATGGTTTCCGCCGCGGCTTCGCACTCGGCCACCCGGACGGCGTACTTGGTGTCCCGCAATGTCCGGTGTTGTCCCGAGTCCACCACCACAATCTCGGCGGAGCCGGGGATGGGCACGTATTCCACCGAGAGCGTGGAGAAATCGATCAGGGAGGCAGATCCGGCCCGCCCTCCCGCACATACCAGGGGATCCATGATCCCTACCGGCACACCCGAGAGGTTCTCGGCCTGTTGGCACAGCTTGGCCACCGCCATCGGTGACCCGGTGGCGCCGAATACCTTGGCCAACGCGGTGGCCAACGCCGCGCTCGAGGAGAGGCCGGCCCCCACCGGGAGGGTGGTCACGATCCGACACACGCCGCCGATCTCGGGCCCGACAGTGGCGATGACTCCCGCCACCAATCGTGCCCACGACGGCTCCAGGGTGCCCACCACCTCAGGGTCGGGCGGCAGACCGAGGGGAAGGGTGATCCCTTGTCGATGGAGGGTGGAAAAGAAGGTGATTCCCGATGATCCGGTGGGGGTGAATTCGACGGTGGTGCCGAGATCGATGGCAATGGGAAGGGCCAAACCCCGGTTGTAATCGGTGTGATCGCCGATGAGGTTGACCCGGCCGGGTCCAGTGGCTCGTCGGGCCAGGCTCATGCGCGCTCCTTCGGGTGCAGCCGCCCGGTCAGCCATCCGGCGGCAACCCGAACTGTAAACCCGGGGAGCCACGGTGACCCGACCGTCGGGAATTGTGGCGCTGGTTTCCTCCAACGCCGACTGGCGCATTTGACCGGCGGCCGATAGAGCAGCCACCATCCCTGCATGTTCGACTCGTACCTACGCTGTGCCGCCCCGTCCGCCGCCACCCCGGTCGGTGCCTGATGAGCGGGCCGCTGGCCGGTCTCCGGCTCATCGAGTTGGCCGGGTTGGGGCCGTCCCCGTTCGCCGGCATGATGCTGGCCGATGCCGGTGCCGACATCATCCGGATCGATCGATCCGACCGGGCCACCTACCCACCCCGCCAGGAGCCCCACGTCGACCTGATGAACCGCGGGCGTCGGTCGGTGGCGGTGGACCTCAAGCACGCCGGCGGCGTAGCGCTGGTGCTGCGCCTGATCGAGAGTGCCGACGGGCTGATGGAGGGCTTTCGGCCCGGGGTGGCCGAACGGCTGGGTCTCGGACCCGACATCTGCCTGGCCATCAACCCGAAGCTGGTCTACGGACGGATGACCGGATGGGGCCAGACCGGCCCGATGGCCCAGGCCGCCGGCCACGACATTGACTACATCGCCCTGGCCGGGGCATTGGAGCCGATCGGCCGGGCCGGGGAGAAACCGCTTCCTCCCCTCAATCTGGTGGGCGACTTCGGCGGCGGGGGCATGCTGTTGGCCTTCGGGATGTTGGCGGCCATCCTTTCCGCCCAGCAGACCGGCAAGGGTCAGGTGGTCGACGCGGCCATGGTCGACGGTGCCGCCTCGCTGATGACCATGACGTACACCCTGCGGGCGGCCGGCATATGGAACGACCAGCGGGGCACCAACCTCTTGGACACCGGTGCCCACTTCTATGAGGTCTACGAGACGGCGGACGGTGGCTACATCGGGGTCGGGGCCATCGAGCCCCAGTTCTACAGCGAGCTCATCGGCCTCCTCGGGCTGTCGGGGGAGGACTTGCCGGGACAGATGGACCGCGACACCTGGCCGTCGATGAAAGAGCGTTTCGCATCCATCTTCGCCACCAAGACCCGGGCCGAGTGGGTGACGATCTTCGAAGGCAGTGATGCCTGCGCCGCACCGGTCCTCTCGTTGGCAGAGGCCCATCTGCACCCCCACAACGTGCACCGGAATACCTTCACCGAGGTGGCCGGGGTGGTCCAACCGGCGCCATCGCCTCGGTTCGAGGGAACCCCCGGAGCCATTCGTCGCCCCCCGCCCAACCCGGGTCAGCACGGTGACGAGGCCCTCGACGACTGGGGAGTGGACGCCGGCGACATCACCAAACTGAGGGAGTCCGGAGCTATCCGCTAGAGGTTGACCACCGGACAGGTGACGGTGCGGGTGATCCCTTCGATCAACTGAATCCGCCCCACCACCATTCGCCCCAGCTCATCCACGCTGGTGGCCTCGGTCCGCACAATGACGTCGTAGGGTCCGGTGACACCTTCGGCGGCGATGACGCCGTCGAGTTTGGCCACGGCCCTGGCTACAGTGGCGGCCCTTCCGACCTCGGTTTGGATGAGTACGTAGGCGCTGACCGACATGTGAATCTCCCGACCCGGTGGTTCCCGTTGACGGATGCATGCTACCGCCCCCGTCGTGGCCCCTAACATGCCCCCGGTGGGCGTTCGGAAGCGAGGTGAGCAGTTCCGGAGGCTGGCTCGTTCTGCCATCGCCGACCTGTTCGATCAGCGACAGCCGTTCGGCCGGCTGGCGCTCACCCATGTGCTGATGACAGCGGGCGACACCATGTTCGCGGTGTCGCTGGCCGGGTCGTTGTTCTTCTCGATCTCTCCCACTGCCGCCCAGGACAAGGTGCTTCTCTACCTGGTGTTGACCATGGCGCCGTTCGCGGTGGTGGCGCCGGCCCTCGGACCGCTCATCGACCGGAGCCGGGGTGCCCGGCGGGGGATGGTGGTGGTCTCGGCCCTGGGCCGGGCCGTACTGTGCCCGTTCTTGGTCCAGGACATCCACTCCCTCCTGTTGTTCCCACTGGCCTTCGCCATGCTGGTGCTTTCCAAGGTGTACCTGGTCACCAAGGGCGCACTGGTTCCGGAGATGGCCGCTCTCGAGCTCATCGGGCACCCTCCGGGGAGCGATCCCGAGCGACGGCTGCCCGAGCTCAGGCCGCCCTCCGCCCTCCCGATGGTCACCCCGCCCTACGGGACACCGATGATCGACGACAACGACGACCCCGAGGCTGTCGACCGGGCTGCCGCCCCGGACCTGGCCGGCCTCAATGCCCGGTTGGGCCTGTTGGCTTCCCTGTCCGCCTTCGTCTTCGCCCTTCCTGCCGTGGTCGCCCTGAAGTTGGGAGGCGCTCCTTGGGTGCTGTGGCTCGATTTCATGGTGTTCCTGGCCGCAGTGGTGGCCGGGGCCAGGTTGCCGGTCCGCCAGCGTCGGCGGGCATGGAGGTCGCGCCGCCGATCCGGACGGGAACGAGCCATCCCGATGGTCCCGGTCACCCAGTCGCTGGTCGAGCCTTGGGTCGATATGGTCGGAGCCCCGAGCGACGATGAGATCGACCTGGCCGCCTTCCGCCCCATCGCCACCTCCGAGGTGCTGCTGGCGTTGATGCCGATGTCGGTGCTCAAGGCGGTGCTCGGCTTCCTCACCTTCTTGTTCGCCTTCGGGCTCCGCCGAGAGGGGGCGGCGACATGGTGGTTCGGGCTGCTGCTCGGCGCCATCACCGGGGGTGCGCTGATCGGGGTGTTATTGGTGGCCCGGATCCGTCGGGTGCTCTCCGAACAACAGATTCTGGTGGCGTCCCTGTGGCTGGTGGCGGTGGTGGCGGCCATCGTCTCCTTCCAGTCCGGTCGGGCCTATCAGGTGGCGGTGGCGGTGGCCGTGGGTGTGGCCGGGGCCGTTTCCAAGCCGTCGTTCGACGCCTTGGTGCAGCGGCACGTGGAAGTGTCCAACCAGGGACGGGCGTTTGCCCGTTTCGAGACACGCCTCCAGCTGGTGTGGGTGGTGGGCGCCTTCATCCCGGTAGTGCTGACCCTGCCGATCCCGGCCGGCGACCTGGTCATCGCCATTGTGGCGGCTGTCGGCGCGGTGGCCTACATGAGCTCGCGCCGGACCGCCGAACGCCACCACTGAACGGGGGCGACATGGCGAGCCCCGGCCGGCGAGGTCAACCCAGCTGCTGTTCGAGCCTGTCCACTTCGGCGGTCAGCGTGGCCGGGATCTTGTCCCCGAACTTGGCGTAGTGCTCGCGGATACTCGGCACTTCGGCTCGCCAGTCGTCGAGATCCACGGCCAGCAGCTTGTCCATGTCCTCGGCCGAGATGTCCATACCCTCGGTGTCAATGGAGCCCGGGGCCGGGATGAAGCCGATAGGAGTCTCTTCGGCTTCGCCCTCGCCACCGGCCCGATCGAACACCCACGAGAGCACCCGCGAGTTCTCGCCGTAACCGGGCCAGAGCCAGCGGCCGTCCTCGTCCTTGCGGAACCAGTTGACATAGAAGATCTTCGGGAGCTTCTCGGGATCGACCGATGCCCCGACATCGAGCCAGTGGGCGAAGTAGTCGGCCATGTTGTAGCCGCAGAAGGGGAGCATGGCGAACGGGTCGCGTCGGAGGTTCCCGACGGCGCCGGTGGCGGCGGCGGTGGTCTCCGAAGCCATGATCGACCCCAGAAACACCCCATGGTCCCAGTCACGGGACTGGAACACCAACGGCACCACCGAGGCACGCCGGCCACCGAAGAGGATGGCGTCGATCGGCACGCCTTCCGGATCCTGCCATTCGGGGGCGATGGCCGGGTCCTGGGCGGCAGCCACCGTAAACCGGGCGTTGGGGTGGGCGGCGGGGGTGCCCGATTCGGGCGTCCAGTCCTCACCCTTCCACGAGGTCAGGTGAGCGGGAACCTCGTCGCTCATGCCCTCCCACCACACGTCACCGTCGTCGGTGAGCGCGGTATTGGTGAAGATGGCATTCCCGTCGAGGCTGAGCATGGCGTTCGGGTTGGTCTTGAAGTTGGTTCCGGGGGCCACGCCGAAGAACCCGGATTCGGGGTTGATGGCATAGAGGCGACCGTCGGCCCCGAATTTCATCCAGCAGATGTCGTCGCCCACCGTCTCCACCTTCCAGTCGGGCAGGGAGGGGATGAGCATGGCCAGGTTGGTCTTGCCGCATGCCGACGGGAAGGCCGCCGCCACGTACTTGGTCACTCCGGCGGGGTTGGTGAGCTTCAAAATGAGCATGTGCTCGGCCAGCCAGTTGTTGTCGCGGGCCATCACCGAGGCGATCCGTAGGGCGAAACACTTCTTGCCCAACAAGGCGTTGCCGCCGTAGCCCGAGCCATACGACCAGATCTCCCTGGTCTCGGGGAATTGGACGATGTACTTGTTCTCACTGTCGCACGGCCACGGAATGTCGGCCTGGCCGTCGGCCAGGGGAACGCCGACCGAATGCAGACAGGGCACGAAGTCGCCATCGGACCCCAGCACCTCCAGGGCGCCACGGCCCATTCGGGTCATGATCCGCATCGACACCACCACATAGGGCGAGTCGGTGATCTCCACCCCGATGTGGGCGATGTCCGAGCCGAGCGGCCCCATCGAAAACGGGACCACATACATGGTGCGTCCGCGCATGGAACCCTTGAACAGATCGGTCAGCACGCCGCGCATCTCGGCCGGGTCCCGCCAGTTGTTGGTGGGGCCGGCATCGGATTCGTCGGTGGAGCAGATGAAGGTGCGGTCCTCCACCCGGGCCACATCGGCCGGGTCGGAGTGGGCCCAGTAGCTGTTGGGCCGCTTGGCTTCGGATAGTTTGGTAAAGGTCCCATTGTCAACAAGTTGCTGGGCGAGCCGGTCGTACTCTTCGGCCGAACCGTCACACCACTCCACTGCGGCCGGCTCGGTGAGAGCAGCGACCTCGTCAACCCATGCAGTCAACTTTGTATTCTTAGTGGGGGGCATGGGCGGGCGATTCCTCCTCGGGATTCCGTGTCAGTGACCGCCACGATCGCACACAGCACATGCCGGCGTCGCAGGGGATCAGTCAATATTAGCGGGGGTGACGGGAGTCGATGGTAGGCAGGGGACATGGTCGGAACCAACTCTGGTGACACTTCGGCAGATTCGTCCGGTTCGGGAGATGAATTTGCCCTCATCGACCGGCTGCGGGCGCGGTTTGAGCGGGCGGCCGGTACCCACATGGGTGGAGGTCGACCCGCGGAGGGAGAGGTGTGGATCGGGGATGACGCCGCGGTGGTCCGGTCCCCGGCCGGTGGATCGGCGCTGTTGGCCACCGACCTGGTGGTGGCGGGCGTACATGTCGATCTCGACCTGTGTGGCCTCGACGACCTGGGATACAAGGCGCTCATGGTCACGGTGTCCGACCTGGCGGCCATGGGCGGACGCCCCGATCACGTCTTGTTGTCCATCGCCTCTCCGCCGGGGTCTGACCTCGACCTCCTGGCCGACGGGGTGGCGGTGGCCGCACAAGAGGCAGGGTGCGTGGTGGTCGGTGGCGACCTGTCGGGCTCTCCGGCGTTGGTGGTGTCCGTGGCGGTTTCGGGATCGCTCCATGGATCGCCGCAACTCGGTCCCCTCCTTCGCTCGGGGGCCCGACCGGGTGATCAACTCCTTGTCACCGGCCCCCTGGGAGGATCGGCGGCCGGCCTCCGGCTCTTGCGCCGGCGCCGGGACCAGGGCATTACCTCTAAGCCGTCAGCTGAGGAGTCTGAGTTGATCCGGGCTCACCGCCGGCCGCCGGCCCGACTCGACGAGGGCGAGGTGTCCCGCTTGTCGGGGGCCCGGGCCGCCATCGACATCTCCGACGGGCTGGTGGCCGACATCCGCCACCTGGCCCGGGCGTCGGGTGTGGGGATCGAGCTGGACGACCTTCCGGTCGCTCCCGGATCCACCACCGAGGAGGTACTGGGGGGTGGGGAGGAGTACGAGCTGATTGTGGCCACCGGGGACGCCGGCCGGATGCAACACGAGTTCGCCACGGCCGGACTACGTCCCCCCATTGTCATCGGACGGTGCACCGATGACCCGGGCCGTCTCGAACTGCAGGGTGATCCCCTTCCTGCTGGGGGATGGCGTCACGATTTTGGGTGACGCGGACCGCGTTCTCAGGGAATCCACAGGAACTCCATTCACAATTGTCAACGTGAACTCGGAAGACGCGCCATGGACATGAAGGGTCGGCGGGTCCTGGTTGTCGACGATGAGAGGAGCATCACCGAACTGGTGACGATGGCACTCACCCTCCACGGCGCCACCGTGGAGGTTGCCCATTCGGGGGCGGATGCACTACGGGCTCTGCAACCCTTTCGACCCCATCTGGTGGTACTCGACGTGATGCTGCCCGATATCGACGGCTTCGAGGTATTGAAACGGATGGGATGGGACCGCAACTCCCAGATGATCCCGGTGTTGTTCCTAACGGCGAGGGGCGAGGTGGACGACCGTATCCGCGGCATGGCCGCAGGCGGCGATGACTATGTGTCCAAGCCGTTCAGCGTTGAAGAGCTGCTGCTGCGAATAAAGGCAATTCTGCGCCGGACCGATGGGTACCAGAATATTGGGCCACGATTGTCGTTCGCCGATGTTGAGCTGGACGAGGACAGCCACGAAGTGTGGCGGGGGGCGGTGTCCATCGAGCTCACTCCCACCGAGTTCCGGTTACTGCACTTCCTGATGATGAATGCCGGGCAGGTCCTGTCCAAGTCCCAGATCCGTGATCAGGTGTGGGACTACAGCTTCGACGGCAAGGTCAACATGGTCGAGGTGTACGTGAGCTACCTCCGCAAGAAGCTCGATGCGCACGGGCCGCCATTGATCCGCACGGTCCGTGGCGTGGGGTATTGCCTCCGGGTGCCTCCAGAGATGATGGGGTCGGACAGCACCATCACCGGAACTGTCGGCTGAGCGGTCCCGATGACGCTCCGCCTTCGCCTGCTGTTGCTCCTCGTCGTCATTGTGGCCGCGGGTTTGGTCATCTCGGACGTGGTGACCTACACCTCCCTCCGGTCGTTCCTCGTCACCCAGGTGGACAACCAGCTACGGGTAGCGACGTTCCCGGTCGGCCGGGCATTGCTCCCGACTTCTGGGTCCGACACGGGGGCATCGTCTACCTCCGCCGTATCACCATCGGTGACACCGGTAACGCCGGTGACACCCACGACGCGTGCCCCGGGAGGAGGTACCTTCCGGCCCGGTGAGAACTTCAGGGGGTCACCCCACGGGGCCGATCGGGGCGTCCTGGTACCGCCGGGCACCTACGGTGAACTACGTGATGCCAGCGGTCGTGTGCAGGCTCATGTGTTCTTCAGCTACGGCAGCAAGGCCCCTGCGATACCGGCCATTCCGGGGTCGCTCCCGGGATCAGGCGGGCATTCGACCACTGACCTGTTCTTCACGACGTCGAGCACCGGCACCGACGGAGTCAGTTACCGGGCGTTGGCGCGGCCGCTGACTGACGACGTCGGCACCATCGTCGTGGCGCAACCGTTGACTGGCCTCGACAGCACCCTGCAGCGGTTGTTGCTCATTGAAATCATCGTGTCGGCATTGGTCTTGATGATCCTCGGGCTCATCTCTTGGATCATGGTACGCCGGGATATGCGACCCCTCGAGGAGATGGCGGTAACGGCGGGAGCCATCGCTGACGGCGATCTGACCCAGCGGGTCTCTCGCGTCACACCGGGCTCCGAAGTCGGCCAACTCGGCATGGCGTTCAACACGATGATCGAAAAGATCGAAGAGGCATTCGGCGCCAGAGCCGCGTCCGAAAACAAGCTCCGGCGGTTTTTGGCCGATGCCTCCCACGAGTTGCGGACCCCGCTGACATCCATCCTCGGCTATTCGGAGATCTTCGACCTCGGAATTCGTGACCGTCCGGCCGACCTTGCCACCGCCATGCGCAACATCAAGAACGAGGCAGCCCGGATGGGCACCCTGGTGGACGATCTCTTTCTGTTGGCTCAGCTCGATCACGAGCGGCCACTGGCTCGGGACTCGTTCGATCTGGCCGAGGTGGCTGCGCAGTCGGTAGCCAGTGTCCGGGTGTCCGCACCCGACCGGGTCGTGACACTCGTCGTGGGCGGACCGGTGACAATGGTCGGCGACCTCCAGAGAATGCGACAGGTGGTCGACAACCTGTTGGTCAACGCCGTTCTCCACGCTCCGGACGCCGCGGCGATCGATGTGGGGGTTCATCTCGACGGAGATGAGGTGATCCTCTCGGTGCACGACAACGGTCCGGGCATCGGCCCCGCTGTCGCCTCGCGTATTTTCGAGCCGTTCTTCCGGTCGGACCCGTCACGAACCCGGGCCACGGGTGGCGCCGGGTTGGGCCTGGCCATCGTGACAGCCATCGTGGAGGCCCATGGCGGTCGGGTGACGCTGCTCGAAGGAGAGGGCACCACCTTCGAGGTGAGAGTGCCGGCCGCGGCGGAGAATCTCTCATCCGGCGGTGCGACGTCGGCGGCCGACACCAGGGGAGTGGAACCGTCGCGCTGACCTGACCGAATGGACGGGTGTTCGTCGGGAGTTGACCGTGTCAGCCGCCTCCCGCACTGCTACTGAAGCCGCCGGTGGCCCCGCCCCCCAAGCCACCTCCCGTTCTACCTGTCAAGCCACCTCCCGTTCCACCTGTCAAGCCACCTCCCCCCCCGAAGGTCCGCCGCCCGGTGGTGGCGCTGCTGGCCGGAATGGGCAGGTTGAGATCGGCGAGGACAATGGTGGTGCCCGGCTTCACGCCCGAGGTGACCTGGGTGAGGATGTCCCCGACAGTGCCGAGGGTGACTCGGACCAGCGATGTCGAGCCGTTCCGGTATTCAGTGATGAAGTGATTGGCCCCAACGGTCTGTACCGCCGAGCTGGGGACCGAGGTGACTTCGGTCGCGCCCTTGGTGATGATGTTCACATCGGCAGTGGCCCCTGACAACAGCTGCATGCCACCGCCGTCGGCCATGGCTACGGTGACCGGGTAGGTGGCGGACGCCGATGAGGTCGAGGTCACCAATCCGATCGAGGTCACCGTCCCGGTGATCGATTTGGTGGTGGCGTCAGGTGTGATGATGGCCTTCTGGCCTACCAGCACGCCGGCGATGTTGGCTACAGCGATATTCGCTGACACTACGAACGAGCCCGGACCCAGGATGACAATGGATGCATTGGCGCTCGGACCCACGCTTGAGCCGGCACTGACGGCGCCGCCGGGAGTGATGGCTACCGAAGCCACGGTACCGGCAATGGGACTCAGCAGGTTGGCGTCAGCCAGATCTTGTTGGGCGGCGGCGAGACCGGCATCGGCCACATCCAGCGCTGCCTGATCACTGGCGAGTTGTTGGGGCGTGACAGCCGTCGTCGCTCCCGATGAGCCGCCGGATTGGGTTGAGCCGGTGTTGCCGGAAGCGCTCGCACCCGATCCGATCGACCCGGTTGCGGCGGAACCACTCGCGCTGCCAGTCGGCTTGGCCGCGCCGGATGCCGTGCTACCGAGCGTCGTCGCCAGGGTCGCCTCGTCGGTCGCCACCGTGGCCTGGTCTTGCGAGACCGTGTTCTGATCGGCCGCCACGAGTTGGAGTGCGTTCATGCAGGTAGTGCTCGGTGACGGTGACGGTGCTGGTGTGGTGGTCGACGTCGTTGAGGTGGGCGAGGTCGTGGTCGTCGTCGAGGTGGTCGAGGTCGAGGTCGTGGTCGTTGAGGTGGTTGGCGGCGGGTCCATGGTGGTTGTCGTGACCGTCGATGCATCACAAGTGGCGACGGCCTGTTGAAGGTCGGCCGTGGCCTGGCCCTGATCGGCGTCCGCCTGCTTCTGATCGGCAACCAGCGTGGACTGGGCCTGGGTGACGGCTGCGCTATTCCCGCTGCCGGGGTTCGAGACCGACAGACTGTGGAGAGCCGTGGTGGTGGCGGTACCGCCCGTACCCACCGATGACGAGGACTGGTTGTTCTGGTCGGACGTGAGTTTGGCTTGTGCCGACGTCATCGTCGCCTGGGACGAAAGTACTGCGCTCTGCAGCGATGTCGTGTCGAGGACGGCCAGCGCCTGACCCGCGTTCACGACCTGGCCCACCGTCACGGCCACACTTGCCACGGTGCCCGAGGTCCCGAAGTTGAGGTTGGCCTGGTTGACCGGGGTCAGGGTGCCAACCGAGTCGAGCGTCTGTACCGGTGAGCCGGTGGTGACCGTGGCGAATCGGTATGCGGGGCCGGACGAACCGGTGGTGAGCCAAACGGTGCCTCCTAAGGCGACCACCAGTACCACGATGACCAGCCAGGGGATCCACGAAGGGCGCTTTTCCCCGGGGGTGCGCCGGGGATTCGGGGGCGATTCGGCGCCGGGAATGGGTCCGTTGGAGGGGTGCTCAGCGGCACTGGAGGCATCGGTCCGATCAGGCACTTGCCGCCCCACTGCTGCTGCCGGTCCCGGCTCCGGCTCCACCCCCACCGCTGCGACGCCCGAATCCGGTCGAACACCCGTTGGCTCCGGGAGTGCTGATGCTGATCGACGCGGCGGTGACAGCGCCGGTGTCATTGGACGACCCGACGGCTTGGACGCACTTACCGACGGCGAGATCGGTCGCGGTTGCCGCCACCGTCTGCGAGTAGGTGGTGGAACCGGTCACGTCCACGGTTTTGGTGCTGGTCGCCTTGGTTGCCGGATTGGTCTCATTGACCACAATGGTCGAACCACTGACCGAGGTGACGGCGCCCGAGGCTCCGCCGAATCCGCCGGGTCGGCCGCCGGTGCGGGCGCTGCCATTACCGGGAGGAGACGTGGTGCGGCCGGTGCCACCCGGGGATGGTGTTCCCGAGCCACCGTTGGCGCCGCCGTTGAAACGGCCACCGCCACCGCCGCCGAAACCGGCGGTGCAGGTGCCGTTGGTGGGTGTGGTGATGCGGACGGTCGCGGCGTTGATCGGAGTCGAAACCGTGGTCGTCGATGTGGTGGGTGGCGGGTTCGTCGCCCGGCCCGCCGCTGAGGTGTCGAACGCCGAAATACATGAGCCGACGGTGACGGCGGCCAAGGTTGCCGTCTCGGTCTGGTCGAATTTGGTGGTCGACGTGAAGTTGACGGTGGTCTGTCCGCCGGCGGCGGACGAGGACGCCGGTGCCTGGACTTCCATCGACTGTCCGGTGATGGAAGCGATGGTGCCGAAGGCCCCGGGTATGGCTGCAGGCGCCGACGAAGGCGTCGAGCTCGACGAGGACGATTTTACCGCGCTGACGGCCGACGACCCTCCGCCGCACGCCGCCAATATCAGGGCGGCTCCTCCCAAAATCGCCATCATGGCCACCCGGCGATGCCAGCCGGTGGAGATGGAACCACCCGGTGCGGAGGTCGGACTGGGTGGTGTCGTTGTCGTGGGTTGCCTCATGTTGGTTGCTCCTTGTTCGTTCATTCGCCTGTACAGGGCGCTTTGGAGTGGGTGTCGGTTGGTGGCCCGGGACCTATTCGCTCCGGAGCGCATCGATGGGGGCCAGCCGGGCAGCCCGACTGGCGGGGTAGACCCCGAAGGCCACACCGATGGCAATGGCGATGGCGATCGATCCGGCGATGGCCGCCCCCGAGATGGCAATGGGATTGCTGATGAAGTGGGGGAGGATGATCGCCCCGGCTAGGCCTAGGATGGCCCCGAGCATCCCTCCGACCAGACCGAGGACCGAGGCCTCCACCAGAAACTGGCGCCTGATGACCCGGGGTGTGGCACCCAGTGCCTTGCGCAACCCGATCTCCCGGATCCGCTCGGTGACCGACACCAGCATGATGTTCATCACACCGATTCCCCCCACCAATAGGGAGATTCCCGCGATCCCGGCCAGCAGCACGGTCAGGGTCTTGTCCACCGAGGTAGCCGTGGCCAGGAGGGACTGCTGACTGGTGATGGTGAAGTCAGCACCCGTGGCGGTAGTGATTCCGTGGAGATTGAGCAGTGCCCTGTCGGTCTCCTGGTATGCGGCCGAAAGCGTCTTCGAGCCGGTCGCCTCGATGTAGATCGAGCTCAGTTGGTTCCGGCTGGTGCCGCCGATGATCCGGGTGGCCGCGGTGGTCATGGGGATGATTGCCTGATCGTCGACGTTGCTGGTCGCCGAAGAACCCTCGGCGGTCAGTACGCCGATCACCGACATGGGGGTCCCGGCCACGTCGACGGTCTGCCCCACCGGGTCCCGACCGCCGAAGAGCTCCGAGGCCGTGGTCGGGGCCAGCACGACCACGGCGGCGTGGGTCTGCACGTCGTGGCCCGAGATGAACCGGCCCTCGGCCATGGTTCTCCCTCGCACGGTCAGCCACGAAGCGTTGGACCCGACCACGGTGGTCGTCCAGTTGGTGGTCCCTTCCGTCAGCGATTCCGAGGCGGAGACCACAGGGGCCACCCCTGCGATGTCGGGAGCTACCGTCTTCGAGGCCAGTACATCGGAATTGGCGACGGTGAGAGTGGACGCCGATCCCGATCCTCCCCGTATGCCCGCTGACGAGGTGGAGCTGCCCGGCGACACGATGAGCAGGTTGGCACCGAGCGAGGAGATCTCCGAGCCGACCTGTTGCTGGGCGCCCTCCCCGAGGCCGACGGTGAGAATCACCGCGGTGATACCGATCATGATCCCCAGGACGGTCAGCGATGAACGCAAGCGATGAGAGACGACGGCCTCCAGGCCGGTGCGGAAGGTTTCAACCAGGTTCACGCCACACCCCCTGTTACTGACGCCGACGAGGCGCCGAGGATCTGCCCGTCCCGGATGCGGAGGGTTCTGGAGGTCGTCTCGGCCACCTCGGCGTCGTGGGTGATCAACACCACCGTCCGTCCCGAGTCGTGGAGCTCGGCAAGCAGGTCGAGTACCTCACGGGCCGATGCCGAGTCGAGGTTGCCGGTGGGCTCGTCGGCCAGAATGAGGGCCGGATCGCTGACAACCGCGCGGGCCAGAGCCACCCGCTGCTGCTGTCCGCCTGAGAGCTCACCGGGGCGATGCTCGACGCGGTCACCCATGCCCACCCGGTCCAGAGCGGCCAGCGCCCTCTGCTTGCGGGTCGAGCGATCGACACCGGCGTAGACCAGTGGAAGCTCCACATTGCGCCACGCCGGCAACGAGGCCAACAGGTTGAACTGTTGGAACACGAACCCGATACGTCGGTTCCGCACTTCGGCCAGTTCGATTTCAGTCATGGCCGAGACGTCTTCGCCGGCCAGTCGGTAGCTGCCGCTGGTAGGAACGTCGAGACATCCGAGGATGTGCATGAGGGTCGACTTGCCTGAGCCCGATGGACCCATGAGGGCCACGTACTCCCCGGCCGCAATGGTCAACGACACACCGCGGAGGGCCGCCACCTCCAAGGAACCGGTCCGGTAGAGCTTGTGAACGTCCTCGATGTCGATCACCGGGGCCGAGTAGGCCGGATAGGTGCCGGTGTCGTCGATCCGTACCGGCTGGGTGTCGTCGAGCCCGAGACTGATGGGACCCTCCACGGTCATCCGCCACCCCCGCTGAAGCCACCGGCCCCGGTGCCACCCCCGCTGAAGCCACCGCCACCGCTGAAGCCACCAGCGCCACCCCCTCCACCGAAGCCGGTTCCGGTGCGAGTCCGGGTGCCACTGCCGTTGAACCCCTTGATGGTGACCACCGGCACCACGATCCGGTCACCCACCGCCAGACCACTGACGATCTGGGTGTTGCCCCCTGACGCCGATCCGACCGTCACCGTCCGCGAGGTGGTGGACCCACTCGAGATCACGTTGACGGTGGTGGCATTGCCCGAATAATGGATGCCTGCGGTGGGCACCACGACCACCCCTTGTAGATCCTTGACGGTGATGGCGATACTGGCAGTGGCACCCCCGAAGAGGCCGGTCGGGCTCCCGGTGACATTGATCACCACCGGGAACGAGGCCACACCCGAGCTGGAGGTGGCCAGCAGGCCGATCGACCCGACAGTTCCGTAGGCGCTGGTCGTGGCACCACTGGGCGTGATCACCGCCTGGTCGCCGATCTTGATCTCACTCACTTCGGTGTCGTCCACCGTGGCGTTCACGATGTAGGAGCCGGTGCTGACGATGACGAACTGGGTGGTCGAACCCGAGGTCGAGGAGGAAGCGGGCGTAGTTGACAGTGACGATCCGCCGCCCCTGGTGGCGGAGCTCGAGGTGCCGCTCGACCCGGTGCTCGACCCGCCAGTCGAGGACGACCCGCTGCCGGACACCTGCTGTCCGACCGAAAGGTTGACCGACGCGACAGTCCCGACGATGGTCGAGGTCAGGGTGGCGCCGGCCAGTGACTCCTGGGCGGAGGTGAGCTGGGCCTGGGACGACACGACGGCTGCCTGATCAGCGGCAATCTGGGTACTCGACGCTCCACCTGCCTGGTCCGTGGTCAGCTTGGACTGGTCGGCAGCGACAGTGGCCTGGGTTTGGGCCACTGTCGCCGTCAGTACTGTCGGATCGACGGTGGCCAAGGATTGGCCGACAGCCACTGTCTGGCCGGCGGTGACATTGACGGCGGTGACCCGTCCGGTGACGGCAAAGGAGAGGTTGGCCTGGCTCGACGGCTCGATGGTGCCGGTCGACGAAACGGTCTGGACGATCGTCCCGGTGGATACGGTTGTGACCTGATTGGTGGTGGTGATGGTGGGGGTGGTGGTGGCAGATGACCGGGTGGCAAACCACGTCCCGGCGCCTCCGCCGATGACGGCCACGGCGACCGCGCCGACGATGATTCGTCGCTTCGTGAACAATCGGTTGCGGCTCGGCCCCACGGGCCCTCCTCGGATCGCGTCGTGACAATGGCGCCCCGCCGAACTGGTGGATCGTCCAACCGGCAAGCGGAACAGGCGCAATTTGAGGCTGCCTACCTTGGAATCAGCCTTGATTTACCTTGGAAAGTCCTGAGAGATGAGATGATGGCGTCACGTGGCCGGCGGTGCGATGGTGGAGGCATCACCTGGTCATGGGTGGTCAACGTGTTGGTCTGGCTGGCGATCTTTGCCGGCGGCGCCATCTGGCGCTTCCGCCAGGACACCGCCCGGGTCTGAGACCCGGCCAACTACTGGGGGGCGCGAGCCGGGTTCAGGCGGGGATGTTGCGGATCGGGCGCTTGGTGACCTTGCCCGACCGGATGCACGACGTGCAGACCTGAAGACGCTTGGGCGACCCGTTGACGACGGCACGGACCCTCTGGATATTGGGATCCCAACGACGCTTGGTGCGCCGGTGGGAGTGACTGATGTTCATTCCGAACGACGGCTTCTTGCCGCAGACCTCACACACCGCTGCCATGACGCGTCGACTTCCTCTCAAAAACCTCAGGGAACGCGGTAAAGGTTAGCATCCGGGCCATGGGGGTCCTCGACACACTCGAAGCAGCCGCACTTGGCCAGGTCATCGGGACGTACCGGGATGCTCTCCGCTCGCATCAGGATGTTATCAACCGGCTCAATGTCTTCCCCGTCCCGGATGGGGACACCGGCACCAATATGGCCCTCACCCTCGAATCGGTGATGGCCGAGTTGTCCGACCTCGATCAACCGGATATGGCTGCCACCTGCAAGGCCATCGCCCATGGCTCGCTGATGGGGGCCCGGGGGAACTCGGGGGTGATTCTGTCGCAGCTCCTGCGCGGCATCGTGGACGTGCTCACCGAGACCGGATCGGTCCCGGGCCCGGGCGAGCTGGCCCGGGCGTTGACGCTGGCCGACAAGTTGGCCCGCCAGGCGGTCATGCGCCCGGTGGAGGGGACCATCCTGACGGTGGCCGAGGCGGCCGCCCAGGGTGCCCGGGACGCCGCCGACGCGGGCAAGTCGCTGATCGACGTGGTGGAGGCCTCACGAAGCGCGGCCGCCGACGCGCTGGCCCGCACCCCTGAACTGCTCCCGGTGCTGGCCCAGGCCGGAGTGGTCGACGCCGGTGGGGCCGGTTACCTGCTGTTGCTCGACGCTCTCCTGACGGTAGTGGACGGCCGGCCTCTCCCCGAGCCCCCGGACCTACCCGAGGAGCCGGCCGGATGGGCAAGCGGGCCCTCGGGGATGGACCAGGCGGTGGAGGCGTCCCACGGTGATGCCGGCAGCGATATCGCCGGGTTGCGGTACGAGGTCATGTACCTGTTGGAAGCCCCGGACGACACCATCCCGGTGTTCAAGGAGGTATGGGCCGGTCTTGGCGATTCCATTGTGGTGGTCGGTGGCGACGGACTGTGGAACTGCCACATCCACACCGACGACATCGGTGGCGCGGTGGAGGCGTCGCTCGATGTCGGGAGGCCCCGCAATATTCGGATCACCGACTTGCTCGAGCAGGTGGAAGAAGAACGGTGGGTGCGCGAAGGCGGCGGGACCGCCGGGAGTGGCCCGGCCGAGATCCCGCCCGGACACGCCCCGACCACCGGGGTGGTGGCGGTGGCCACCGGTGTGGGGATCGGTCGTATCTTCCGGTCTCTCGGGGTGCACCAGGTCATCGCGGGTGGGCAGTCGATGAACCCGTCGACGGCCGAGATCCTCGCGGCGGTGGAGTTGCTCCGGGCCGATGAGGTGATCATCCTTCCCAACAACAAGAACATCCGCCCGGTCGCCGAACGGGTCAACGACCTCACGTCCAAGGTCATCCGAGTGGTCCCCACCAATACCATCGCCGAGGGATTTGCCGCTTTGCTGGCCTACGACCCCGAAGCCCATGTCGACGTCAACGCCCGGGCCATGGAAACCTCGGCCCGCAACGTGGTGGCCGGCGAAATCACCCAGGCGGTCCGCGACTCGGACAGCGCGGTGGGCCCCATCGCGGTGGGCGACTGGCTCGGGCTCTCCCGCCAGGGCATCGAAGCGGTGGGCGGCTCGGTGTCGACGGTGGCCTGGGCCCTTCTCGACCGCTTGGTCACCGATGACCATGAGTTGGTGACCCTCATCGAGGGAGAGGGATCCGGGGCCGCCGACACCCGGCGCATCACCGAATGGCTGGGGGAGCACCGCCCCAATGTCGACATCGAAGTGCACCACGGTGGCCAACCTCTGTATCCGTACCTCTTCTCCATCGAATGAGTGTTGCCGATCCGGCCGAGGCTTCCCTTGCCGATGGCCCGGGACGCAAACTGCGTCAACTGGCCGACCTGCCTGTCTCGATTCTGAAGGGGGTGGGATCCGGGGCCGCCCACGAGTTGGGCGAGCTCGGCATCGACTCCGTACTCGATCTCCTCACCCACTACCCCCGTCGGTACATCGACGGCACCCGCTTGGCGCCACTGGCCGAGCTCGCCATCGGGGATACCGCATCGGTCTTGGCCGAGGTACGCCGGGTGAATCGGCCCCCGGCCCGCTACGGCCGGGGTCGGGGGCGGAGCCCCGCCCGGGTGGAGCTCGATGTCACCGACGGCTCCGGAGGGGTGAAAGTGGTGTTCTTCAACCAGACGTGGCGGGCCAAGCAGCTGGCCGTCGGCACCCTGGCCCTCTTTTACGGCACCCTGGCCTCGTACCGGGATGCCCGCCAGATGGTCAACCCCACCGTGGAAATCCTCCGGTCAGGAGGTGACGCCATCGATCCCGAGGCCACCCCGGAGTCGGGCCGGGTGTTCCCCGTCTACCCCTTGACGGAAAAAGCCGACCTCACCTCGGCCCGGATCAGCCGGTACATGGCTGAGGCCCTCGACCGGGCGAAGGAATTCAGCGAGCCGTTGCCCGTCCATTGGCGCCAAAAGTTCCATCTGCTCGACCGCACCACCGCGTTCAATCGCATCCACCGCCCCACCACCGTGGGCGAGACGGAGCCGGCTCGGTTGCGCCTGGCCTTCGATGAGTTGCTCCGGCTACAACTGGCGCTGGTGCTCCGCCAGCGCCGGCTCCAAGAGGACGCCCGGGGTATCCGCCACGTGGTGTCCCACCCCGATGCAGAGACACTGGTCGACCAGTTTCTCCACCGGTTGCCCTTTGTGCCCACCGCGGCCCAACACAGCGCCATCGACACCATCCGGGCCGACCTGGCCGGGCCTCTTCCTATGCACCGGCTGCTCCAGGGCGACGTGGGGGCGGGAAAGACAGTGGTGGCGGTGGCCACACTGTTGGTGGCGGTCGAGGGGGGTCACCAGGGGGCGTTGATGGCCCCCACCGAGGTGCTGGCCGAACAGCACCATGCCGGGGTGACGAGACTTCTGGAGGGGATGGTGGTGCCCGACCCCTCCACGTTGTCGGGAGACCGCCCCCTGCGGGTCGCCCTCCTCACCAACAGGACATCGGCCAACGACCGGGCCTCGCTCCATGCCGGGTTGGCCGATGGGACGGTGGACCTGTTGATCGGAACCCATGCCTTGTTGACCGACGAGGTCCGGTTCCGATCGCTCGGAGCTGTGGTCATCGACGAACAGCACCGCTTCGGGGTCGAGCAGCGGGCGGCCCTGCGGGCCAAGGGACGAGGGGACGATGGAGGCGGCCGGGATCCCGACCTGCTGGTCATGACGGCCACTCCGATTCCCCGCACCGCCGCCATGGTGGTGTTCGGCGATCTCGACATGACGGTGATCACCGAGCTCCCGCCGGGACGCGTTGCCGTCGATACCCACTGGGCCCGGACCCCACTCGATGTCGAGGCGGCATGGGCCCGGGTCCGCCAGGAGGTGGCGTCCGGTCACCGGGCCTTCGTGGTCTGCCCACTGGTTGAGGGGTCGGAGCGGGTACAGGCCACCTCGGTCACCGAAGAGGCGCAGCGGTTGGCCGCCGCCGAACTCACCGGTCTGCGAATCGGCGTGCTCCACGGCCAGATGCGAACCGCGGACAAGGAGACGGTGATGGCCGATTTCCGCGCCGGGCGCCTCGATGTCCTGGTGGCGACCACGGTGATCGAAGTAGGTGTAGACGTCCCCGAGGCCACGGTGATGGTCATCGAGGACGCCGACCGGTTCGGGATCGCCCAGCTCCATCAGTTGCGCGGCCGGGTAGGGAGGGGGAGCGATCAGTCGTGGTGCTATCTGCTCTCCGAAAGCGACAGTCCCGAGGCCGACATCCGGCTCTCGGCCCTGGAGCGCTCCACCGACGGATTCGAACTGGCCGACGTCGACCTCGAGCTGCGGGGGGAGGGCACCATCCTGGGTGCTCGCCAGAAAGGGAGGAGCGACCTGAAGTTGGCCAGGTTGATTTCCGATCGGAACCTGGTGACCCAGGCCCGGGAGGCGGCCGAGCAGATCGTGGGTGCCGATCCGGCGCTGGCCGATCACCCTCTTCTTTCAGACGAATTGCGCATCTTCATCGACGACGACGAAGCCGCCTTTCTCTTCAAGAGTTGACCCAAGCCAGGGCGGGACCGCCTGTAGACTTTTCGGGTGCGAGTGATCGGGGGTGAGTTCCGGGGGCGCCGTCTGTCGGCCCCTGACGCCCGGTCGGTGCGGCCTACCTCGGACCGGGCCCGCGAGGCGATCTTCGACATGTTGTTCAGCCTGGGAGGGGTAGAGGGTCTGCAGGTCGCCGACCTGTTCTCGGGAACCGGTGCCCTGGGGATCGAAGCCCTCTCCCGCGGCGCGGCAGCGGTCACGTTCGTGGACCGGGACCCCGACAGCCTCGACCTCATCAGACAGAATCTGGCTTCGGTGGGTCTGGCCGACGCCGAGCGCGACGGCTACGCCACCGTCATTCGAGCTGATGTCGACAACTGGGTGGCTACCACGCTGTCCCGGTACGACCTCATCTTGTGTGATCCGCCCTACGCCTACGACGGGTGGGAGACCCTTATACGCCAACTGCCCGGTGAACTGGTCATCCTCGAGTCGGGAGCTGAGTTGCCCGAGGTCGACGGGTGGGGAGTCCTCAAATCCAAGCGCTATGGCGGTACCATCGTCACAGTTGCCCGGCCGGAGCCGGTCTCTCAGAAAGGTGCCTCGTGAGGATTGCGCTCATTCCCGGATCATTCGATCCCGTCCACAATGGACATCTGGAGGTCATTGAGCGAGCTGCCCGGCTGTTTGACGAGGTAGTGGTGGCCGCCCTGCGCAATCCACAAAAGAGCGAGGCCATGTTCGAACTGGACGAACGTCAGACCATGCTCGAGGAGTCGTTGGCCCACGTGGCCAATGTGCGCATCGTGTCGGTGTCCACCTTGGTGGTCAATGTGGCCGAGTCCGTCGGGGCCAGTGCCATCGTGAAGGGGCTCCGGGCCGTATCCGACTTCGAGAACGAGCTGCAGATGGCCCAGATGAACAAACAGCTGTCGGGAGTGGAGACGATGTTCATCCCCACCAGTTCTGCTCATTCGTTCATCTCCTCACGCCTTCTCCGGGAGGTGGCCCGTTTCGGCGGTGATGTGACGGCATTCGTTCCCAAAGTGGTGGCCTTGCGGCTCCAGGAGAAGTTCGCTGATGAGTGATCTGTTCGAGGATCTTGAGGCGCAACGGGCGGCCGGCGAGGAACAGGATGCGGAGACCCTGGTCCGGGAAGCCTTGGACCTGGTGCTGACGGCCAAATCCATGCCGTTGTCGGCCTCGGTGCTCATCTCGCGTGAAGAGGTGGCCGACGTGTTGCAGGCCGCCTTGGACAGGATGCCGGATGAAATTCGTGAGGCCCGATGGTTGCTGAAGGAGCGCGCCGAGTTCATCGCCGAAAGAAATCGGGAGGCGGACGCGCTGATGGAAGAGGTGCGGGTCCAAGCCGAACGGATGGTGCAGCGCACCGAGATCGTGCGCCAGGCCAACCACGTGGCGCAGCGGGTGCTCGACGACGCCAATGAGGAAGCCCGCCGCCTGCGGAACGAGGCGGAGGACTATGCCGACCAGAAGCTGGCCAGTTTCGAGATCGTCCTCGACCGGATCACGAAGACCGTGCTGGCCGGCCGCGAAAAGCTGCGAGTGACCCCACTCCCGCCGGTGAAGATCGGTGAAGGGGGAGACACCTCATTGGCGTCACCCACCGACCTGGGCATCGGGGGGCCGGTGGGTGACGAGCCCGAGGGCTTCTTCGACCAGGACCTCACCTAAGGGACAGCCACGGTGCGCACTCGGCAACCATTTATCGTCCCCGCCGCCGCCCTCCGCAAGGTGGCCGGTACCGTCCGCCACGAGGATCGCCACGGGGTGATCGAAGGTTTGGGAACCGTCGGCGTGGTCGTCCCCGACGGCGCCGAGGTCGACGCCCAGGTCACGCTCTCCTCCTACCCGGGCGGCATCATGGCCACCGGACGGGTCTCGGCCCCCTGGAGGGGGGAGTGCCGTCGGTGTGGGGGTGTGGTCACCGGCGCGGTGGAGGCCGAGGTGCGTGAGCGGTTCGTCATCGAAGGGCCGGGAAGCGAATCGGGGCCGGCCGTCGAAGTGGACGAGGACGCCTATGTGTTGGCCGACGACCTGTTGGACCTTGAGCCCTTGGCCAGGGATGCAGTTCTTCTCGAACTCCCGTTGGCCCCCCTTTGTTCCGAGGACTGCCGGGGGTTATGCCCCCAGTGTGGGGCCAATCTCAATTTCAAGAGCTGCGGCTGTGCCCCACCGGCCGACCCGCGTTGGTCGGCCCTGGATGTACTGCGTGACGGTGAGGGTGGTGGTTTGGCCTAGAATGCCGTCCCTATGGCCGTCCCCAAGAAGAAGACCTCCAAGTCGAAGAGCCGAAGCCGCCGAGCATCCAACTGGGTGCTGAAGGCGCCGGCCCGTTCGGTGTGCCCGCAGTGCACCACCGCCAAGTTGCCCCATATCGTGTGTCCGAACTGCGGATGGTACAAGGGCCGCCAGGCGATCGAAGTCGACTAGTGGCCCGTGGGGGCGTTCGCCCGACGGGTGAGGCGTTCGCCAGCCTTCCGGTGGCGGTGGATGCCATGGGTGGCGATCACGCTCCCGCAGAGATCGTCGCCGGGGCCCGTCAGGTGGCCGAGCAGTCCGGCATCGCCGTGCTGCTGGTCGGCCGGCCGGGGGAGATGGGCGACACCGGCGGCCTTCCCGAGCTCCCTGCCAGCGAGGTCATCGGCATGGACGATGATCCCGGTCAGGGCGTGCGGCGGAAGAAGGACTCGTCCCTGGTGCGGGCGGCTGAAGCGGTGCGCGACGGGAAGGCCCTGGCCATGGTCTCGGCCGGGAACACCGGAGCCACCATGGCGTCCGCCCTCCTGCGCATGGGTCGTCTCCCCGGAGTGATTCGGCCGGCCATCGCCACCCCCATCCCCAACCCCGGGACGGGCAAGCCGCCCACCGTGCTCCTTGACTCCGGTGCCAACGCCGAGTGCAATCCCCAGATGTTGGTGCAGTTCGCCCAAATGGGGGCGGCCTTTGCCCGCAAGCGATACGGGGTTGCCCTCCCCACGGTGGCCCTCTTGTCCATCGGGGAGGAGAAGTCCAAGGGCACTCCTCTCGAAAAGGAAACCCACGCGTTGTTGGCCAGTGGGCTCGGGGGAAACGGCTTCGAATTCATTGGCAACGTCGAAGGGCGCGACTTTTTGGGCGGCGCCGCCGATGTGATCGTGACCGACGGTTTCACCGGCAACGTGGCGCTCAAGACGTTGGAAGGCTCATTGACGTTTCTGGTCGGCGCGCTCACCGAAATTCTGGGTCGTCCCGGGCTCGAGCAGGCGGCGGAGGCATTGATCCCCGAGATCTCACCATTGGTTGAGGAGCTCGAGCCGGAGGGCACCGGTGGGGCCATGCTGCTCGGGGTGAACGGGGTGTGTGTGATCAGCCATGGGTCATCGTCTTCGAAGGCCATGGTCAACGCCATCACGGTGGCCCACGATCTGGCCGTGGGCGGTTTGGTGGCGGCGGTTGCCGACGCGGTGAGCGAGGTCCCCGTTCCGGTGATCGACTGAGGTCGGCTTCGGCTTCGGCTTCGGCCTCGGCCTCGGAACTCGCCGGGTTGGAGTTTGCCGTTGCCCTGTGTGGATACCGGGTGATGAAGGCAATCGGGGAGGAACACCGGCGGGCAGTGGCGAACCTCGGGGAACTTCAGAGGCCCTGACCCATCGGCCGTAGGCGGCTAGCGGAGAGTGAAACCGCTTTCGGTGATCATGTTCTCCGTGACCTCCCAGAGTCGATCAGCTGCGGCGTCCGAGCGCCCCTGCTTGGAAGGATGCCCTGGCCTCGAGTGCACGTAGTACCCGCCGGATTTTCCTTGCACCTCGGGGGAGGAGGCCAGGTAGACCGAGGTGGCCGCCCCGGCCGTGGCCGAGATCTCGAATGGGCGGATGAGGCGGTTTCCCAGGCCGACGATGCCGGTCATGTCGCCATCCATTCCGAAACCACTTCGCACCGGGCCCGGATGGACGGCATTGGCGGTGACACGGGTATCGGCCAGTCGCTTGGCCAGGCCGCAGGTGAAGAGCAGGTTGGCCAGCTTGGACTGGGAGTAGGCACCGAAGGTGGAGTAACGCTTCTCGCCCTGGAGGTCGTTCCAGTTCATGCCGGTGAAGGCACCGTGGTGGCCCACCGACGACAGGTTCACGATGCGCCCGGCATCTGCCCCCTTCAGGCGATCGAGGAGCAGGGCGGTAAGGAAGAAGGGACCTATGTGGTTGACCCCCAACGTCTGTTCGAAGCCCTGGGCTGTCACCTGACGGTCCGACCAGATCCCCCCGGCGTTGTTCACCAGCACGTCGAGGTGGTCCCATCGTGACAGCACCTCCGAGGCACAAGTCTCGACGGACGAGAGGTCGGCGAGATCGAGGGAGACAACGTGGACATCGTCGGATCCCGATGCCGCCCGCACCGCGGTGGCGGCCGCCTCTGCCTTTTGAAGGTTGCGACAGGCCATCACGGTGGTCGCACCCATGGTGGCTAATGCCTCGGCCGTCGCCTCCCCGATCCCGCTGTTGGATCCGGTGATGACAACTACCTTGCCTTGCATGTGGTGTCTCTTTCGGTCGATCGGGATCGGGTGAGGCGAACCCAGGGCTAGCGGTTGAGGAGGTCCTTGGCGATATGGGTGACCTGAATTTCGTCAGTCCCGGCATAGATCTGGAACACCTTGGCGTCTCGGGCCAGCTGCTCGACGCGGAACTCGGCCATGTACCCGTTGCCCCCGAACAGCTGCACGGCTTCCATGGCCACCTCGGAGGCGGCCTGGGCCGAATACAGCTTCATCGCCGACGCCTCGGCCAGGGTCAGGCTCTTTCCCGCCGCCGACAGCTCGATGTGGCGGAAGACCAGGTTCTGGACGTTGAGCCTGGCGATCTCCATCTTGGCCAATTTGAGCTGGATGAGCTGACGGTCGCCGATGCGATGACCCCACAATATGCGGTCCCGGGCGTAGGCCACTGACAGCTTCAGGCACTCTTCGATGAGGCCCAGCGACATCGCCGCCACCCCGGCCCGCTCGGTGACGAAGTTGCCCTTGGCCGAGTCGCGCCCGCTTCCCTGCTTCTCATCCTCGGTTTCACCCAGCAGGTGGTCTTTGCCCACCCTGACGTCGGACAGGAAGAGCTCGCCGGTGGGGGAGGAGTGGAGCCCCATCTTGCGGAAGGGCTTGGACTGATCGAGCCCGGGCATGCCTCTGTCGAGGACGAAGGTCAGGACCTTGCGGTCGCGGATGGGGGTGTCCGAGCCGTCATCGAGCTTGGCGTAGAAGACGATGGTGTCGGCATAGGGACCATTGGTGATGAACGTCTTGTTGCCGTTCAGGATGTACTCGTCGCCGTCCCGTCGGGCCGTCGACTTCATGCCGCCCAGAGCGTCCGATCCCGAGTCGGGCTCAGTGATGGCCCAGGCCCCCACCTTGTCCATGGTGAGCAGATCGAGACCCCACCGCTCCATCTGCGCCGGCGTCCCCTGCTTCATGATGGTGCCGGCCGCCAGTCCGACACTGACGCCCATGGCGGTCACGATCCCCGGGCAGTAGTGGCACAGTTCCACGATGGGGATGAGGGTCATCGCCGCCGCGCCACCGTCGCCTCGGCCCTCCGCTCGCTCCACCGGTGACTCGGCCGGGTCGCCGTTGCGTTTGCGATCGAGTTGGCTCTTGAACCGGTCCCGGGCCATCTGGTCCATACCGAAGGTTGCATACAGCTTGCGGATGATGTCGTACGGGGGGAGATCTCCGTGCTCCAACTCCTCGATGTGTGGCACGACCTCGGCTTCGATGAAGCGGCGGATCGTATCCCTGACCATCAACTGCTCTTCTGACCATTCGAACACGGTGGACCTCCTGATGACCCGTCGGCGGCCGGTGACCGACCGGGATGAGGATATCCGACCTCGGCCTACAGTCGGGGCGTGCGACCGGTGCGACGACCAGACGGCCCCGAGGCCACCCCCTACCAGCGTTGGGGAGGTGAAGCGTTCTTTGTGGCCTTGGTCGATCGGTTTTACGCCGGAGTGGACACCGATCCGCGGCTCCGTCACATGTATCCCGAGGACCTCACCGAGTCGAAGGCCCATCTGGCCCTCTTCCTCGGCCAGTACTGGGGAGGCCCGTCCACCTACAACGAGCAGCGGGGAGCACCCCGTCTACGGATGCGGCACGTCCCCTTTGTGATCGGAACCGCCGAAGCCGACGCCTGGCTCGGCCACATGACCGACGCCGTCCTGGCCGCCGGGATGACCCCGGCTGATCAGGCCCAGATGCTCGACTATTTGAAGATGGCGGCCAAGAGCCTCATCAACGCCCCTACCTGACTCACCAGGTGATCCCCAGCACGTCGCGCATCGCCTTCTCGAAACTGGGATCGTCGAGTTGGGACCGGGCTCCGAGCACCATGGCTGCGTCGTCACCCACCGGCACCCGCAACGGGGTGGTCGGATCTTCAATGGCGCGCCGGATGGCCACCGCCACCAGTTCGGGACCCGGGCGCCCCTGGGGTCCGTTGACCTTGGCGCCGGTGCCGTCCCACTGCTCCCATAGCCCGGCATAGACCGGGTCACCGGCGTGAGGCTCAGGCGCCTTCATCCCGGTCCCGATATAGCCGGGCTCGATGATCACCGTCCGGATCCCGAAGTGCCCGAGTTCATAGTGGAGCGTTTCCGACAGCGATTCGAGGGCGTACTTGGACGCCGAATACGGTCCCTCCAAAGGAGTGGAGACCCGACCCTGTATCGAACTGACATTCACGATGACGCCGCTCCCGCGGAGGCGCCAGGCAGGGGCCACCTGTTGGACCAGGCGCAACGGACCCAGGGTGTTGGTGTCGAACATTGCCGTGAGCCGGTCGAGGGGGAAGTCCTCCAGTGGGCCCTTGCCCGACAACGCGGCATTGTTGACGATGGCATCGAGCTCGCCGGCCCGGCTGAGCGCGGACCGGATGGACTCCTCGTCGGTGACATCGAGGGCGAGTCGTTGGCTCACGTCGAGCTGGTCCAGCAGGGTGACATCGCGGGCGGTGGCCACCACCTCGTGGCCCGATCGGATCAGCTCTGCGGCGGTGGCCGCCCCGATGGCCCGGGCCGCTCCGGTAATCAGAATGCGCATGGCTCCAAGCGTACGACAGGGTGTCACCTGCCTTGCCCGTCGGAGAGTGGGTCGATCGGACGATGGTACGGACATGACCATCAAAACCCGGACACGGCCTTCATCGAAGATTTCCGAATCTCGGTCATCGTTCGGGCGTGAGCTTTCGCCCGATGGCAAGGGATGGTGCTCCGTCGGCCGGATCGGCTTGCCCGCAAGGTCGCCGAGGCGTTTATCCCCTGACCCGTGCGGGTACAGATCCATACGTCAAGAACCGTGAGGGTAGAGACTGGTGTCGTCTACGCGGTGCAGGCCGAAAACACCCGAGGAGGGCCAGCAGATGACCGACGTGCTCGAACATGACGCGACCGACTGTACGCAGGTGGACCTCTCGACGATCCCGACGGTGGAGTTCTGCAGCACGGCATCACTCTGCGTGCTGACGATAACCGGAGAGCTGAACAGGACGTCGATCGCCGCTCTTGAGATGCAGATTGATCAGATTGGCTGCTCGGAGTGTGACGATGTCGTTCTTGATGTCGCCGGCCTGAGGCGACTTGACCCGATCGGTACGAGTGTCCTCATCGGGATGGACCACTACGTTCGTGCACTTGGAGGACGACTGACGGTCACAGGTGCCAGCGGACAAGTCGCCGAGACGCTCGCGACCACTCGCCTCGCACTCGGTCAGGCCCCCGACTTCACCAGGGACAAACCGACAGCTGTCCACACGCCAGTTCTCCCTGCTCTGGCCTCGTCTGCCCTACCGGTTCGCCAGGATCCCCTCGCAACGAAAAGAGGACAGTCACCATGACAACAACCCCGGGTCAAGCCGATGGCGGTAGCCATGATCATCGTCATCGTCGCACTGACCGCACAGTGGCAGGTGTGACGTCGCGGACCAGATCGATCAGTTTGGGCGCAGTAGGCGTGGTTGCCCTGGTGATCTCAGCGTGGGGAGCGGTGATTCCCTACCTGGGTCCCGCATACGGCTTCAGCGCCGATGGCTCCCCTCAATGGCATTGGAACCTCAGCCGTGCCGTACTGGCGCTGATCCCAGGGGTAATCGGTTGCCTGTTTGCGCTCTCGCTCATGGGGCGGACCGGCGCCGCCGGAGGTCTGCGACGTCTGGGTCTCACAGTGGGGGGTCTCTTGGCCATTGCGTGCGGCGCCTGGTTTGTCATCGGCCCGATGGCGTGGCCGGTATTGGTCAGCGGCGGCCGGTATTTCGTGACAGCTTCACCGCTGCGCGAGTTGGAGTACCAGGTCGGGTATGCCCTTGGACCCGGGCTCATTTTGGCCGCGTGCGGCGCCTTTGCCATTGGGTGGGCCACTCGCCACAATCGCCCCCTCGGCTCGGGAGCCGGCTTGACGGAAGCCGCGATGGTGGCACCAGGCGTGCATGCCGACCAGCGGACAAATCCGCCAGGTGGTACGGATCCCGTGAACTCCACCACGACCCCGCCTGAGCCTTTGTAGAGGTGTGGTGAGAGGGGCGTCGACCGCGACGGGAACCCACCGCCGACCCACGGCAGGATCGACTGTTGGACCGGATGGTCAAGACAGTCGATCCTGTGACGGTTACGCTTCGACGATGACGCCTGATGAGCTGGTAGCTGCCGCCTGTCCGAAGATCCGAGACCTGGGTTTCGCCTACTACTTCGTGCCCGAAACCCTGGCCAAGGGTGATGCGTTGGGTCTCGACCTGTTCCACTTCTACGTCCTGGGGCGAGGTGGGGTGCTCGGAGACGTGGAGTCCGGGGTGGTGGCGAGTGCATTCGGGTACTTCAACCCCACAGTGGTGGCCCAGATATGGGACTCGGCGAAACAGCGGATGGCTCCCCGGGATGCCGCCCGGCTCTACTTCGAGTGCGCGGCCGACCTGGGGAGGGCCCGGTTCTCCGAGCTCGACGGACTGGCCGAGTTCTGTGCCTCCGCCGATGCCGTCAACCAAGCCGCCGACCCGGTCGGCCTGGCGTTGTATGCGGGCTTCCGGGCCGAGCCGATGGTCGACGATCTACCCGGCCGGGCCATGCAACTGGTGTCGGTGCTCCGCGAGTTCCGGGGAAGCGCCCATCTCCTGGCCGTGCGGGCATCCGGCATCGATGCCAAGACCGCCCACTTCCTCCAGCGCCCGAACGACATCGGCATGTTCGGATGGACGGAAGCCGACGCCCCCGAGCTTGGCCAACGGCAACAAGATGCCCTGGTCAAAGCCGAATCGTTGACCGACGCCCTGGTGCTTCCTGCCTATTCGGTGCTCGATGAAGCCGGGGGACAGGCCCTGATGGCCGGCCTCGACCAGATCGAAGCCGTCCTCGCCCCCTGACTCCGCCTCGCCCACGCTGCTTTCCGGTAGCATGTGCGAGCCGTGCTTGCCGCCGGTCCGGTCTGTTCGAGGGTGCTGACCTCCAGGATATGCCCTGGTGGCAGCAGTGTTTTCCGTAGAGGTACCCCCGGGCGGATGGTTCAATCCCCCCAACTCAGGAGTCGCCGTGCCCGCAGAGACCCATCTGGAGAAGGGTCCGCTCGACCGCCAGCAGGTATTCGAGCTCACCCGTGACCTGCTCGCAGACATTTTGGAGATCGAGCCCACCGCCATCACCGAGTCTTCCTCCTTCGCCGAAGACCTGAATGCCGACTCACTGGCGTTGATCGAGCTGGTGGAAGCCTTGGAGGAGGAGCTGAGCGAGCGCTCGGTGGGCTTCCGTATCGACGATGAGGACCTCGAGGATCTGCGAACCGTGAGGGACGCGGTGGACTACGTGCACACCAAACTCGAGGGAGCCTGAGACGTTCGACCTGATCGGTTACCGCTTCTCCGATCCCGACTTGATCGACCAGGCCCTGTCCCACCGGTCCTGGTGCGCCGAGCAGGGCGGCGTGCCGTCCAATGAGCGACTCGAGTTTCTGGGCGATGCCGTGCTCGGCCTGGTGGTGGCCGACCACACCTTTCGCAACCATCCTGAGCTGGCCGAAGGCATTCTGGCCAAGGTGCGGGCAGCAGTGGTGAACACCCGGGTATTGGCCGAGATCGGCGGTGAGCTCGACGTCGGGCCGTCATTGCGCCTGGGCCGGGGTGAGGATCTTTCGGGGGGGCGCGAAAAGGAGTCGATCCTGGCCGACACCATCGAGGCGATTCTTGGCGCCGTCTATCTCGATGGAGGCTTCGCCGAAGTCCAACGGATCATCCTTGAACTGCTGGCTGACCGTATCGAGGCCGCGATCGCCGAACCCGGCGAGGCGGATCACAAGAGTCGCCTCCAGGAGGCAACCGTGAGCCTGGGTCGGGGGGTTCCCAGGTACGAAGTGACCGGTCGGGGCCCCGATCATGCCCGGAGGTATCGAGCCACGGTGTACGTTGCTGACCAGCACCTCGGATCGGGGGAGGGGCGATCGAAGAAGGATGCCGAACAGGAAGCCGCCCGGGTTGCCTGTGGAGCGTTGTGTAATGAAAGGGAAGGAAAGGATGCCTGAACTTCCCGAGGTGGAGACGATTCGGCGCGACCTGCAAGGCGAGGTTGTCGGTCGGAAGATCAAGGCTGTGGAAGTACGGAATGGCCGTACGGTGAGGCGCCATCCGAGCGCCAAGCACTTCCGCGCCCGGCTCGAGGGCCACACCATCAAAACGATCGGCCGATCCGGCAAGTATCTGCTCCTCGGGCTGGATGACGGCGAAACCCTCGTCATCCACCTGGGTATGAGCGGTCAGCTGCAGCGAGCCAAGAGCATCAAAGAGCCCAAGGCTCCCCACACCCACGCCATCATCACCTTCACCCAGGGCGGCCAACTCCGCTTCGTCGATCCGCGTACCTTCGGGGAGATGTTCGTTTCGTCCGCCCCTGTCGACGGCGGCCCCGCCGTTCCCGAACTGGCGCATCTGGGATTTGACCCGCTCGAAGACGTGATGAGCTGGGAGAAGTTCTGGGTGCTCCTGAGTTCCCACAAGTCGGGGTTGAAGGCCCTGATGATGGATCAGGAGTTCGTGGCCGGGATCGGCAACATGTATGCCGACGAGATCCTCTTCGCCGCCGGACTGCGCTATGACCGGCTGTCGAACTCGCTGTCTTCCCAGGAGGTCCGGCGCCTCTACCGCTCCATGGTCGAAATCCTGGCCGAGGCGGTCAAGCACCGGGGATCGTCGCTGGCCGATGGGCAGTACCGCGACCTCTTCGGCGGAGTCGGGGACTACCAGGGCCAGCACCAAGCCTACGACCGCGAGGGCCAGGCCTGTCGCCGGTGCCGGGCCACCATCACCAAGGTGAAATCCGGTGGTCGGGCAACCTATCTGTGCGAACACTGCCAGGTGTGACTCGGGGTTCGTGCAGGCGCGTAGGTGCCGATAGTGTGAGCGCCCGGTGTTCCTGAAGTCGCTGTCCCTCAAGGGATTCAAGTCCTTCGCTGATCCCGCCGTGCTCGAGTTCGAGCCGGGGATCACCGTCGTTGTCGGACCGAACGGCAGCGGCAAGTCGAACGTGGTCGACGCGGTCGCCTGGGTGCTCGGGGCCCAAGGCCCCCGCACCCTGCGGTCGTCGAAGATGGAGGACGTCATCTTCATGGGCACGGCCAACCGCCCTGCCCTGGGCCGGGCCGAAGTGGCCCTCACCATCGACAACAGCTCAGGCAAGCTGGCCTCGGACCTGGCCGAGATCACCATCACCCGGACCTTGTTCCGATCCGGCGACAGCGAGTACGCCATCAACGGCGCCCCCTGCCGTCTTCTCGATGTGCAAGAGCTTCTCTCCGACACCGGCGTTGGGCGTCAACAGCATGTCATCGTGAGCCAGGGTCAGCTCGACGCCATTCTCAATGCCCGGCCCGAGGACCGGCGGGCGGTGATCGAGGAAGCCGCCGGCGTTCTCAAATTCCGCCGTCGCCGAGAGCGCTCTGAGCGCCGATTGGCATCGACCGAAGAAAACCTCGAGCGCCTCGGCGACCTGGTGCGCGAGGTGAAGCGGCAGATCCGACCCCTCGAACGCCAGGCCGCGGCCGCCCGTTCCCATATCGATCTGGCCGACGAGCTGCGGGCGGTGCGCCTGTACGTGGCTGGTACCGAGCTCGGGGCTCTCGACGGCCGCCATCGGGATGGGGATCGACTTCGGGTGGAACTGCGAGCCACCGAGGAGACCCTGCGCGGGTCGTTGGATGAGCTCGACACCGCCGCCACCCGGACCGCCGACGAGCTGTCGGCCCAACGGGAGGCCGATCTGGCCTCCTCGCTGGGTCGGGTCGAGGGGTTGGTGGAGAGGGCGAGAGGGTTCACCGGGGTTCTTCGGGAGCGGCAGCGGTCGCTGGCTCAGGCCCTCGATGCCGCCGCCGACGCCGACGTGGTTTCCACGCTGGAGGCGGAAGGTGCTCGTCTGGGAAGCGAACTCGAATCGGCCGACGCGGAAGCCGAGGCGTTGGCCCCCGAGCAGGCCGACATGGCAGTGGTCGAGACGGCGCTGGCGGCCGAACTGGAGGCTCACCTGGCCTCGTGGGGCGACGAGACAGGCCTACGGGACGCCGAAGAGGCGGTCACGGTGGCTCGCGGGCAACGGGGGGCGCTGGAGAGGGGCCTCGAGCGCGACCGTCGGGCCCTGGAGCAGACCACCGGTCGGCTGGGTTCGGCCCGGCGGCGGTTTGCCACGCTCGAGGGAGAAGACCACGAGTTGGCCGAGCGGTTGGCTGAAACCGAGCAGGCCCGGCACCGACTTCAGACGGTGGTGGCCGAAACCGAGGCTGCCCATGGGTCAGCCACCCAACGCCTGGAGGTTGCAGAAGAGACACTGCGCCAAGCCGAACAGGAGCATCACCGTTCGTCCGCTCGAGCTGATGCGCTGGCCCGGGCACTGGACGAGGTCCGGGGCGCGGCGGGCGCCGAGCTGTTGGAAGGGGTCGACGGAGTGGTCGGCCTTCTTCTCGACCTGGTGGAGGTGGACGCCGGGTGGGAGGACGCCTTTGAAGCCGCCGCCGGCGCATCACTGGCGGCCGTGGTGGTGTCCGGGAGCGGACCGGCGCGGGCGGCACTGGCTCGTCTGCGCCAGGGAGAAGCCACAGGTGCGGTGCTGGCACTCACCGGCGCCGCCGAAGGTGGGGATGACTCGCGACGGGCCGTCGACGACGAGGGACCACCGTCCACCCAATCCATCCGTCGGCACGTAAGGCCGCGACTCGGGCGTCCCAACATCGCCGGTCTCGCCGCCGTGCTCGACACCCTGCTGGCCGATGCGGTCTGTCCCGACGGGGGATGGACCGATGCCATTGATTTGGCCCTGGCCCGACCCGACCTGGTGGTCGTCACCCGCGAAGGGGACCGGTTCTCGTCCACCGGATGGCGGGTGCGTGCCGGTGGAGGAGTGGTCACCGCCGCGGTGGTCGATGAGGCGCAGGCTCGAGCTGACATCGCACAGACGGAAGCAGCCAAGGCGGCCGAAGGCCGCCGGGAGGCTCGGGCCGCCGTAGAAGCGACGAGAACGGCGGCGGCTGAGGCCGTGCGGTCGGACGACCGGAACGAGGGCGCCCACCAGACGGCGAGAGTGGCCCGCAACCGGATCGCCAACGACCTCGCCGCCCTGTCATCCGAGATCGAGGAGATCAGCCAGAGCTCCACCGAGCTGGAAGAGCGGATGAGCCGGGACGTGGCTCGGGCCGCCGAGCTCGATGAGGAACTGCCCCGGCTCGAGGCGGTGCGGGCCACGGCGGCAGAGCGGGTGGGTGCCGCCCGTGAAGAACGACAGCGAATTGATGATCGCATCGCTGAAACGGTGGCCCGGCGCAGTGAGTGGGAAGTCCGATGGGCGGGCTTGGACGAGCGTCGGCGGGTGTTGGCTGAGCGGCTGACCGAAGTGGAACGGCGCTTGACCGGTCACTCCGATGAACGCCAGCAGGCGGCCGAACGACGAAAGCGCCTCGAAGCCGACGCCACCGCGGTGGAGCGGCTCTTGGCCGTCGTGGGTACAGCGCAGGTCACGTTGGATAGCGCCCTGTCCGAGTTACGCGAACGCCACCGCCGCCAACGGGAAGCGGTTCGGGCCGGCGGCGCGCGCCTGGAGACCCTGCGTGGTCAACGATCAGCCGCGGAGCACGAGTTGGCGGCTGTCCGCAGCCGGCTCCAGAAAATTGAGCTCGAGCTGGCCGAGTCCGGTATCCGACGCGAAGCGGTGATCGATGTGCTGCGGCGCGAGCTCGGGTGCGCACCCGAAGAGGCCCTGGCGGCGGCCGAGCCCGAACTTCCCGCCGGGGTGGACGCTGGCGCCCGGGTGACCCAACTCGAGGCGGAGCTGGCCAAGCTGGGACCGGTCAACCCGTTGGCCCTCGAAGAGCTCTCTGCGCTCGCAGAACGGCACCAGTTCCTCGAGAGCCAAGTGGAGGACGTCCGGACGTCTCGCCGCGAGCTGCACCACGTGATCCGCACGCTCGACGACGAGATCATGCATGTCTTCGCCTCGGCCTTCGCCGACGTGAACGAGCACTTCTGCAACTTGATCACCACCCTGTTCCCTGGCGGCACCGGTCGCCTGTCCCTCACCGATGCCGAGAACCTGCTCGACACGGGCGTCGAGGTGGAAGTGCGACCCGCCGGTCGCAACGTTCGCCGCCTCTCGTTGCTGTCAGGTGGCGAACGGTCATTGGTGGCCCTGGCGTTCCTGTTCGCGGTGTTCCGGAGTCGTCCGTCGCCTTTTTACCTGATGGATGAAGTCGAGGCGGCGCTCGACGATGTGAACCTCCATCGGTTCCTTGGCTTGGTTCACGAATTTCGTGAGGAAGCCCAGTTGATCATCGTGAGCCACCAAAAGCGGACCATGGAAGCCGGCGATGCGCTGTACGGGGTCACGATGGCCCCGGGTGGTTCGTCAAAAGTCGTGAGCCAGAAGGTGCCGCGTCGCCAAGGTGATTCGGGGATATCGAGCCTGGATGCCGATCCGGCCGCCGTCGGCGGGGATGTCGGCGATAGCGGGGATGTCGGCGATAGCGGGGATGTCGGCGATAGCGGGGATGTCGGCGATAGCGGGGATGTCGAAGTGGTGGGGCGGACGGAGCTGTGATCGATCCGGGGCTGATCACATCGACATCGGATGTGATCATCGGACTGGCGGTCGCCGTGCCGGTCGTGATCGTCGGCGGTGGCGTGGCCTTGGTCGTTCGCTTGAGGAGACGGGGTCGGAAGCGTCAACGTGCCACTGTCGCTCCGGAGGAAGCACTGCCGGAAACTCCGCCTTCACCGGAAGCTCCGCCGGCTCCGGTCGGCGAGGTCGCCGACGTCGAGGCCAGGACTCCTTCAGTTGAGGTTGCCCCACCAGTTGAGGTTGCCCCACCGGCCACGTATCGCGGACGGATGGGGAAGGCCCGCGGTCTGCTGTCCGGGTACCTGGGCTCAGTACGGGCGAGGGCCAAGATCGACGCTTCGACCTGGGATGACCTCGAAGAGGCCCTGATCCGCGCCGACGTGGGTGTGGGGGCCACCGACGCTCTGCTCGACGACCTTCGGTCGCGGGTGAAAGCCGGAGAGATCTCCGGCGCCGATGGCCTGATCGACGCGTTGAAAGCCGACTTGGTGGCCACGTTGTCCACAGCCAATGCCAGTTTGGCGGTGCCGAGGTCGGGATCGGAGCAGCCGGGCGATGACGATTCCGGCAATGGGCGCTCGGTGGATGTGTGGCTCTTCGTCGGAGTCAACGGCGTAGGAAAGACCACCACGGTGGGCAAAGTGGCCAGCCGGTTGTCTGCCCAGGGCACCAAGGTGATGCTGGCTGCCGCCGATACCTTCCGGGCTGCGGCCGCCGAACAGCTGGAGACGTGGGCATCTCGCTCCCACGCCGACATTGTGCGAGGTGCTGAGGGGGGAGACCCTTCCTCGGTGGTGTTTGACGCCGTGCAGCGGGCGGAGTCAAAGGGGCACAGCGTGGTGTTGGCCGATACTGCCGGGCGCCTTCACAACAAGGTGTATCTGGTCGAGGAATTGAAGAAGATCCGGCGGGTGGCCGACCGGTCGCCGGGACAGGTTGTCGAGGTCCTGCTGGTCCTCGATGCCACGACCGGGCAGAACGGATTGGCACAGGCCAAAGTCTTCACGGATGCGGTCGATGTGACTGGGGTCGTGCTCACCAAGTTGGACGGCACGGCCAAGGGCGGCATCGTGGTCGCCATTCAGCGAGAGCTCGGTCTGCCGGTGAAGCTGGTCGGTCTGGGCGAAGGAGTCGGTGACCTTATCGACTTCGACGCCGCCGCCTTCGTTGATGCGCTGTTCTAAAATTGATGGATCGAACCGACACGTTGGAACGGGGTTTTGCCGCCGGAGGGAACCATCTTTGGAGAGCGCCGGCGGTTTGATTGCCTCCGACAAACCCAGGGTGGTCCACTCCACCCAGCCGGATCTATGAAAGACAGGGCAGACCAGAAAGTCTATGGGACCTGGGGCGATTCAGTGCGCCGCCGGCCCGTCGTCTGGCTCCTGCGAGCCGAAACCTCGCCGGACCGCGTCGAGCAGGCGCTCACCGCTTTGATTGGCATAACGGGCTGCGGCCTCGCTGGCCGCCCCAGCGTCGCCGTCGCGCACTCCTTCGACAATCGGCACGAGCCCTGCCACGACCTCATCGGGCAAGAAGAACGCGCTGACGAAGATCGGTGCGGTGGCGCCGTAGAGCTCCTCCAGCCATCGCATCATCACTTGGAGGGGCCGGTTGCCGGTCGCCACGACCAATGCCGAGAAGAACGCGAGCTCGGCCGCCTGTAGCGCTCCGCCATTGCGGGCGGAACGCACCGCCTCCAGCCGTTCGTCGAGGGTGACCACGTCGTCCGTGGTCGATCGGCTCGCCGCGAGTTGCCCGGCCAGCGCGGCGAGCGGCTCGCGAACCTCCAGCAGCTCGTCGACGATCCGAGGCCCGGCGACGGCAAGGGCCCGGAGGACGATGCCGTTGTCGCTGGCCCGCAGCGGGTCGCACGCCACGGTGCCCACCCCTTGCCGGGATTCGACCAGTCCGACCTGCTCCATCCGGGCGATGGCCTGGCGGAGGGAGGTCCGATTGATACCCAACCGTTCGGCGAGTTCGCGCTCGGGGGGCAGAGTCGTCCCGGGTGGGTAGTCGCCGACCAGCATCGCGTCGATCAGCAGGTCCGCCACCTGGGCGGGGAGGGACCGCCGTTCCGGCCGCCTTAGGGATCGGGCCTCGGACCCCGCCTGAAGTGGGGATGGTTGTTCGGTGTGCGTCATTGGCTCAACCATTGGACCATTGGTCATGTCAGAAGTAAACATTCAGCCCCCCGTGTGACCAGCACTTCTTGAGGCAAGGCAACCGTCGGAAGTAGGGCGAGGCGCGACGCCTGAGAGCTTGATCCGGCATTCA